>Ga0100385_1001785_pt1 | contig 21024 bp, 18 predicted proteins | sample CryGeymeta201509_FD_81543 | JGI IMG/M metagenome (GOLD analysis project Ga0100385, IMG submission 81543) | Groundwater microbial communities from Crystal Geyser aquifers in Utah, USA - Crystal Geyser metaG 2015-09 | ecosystem: Environmental > Aquatic > Deep subsurface > Groundwater | place: USA... | reverse complement strand
TGTGATTAACTTTTCCCCAAGATTCAAAATATGGCTCACAATGTTTTATGGTGTCACTATCGAAACAAAATGCGAATATATTAGTGACCAATTCTGGAGGAATGAACATTGTTTTATTATAAGAGAGAGCATTTTTTTGAAATCAATAGTATTTAAAATAATTTTAATCTTTATTGTGTCTGAAATGCATTACAATACATGTATTAAAGGCGCACACATGGCAAAAATTATTTAACAGATGTTTAATATATGCTGCGCTTTTGTTTTCAAAACAAATAAACCAATCAATTATAGACAATGAAAAGAGACAACTTTTAAACAATGTTTAATATTTTATTGGGGCGAGATTGATGGTTATTTTTTCGTACATTTTCGTTTTTTCTCTTTTTTTCTGTGTGTTTTTTTGTTCGATTAATTTTTTCTTGGATTTTAATTTCTTGGATATGGAAGATTTGTTGTTTTTTGTCGTTTTTGTTGTTGTTTTTTTGGTAGAACTTGGAATCTTTTTTTTAGGAATGGGATGTTTAATGCAAAAATCATAACTAACTCCTTTTTTGAGAGATTGTCTAGGTTCACTTTTTTGTCTCATTTTGTTCGTGTGTGTGTTATTTTTTTTTTTGCAATTTGAAGAAAATGTTGCATGGAGCAGTAAATCAACTAATTTATGTTTTTTTTAAAAATCAATATTGGAAGAATCAAAGAATAATCTATGAAAAAAATTTTGGATTGATTTTGATTTTTTTTTTTGAATTGAAAAGAGTAAACATGTTTTTTTAAAAAATAAACAGCGCTTCACACATTAAACAAAAAGAAAACAATGAGAAATATGTTAAAAATGACTCATCTCAACAAGTTCATATGGTTTTTAGTGGGAATGATTGCTGGGTACATTTCTTTCAAGAGTTGATAAATAAGCAGATGGTGTTTTTATTGTTTGTATTGTTGTTTTTTCTTCACAATTTTATGGTTTTTTAAAAATTATTTTTTCTATTGGGGTATAATCACGTCCTTCTTTGAACGCCAATTGATCGTAATGTTGTTCCATCAACTTTTTATAAGATTTCTTGTTACAATGTACCAATTGACAATAAATAAAAGTGATCAATTTGTTCATTAGCGACTCATGATCATCGTCAATGTGCTTCATCCAATTCCTAATCGAATGCAAAAAAGTAATGAAAAATTGTTTTCGCTCCTTGTTTTCATATTCAACCAAAGTGTTAGCTATTACAATATGATCTTGTATTGTTTTAGCCTCTGGTGCCTTGAACGATAAATCAGCCATATACTTGTTCAGCCACACATTGTTGAGTCTTTTGTCAATGTCTTTTTCGTCGTTGTTTTCTACAAAGCATGTGTTCTCGTAATGGACGTAACTCTTTCCAAAAAGTCTTTCCATTTTTTTTTGTTTGTGTTTTATAAGCGACAATGTTTGATTGTTTGAATTACAACAAAAAAAATGATTTTGTTTAAAAACTCATAGACTTATATCCATAACACTATCAAAGGTTCAATTAAAAATAAGAATATTCTATTCCAAAGTATAAAAAAAAATGAATTTTTGTGAATTGTTTATTGATATTGAAAATTATACATTGGTTAATTGTTGCATCAAATCAACAAATTGTTTGTTTTCGAGATGCATTCTATCGAATTCCAAAAGAATGTTGTTAATAATCTGATAATAGAGGCGAATCATTTTCTCATTTAAACTGTGTTTTCTCTTGTTGATGACATCCCATGTTTTTTTGAATGAATCAGTCCCAATGTTTCTGTGATCAATCAACGAAACATCGATTATTTTTTCAATATTTTTTTCAAATGGATGACGACCTTGATCCATATAATTCAATACATTCATGGTCGTTGAAAATTTACTCGATGTTTCCTGTGTCTCTGTGAATTTTCCATGTGTCATTTGTTTCATTTGAGATAACACATCTTGATTCATTTTCACATCAAACATGTTCTGAACACAGGAAGACGCTTCCTCGAACTCTTTAATAATGTATTTTCTTACTTTTCCAACTCTTTCAAAAACTTTATGCAAGTGTATGCTCAAGTTTGTAAGATTTTGTTCCAAATCAGGTCGAATACTGATGGAATAATCAAATTGTCTGCTCAATAGAAAAATTCTATTCAATTCTTCGTTTGATGATTCTAGTGAATTTATTGTTTTTCGAATATCTTGTGGAATTTGAATTTTGTTTGCTTGAAAAACACTTTCAATGTGGCGCAATATATTCATTATTTTGATTGATGTGTTTTCCAAACATATTCTCATGTTTATGTTAATTGGTTCAATCTTGTCCATGATCTTTGAAAAATATTGTTTGTTTTGTTCGAAATGATTTAGTAGTGAGTTTATTCGAGAACTCTTTGTTTCTTCGATTTTTTGATTAACAAATTTCAAGTAGGTTTTATACTTTGTGCTTGCATCCTGGCTTATTTGCACATATTCATTGATCGATTGATCATAGTCTCTTATTTTTTGAGACAGTGAATTATTTATAATATTACCTTTCACAAAAGAGTTGACATTGTTCAATAATTCATTTAATAAACCTTTCTCTCGTTTTTTAGTGTCCAAATGCATGTCGCATTTGCGAATGTATCTATCAATCAAGATGGACAAATTGTCAAATATTGTTTTTGATTGTGCACCCCTTGCAACTTCATCTCCAATGTTGAACAAGCACAAGTCATCTTGTGTTGCATCTCTGTATTTGTTATCAACGATCAAATAATTTTTGTTCATCATTTGCATGATCATTTTTGAGAAATGCATGGATTGTGTGTGAGGTACTCTATTTTGAAAAACATTGTTAGATGGGTATTGATTCATATCACTAGAATCATCAGAGTCAATTGAAACATCGTTCAATAAAACCTCGTCAAAGTTGTTTGAAGGATCGTTCATTAAATAAGACGGATTGTTTTCAACCACTGATCTTCGATTAGACGATATTGCGCCTTGGAACGGATTCGTTTTTTGAACGTATTTGGAAGGTTCGATTGGATTGGGTTGGAAAACATCTTGTTTTAAATTATCAATGGGTCGTTTTCCAAATAAATCTCTCGATGTTGTTTTATTTTGAATTGGATTTTGATATACTGGAGCATTAACCATTTGATTTGAATCGGGTTTTGATACATAGTTGATGAAATTTTGTTTGACTTCTCTTCGATTCAATCGCTCTTGATTTCTATCTTTTCGATCGGATCTTTTTGGTTTTGCATATTTGGAAAACATTGTTGGTTGGGTGTTTTTTTTTTAAAAAAAAAGGATTTCTTGTTTATTTTTAAATAATGATGTTTTAAATTTTTTTCAGATCAAAAAGATAATGTTGTTTCATTGACCAAATGCCATCTTGGAAAAAGGAACAAAATCTTGAGGTGTCTTGGATAGAGAATTTATATGTTGGATTTGGGCGTGAATAATTCGATGCGTCGGTTTTTCGAAAAAAGGAAATGGATTTGTGTTTGCAATGTTTGCTCTTTTGTGGAATGCAATCTTTTTCGATTGATAAAATAGTTGCATCAAGTGCAAACACAAGTCTTCGGAAACGTTTGACAGACATGACAAAAAATGTGGATCACGTGAACACAAATCAAGGATCATTCGTTTTCTCTTTGGAAAAAATTGTGAAAACACGCACTTATCTTTCAAGAAGGTCATCTGTTTTCGATCGCTATCTTGTATAAAATGTGATTCGATTTTGTACCCATTTTCTTTCAGCACGAGATTGTTTATTTCATTGAACATTGAATCACACACGCGCTGAAAGTCTTTGTTCACGCTGCGTATTTGAAGAGCCCACACAAATGTTTCTTTGTTCTTGGTGGAGCCTGTTTCAAAATATTGGTTCAAGTTTAGAGGACAAAAAACAAAGGAGAGCATGTGACGTTTGATGTCTGTTGGAATATGTAATCGAACGTTCATTTGTTTCTTGGTGAGAAATTGATTTCTTGTTGGATTTATTGTTTCTTTGTTACAAAAGTAAACACTTTTCCATAAAATAAAAACACAACTTCTATTGAAAACAATTGATCATTTATGGCGAGAATTTGAATCATTTATCTTTCAAAAAAAATATGATTAATTTTGGTCATTTTCCAAGTTCTTGGACAAGCGATGATACCATAAATAATTATTTTGAAATGCTTGAAAAGAACAATCAGCACATCAAATGCGTGAGCTCCTTTTTCTATGAACTCATGAATAGGAGCGATAAAAGCAATGCAAAATACATGATGAAGAATTATGAAAAGGCTTCTATTGTGTTTGTGCCATTTTTCAGAAATCATCATTGGTCACTGATTGTAATTGACAATCATAAAAAAACAATCGAAGTGTATGACTCGATGATTGACCCATTGAAACAGCTCATGTATCATATTGTTCTAAATGAAATAAAATCCTTTGTTTGCGATGAAATCAATGATTGCATCGATGCGTACAAGGTAATAGTTCACTCCGATATAAAACAGCAGATTGGGTGCGATGATTGTGGTATTTTTGTCTGTTGGTATGCTGGCAAAATCATACAAAACGATCCAATCGTTTTTGGAAAGGATTTTAAAAAGATGGATGATTTTAGAGCCGACATGAGGAACACAAAGTGACGATCTTGAATATAATGGGATCATTTCAGTAAATTGCCAACTTGAAAATTTGCAATTATAAATCTTGATTGGTGTTGGCACAATGCGACAATGAATCATTTTAAAAAATTAAAAAAATACATTTTGTGTTTAAAAAAGTACAAAGTGATTTTTTTTGAAATTTGTGCTTTTTAATAATAAACATTGTTTCATTTGAAAAAATCGACATTTTTGTTACATATTTATTAAAACAATTCATTAAAAAACAGCCATGAATCTAAATCCTTTCACCAGCAAGTATGATGAAGATGATCTGATTGAAAGTTTGAATAACACGATGAATAAAAAAACAAAGAAATCACGAACCAAATCAAGTTCAAAATCTAAAACTGTCAATGATGCATTGAAAAAGTGTTTTGATGAAAATGAAACAGTGGTTGCCTCCATGTACAGCGTTTTTAGAAATTTTTTAGTGAGAGAAATGAAAAATGTCAGTGAATTCTCATTCATTCCTCATACGGTCTTTGATCGAATGACAATCGGCGGCTCGACATTTTTGATTATCGACTTTAAAGATCACTTGAAATCAGTGTTCAAAACAATACGTGAAATACATGGAAAAATGCGATCAGAGCCTTCAAAATGGAGCCCACAAGAAGTTGAATTTATCAAACAGATTTATAAATACATTGATCAACATGAAGATTTAAAGGAAATGTTTGATGAATACGTAAACCAATTTCAAAAGACCTATGATCAATATTATGAACAAAAGAGCCAAATTCCCATTTTCGAAAGTGTTTTCAGTCCACCAGAAAACAAGAGACTCTTGAAATCCGATAGAACCCTCAATGAATCAACCTATTTTTCAAAATACTCATCCGATATGGTGTCCAAGTTCAGACAAGAAAGTGAAAATTCGAAAAACAATGTATTGAAACATTTTGAAATCCTTGAAGACAGAAATTTAAAAGTGATCCAATATTTAATTCACATGAGAAACTTGTACAAGGAAATAATTAGACACATGAGCAATCAAAAGAATTTGAGCGATGAAGACTTTTTGCCAGAGTTGAATCCATTCGAAGAGGAAATAATAACCATTTCAAAACACATTGACGAGTATATCAAGATAGTATACGGATGCGACAAATATGCGGCATCGATCGGATATGACATGGAACAATTGAATCAGCATTTGTTTGTCGATTCTCCCCAAGTATTAATGGATTCCATCATCATGGAAGTTGAAAGTCAAAACAAGAAAAACATCGAATGTCTCCGAAGAGAACAGGAACGATGTTTCAATAATTCTCAACAATTGGAAATTCAACAAATGTGCGCAGTTTACTCGAATATGCAACGAAGAACAGAAGAAAGTACGATTTTGTTGAAAAAAACATTTGAAGAAATATCTGTTTTGTTGCAAAAAGATCATTCGAACATGAATATCGAAATGTTTAAAAACAGCGACGAAAATTGCAATTCAGGATTCAATGTCAATAAATTAAGGGAGATCGACGAAAAAATCAACTATTTCGTCAAAGAAACACTTTCTACTCATATTGTGAATGCATTGTTCATGATACTGTCTGCATGGGATAATTTTGTGGACAATATGGATTATTTTCATTCGAGCATGGATTTTATTATTCATTCTGAAAAGATTGAAGAAATCATACAAAACAGACCAAAACCTGTTTCACAGCGCCCAATCACCTATATGATAGAAAAATTCAATCCCAAAAAACTTTTGTTCAACAAAAAACACAATCCGTTTGTTAAAGGGGACAATTTATTTGAAAAAGACGACTTGGAAAAGTATGACACGATGAGTTGGTTGAAGAGTTACTCGATTGAATCAATCATCGACTCCATGTTTTCCATGGCTGAAACAAAAATGCCCCAAAAAACAGTGATGAAATATTTCAACAAAGTTGAAAACGAAATGAACAAAATATTCAACGTCACAAAAGATCACCTCGAAGTGGTGATTCATGCGTTAAACGACACAATGTACAAATTATCCAAGTTCAAGCAGAACAACATTGCCAAAAAGTATTTGGCAATATTGAAAAATGAGTTTTCAAAAAATTTTGACATTGAGTTGGAACAAATAGAAAAAGTCAACATGGGAACCATCTTCCAAAGAACAAGTTTATTGAAATCAAACATCGGTATGGAAATGACACAAATAAGGAAAGAATTTAAAAATTTAAAATTCGCTCAATTGAATGTTGATCCAAACGGACTAGTTTCGTTTATTTATACGGAAGACATGTTGAAAGAATCAATGGAAAAATTGATACCGATATTGAAAAAAACAGACAATGTGTTTTTCAATTGCGTGAGAATGTTGAAGAATGTATTGGACGCAATACGCCCTTTCCAAAATCTGTCACAAAAAATAGTAAAAGAAGTTCCTCCTGGAATCGCTAAGGGTCTCATCGCCGATAGAATCACAATACGATTATCCGAGAAACAGATAGAATCCTATTTTTACAACCCTGTGTGCCAGTCTTACTTTGAAGACAACTCATTGAAATCTCTGGTAGTGAGTATTGGAAATCCATTAGTCAATGATGGAGGAAAAAACACAGAAAAAACAATGTATGAATATGTATCGGTTTATGTGAGAGCTCTAAAAAGTATACAAGACAAAGCAGAGAGAATATTTTCAAAGACACAAATATCTCCATCCACAGTCTCCTCTGTTTTTAGTTTCCCATCGAACAGTGATTTGTTGAGAGTCGATCCTGAGTATTTGTTTAACTCAGCATCTAAATTTGAAAGAATGCTTCAAGACAATTTCCAAGAATCGAAAAACACGTTTTTGAATTCGCTCTCTAAATTCGAATCATGGAAAGATGTGTCCGTGTATGAAAATTGTACTTCCAAAAAGATGGTTGAATTCATATCGGTGCACGGAGAGATAAACCAAGTTACAGATGAAATGCTACTTGCGTTGATGGATATTGTCAATTTGAACAAGACGTTGGATATGACAAACTTGTTGATTCAAAACGGATCAGGCGACAATGAAATAATAAAACTATTGAATTCAGTATTGTGAACTACGTGGTAGATCGTTAAAAGAAGTTGAATAAAAAAATTTACTTTAATGTTTTCATGTTTGATAATCACAAAATAGTGCCTGTGGATTTTTTCGTATGATTTCCATGTACATTTCTTTGGTTTGATTCTTTACGAATTTTATGGCATAAGGATTTTGTTTTATTGCAATCATGCACAATTCAGTGGTCATCAAATGATCGGGAACGTGTTGCAACAGAGTACCATCTTTGAGAACAGCTTCAGTGCACATCTGGTGCGTTTTGTTTTGTATGTGCTTTAATTGTTGAGGATTGTTTCGTATATAGTATTTAAAGAGGGTACCATTTGAATTTTTGAAAGGAACGCTCATGTGTTTTAATTGACTTTGAGTAGCAATTATTTTTGTTTTGGGATTGTCGTTCATGTGTTGAAATAATGTTTTTTTCAATGGTGAAAATGATAGAGTACAAAAGTGATTATTTTTAATCTTCAAATGCACAAATAAAATTTTAAACAATTACTTTTTCTTCAAAAATTTTTTAATATGTACAAGCATCACAGAAACAATTAGAAAAAAAAGAATAATCATCAAAACAATATTGTTTTATTTGTTTGAATTTTTTACCCAGATAAAATGATCTTTATTTTGATTGAGGTGATTTTGTTTTTTTACTTGTTCTTCGCTTCTCCAAAAGGGATTGTCTCTTTCTCAAAGCAGCATCCAATATGAGTTGTACGGCATAGTCAGAATGCGTTTTTGTATTGCAAACAGGTCTAATGTTCATGGTTTCTTTTAAAGTTTGTTTTGTTTTTAATTTGTTGAAAAAAAAAGGTTGATTGTGTTGAGAATTCGATTATTTTTATGGGATGGGTGAACATGTTTTTTAAACCAAATGTAATATTCTATTTTTAAAAATGAAAAAGGTGTTTTTTCATGTTCGAACGAGTAGTTGATTTTTTTCAATCAACATGTCATTGTTGTAATGATCAAATGATGAATCACTCATTTTGATTGGGTCAGTGCATATTTCGACAAATCATTAAAACAACAGCAACAACAACAACAACAAAAAGGAATCAATAAAACGTGGTTTTTATTCGGATGGTTCGTATGATGGAGAGAATCCATACAATTCTGAATGATCGAGTTCAAATAGGCGCGGATCGGGTGTGGGATTTCTTTCACGTTCAGTGTCTACCATGGGAGCAGGTTCGATTAAACCTCTTGTTACCATGACATATTCTAGTTCAAAGAAGGAGGAGTGGTCTGGTAAATCGACCTCGTGCCTACAATTAGGGCATGTGGAGTTTGCTGCGGTATAAAACCAATCATAAATGCATTTCTGATGAAATTGGTGATTACAAAATGTGATGAAAGAGGACATTGGAGTAGTATCTGAGTAACATATTGAGCACGTGGTGCATTCCAATGCTGGGTCCACATTTGGATTCCCAAAGTAGTACAGCAAAAGTAATTTTGCAGGATCGACTGGTACATTGTTTTCTTCGTCTGGGACATTTTCTTCCTCCGACTCACCAGTTTGCTCAAGGTCTATTGGGTCATTTTGCGAGGAACCAGAAGCCTGAGCTGGAGCGACATGACTTGAACAGGAGCAGGAGTGAGATTTTGATTGTTTCTGCTTTTGGTCGATGAGCATTGTGGCAAATTGGGACTGCAATTTCTTTTGGGCAATGAGGGCTTCACTTCGTTGGATCAGTTCATTGATTTCTCTTGAGGACTTTGCAAATTCGAGGTTCTGCGAACTTATGCGGTATAGGAGACCCATATTCTCGTTGTTCTTGGATTCCATGGTTTCTTCGCTGGTCTTGATTTGCTTCTTGAGTTCATCTGAGGTTGAGTTGGTGGAGTTGGAGTGTGCTGGCATTTTTTTTGTTGGATTGTCGGTTCGTTAAGAAAAAGTATATATTTATTTTTTTATTGATGGATAGTTAGATAGATAGATAGATGATTGAATGTTTTGTTGTTGGAATGATTGATGGTAGATGGTCTGGACACTCAACCTACCCATCTTTAATATCTTTACATAAAAGATAACCTTTGAAAAAGAAGAATATTCTATTTTAAAAAAAATATAAAAACAAAGCAAAATGGCACAATGAATGGAGAATTGGTATATGACAATAAAAATAAAAACTTTTAAAAACAAACAAACACGCATTAAAGAAAAATGATCCAGACCAAAATAACAAACTATTTTTCATTGAACGGAAAAATAAAAAAAAGGCAGCGACCACTAAAAATAACTCATTACTTTTCTTTGAATGGTAAAAAAATACGATTTCTCAAAAAATGAAAACATTGATCGATAGAGAGGGAGCTCATGTGTACTTGATTGATTCATTTTTAGATGATAATTTATTGGATGAGTTACTAATGTTTCTCAAACAAATCAAGTTCACGTGCGATATTTTTAAATTTGGCTCAAAACTTATAGAATCTCCCAGAAAAACACATTCTTTTTGCTTTGAGCCAAATCTCACTTACAACTATACACAACAAACTAAAACATCGACTTTTATCAACGATGAGAATCACATTTTAAAAAAAGTGTGGAACACTGTTCAACAAATCAAACCAAACAATCATTATGACACACACAAACTCAATTATGTATTGATCAATCATTACTCGAATGGGAAAGAATATGTAGGATGGCACAGGGACAACGAGAAATCAATCGATCAGAGCTCTGGTATTTTTTCGTTGAGCTTGGGCGAAGAAAGGTCTTTTCAAATAAAAGAGATACAAACCAAGAAAATAATATTCAATGAGCCTCTGTGCCACAACAGTATGATCATTATGTGTGGCGAAAATATGCAACATAAATACAAGCACCAAGTTCCCAAGCGATTGAAAATGAAAAACGAGAGGTTCAACTTGACATTTAGATGTGTCAAAAAATGATAAATAAAAAAAACTATTGTTTCGTTGTTGTTAGATGAATGATTGTTCATTTTGAAAAAAAAGAACCACAATGCCATGTCATTTTAAAAATAGACACGAACCAAACACATTTTTCAAATGATTTGCAAAGACATCATAGTACACATTTTCAGCAATTTTCTCTATGTTTCGGACATTTCTGTTTGCTTTTCAGCACATGATTGGATGAGAGTGAAGCCGTATAGATTGAATTTTGAGACGAATTATGATTTTAATTTCGATTGTTTCTCAAAAAATGACTCGGATTTGGAGGTCACATTTGATCATTTTTTCCTATGTTCCAAAAAATTCAAGTGCATCAAAAATATAAGAATCAACCACCTTGAAACATCGTATGAATTCAATCATAAAATAGAAGACTGTTTTTACAATCTCGAAAAAACAAAGATTCAAACTATAACATTCGGAAAATCATTCAATCAACCATTACCGCCAAATCTTCCGCAAACACTCCGAAAAATAGAATTCGGTCAATCTTTTAATTCATCATTGGGTGATAATCTACCGCACTCCATAAGTCACATTCATTTCAAGCGCTACTACAATCAAGCTCTCCCCAAAAATTTACCATCATCACTCCAATACTTGTGTTTTGGTTCATGTTACAATACGCGCCTCCCAGACAATTTACCCTCCAATTTAATTGAAATCAAGTTTGGATGGTTTTACAACCAAAAACTTCCTTGCAATCTGCCACACCGACTGGAGAAAATAAAATTTGGTTACTGCTATGATCAGTCTCTCCCATCAAACTTGCCTGACTCACTCAAACATATAACTTTTGATCGATATTATAACAAGAAACTTCCTGAAAAATTGCCATCTAGTTTGATGTCTTTAGTTTTTGGATGGAACTATAATCAACCTCTTTCTCAAAATCTGCCAGATTCTCTACTGCGCATAAAATTTGGATCAAGCTACAATCAACCTCTTCCTGAAAAATTACCACAATCTTTGAAAAGTATACATTTTGGATGGGACTATAATTGCCCCCTTCCAGAAAATCTTCCCCCAACACTGCAACAACTCAAATTCTCTTCTCTGTACAACTGTCCACTCCCAGAAAAACTTCCTGCCTCGTTGAAAAAGATACAGTTTGGCATGAGCTATGATCAGCGACTACCAGAAAGTCTCCCTCAATCATTGAAGCAATTGAATTTCGGTTTACAGTACAACAAACCACTTCCAGAAACATTGCCCGAATCTTTAAAATACATTAAACTGATTGCTAATTTTAATCATCCCCTGTCAAAAAATCTACCAAGCTCGCTCGAAACCATCGAACTCGGAGAACATTATAATCAAGAGCTGCCTGATAAACTTCCCGAATCACTATCGTACATAAAATTCGGAAGATCGTACAATAAGCCGCTATCAGAAAATCTACCCAAATCAATGAAAATGATAAAAATTTGCAGAAAAAACATGAAACAAATAATCAATGATCCTTACACATTGAAGAATGGAAGATTGTACAAAAATAACATAAAAACTGGGATTGAAATAAAGTTCTTGTCCAACAAAAAGAAATAAATCAAACCAATAATTTTTTTATTTGAAAAGCAACTTCCTGAGCCATATTGACAGGCACAGCATTTCCTATTTGTTTGTACACACTTGTCATCGAACCATAAAATTCATAATCGTCTGGAAACGTTTGTATACGAGCGTATTCTCTGGTTGTTAGCGGTCTCGTTTCCAATGGATGGATTCTTTCTGTTTGCTTTTGTGAAGGCGATGTCAAAAGAGTGAGGCATGGTTTTTCCATACTCAATCTTCGAGCGACACCTCTGCTTCCACCACCAGAAGAACGAATCATCTTTTGACCCATATATTCCTCTTGTATGTTCTTTGGAAGATCAATCCAACACCCTCCCTGAGGAACCAAATCAAAAACCTTTATTTTCTTTTCAGGGTATTTTGAACCCATGCTCAGAGGAATATTTTCGAGTACATCTTTTAGAACGGGCTTGTATTGCATGGCACAAGGGAACTCAAAGGATTGGACTTTCAAGTCGTTCCTGATTCCCACAATGAAAAGCCTTTCTCTCTTTTGAGGAACGTTGTGATTGTTGGAATTCAAGACTTTGTGCTCGACTTTGTATTTTCCATCATTCCCAATCAATTCAATCATATGCTTCAATGTTTTACCCTTGTCGTGGAAATAAAGACCTTTGACATTTTCTATCAAAAATGTTTTAGGATTGCACTCTTTAATCAATCTATTAAACTCATAAATTATTTCACCTCTTTTATCATCTAATCCCCTAGCAAGCCCTGCGACAGAAAAACTTTGGCATGGTATTCCTCCGACCAGAACATCAACGTTGTTGTACTTCTTGAGGCTGAGATTTCGAACATCTTTGCATGACACTTTTATGTTTTTGTGATTGATGCGCAATGTTTGACAGCAGTCTTTATTTATTTCATTGAGCAACAGTATGTCAAACCCGGCTTTCTCAAAACCAGCACTTAATCCTCCAGCACCCGCGCAAATCTCTATCATCGTGGGTTTGTTTTTTAGTTTCTTTTTCAAAGGTGGGTGCTCATTTTCTTTCAAATCATTTTTTGATCTTTTTCTTTTCATTTTTTTGTTCAGGCTGTTTTGTTTGTACAAAAGTGCTTATTTTTTTGAGATGGATAATTCTATGTTTTTGTAGAAATCATGAACACAAAACATATTTAACAATCCAGCGCGAAACAAACAGACAAACCATTCGAATCATTCCAACAAACAAAAACAACAAACATTCATTCTAAAAACTTATCTATCCATCTATTTATCGTTCTTTCAATTACACACAAAAAATGTCACAATCTAACTCTATTCCTTCTTTCCCTTCCGTGTCTCAAAACGTAAGTGTTTCTTTAGAATCCAAAGAATGTGAACTCAAGCATATCGTTTCCACCAACGAAAAGGACATTGAATCGCTAGAAAAGTACGTCCAGGGGCTAAAGAAGCTACTCAAACAAAATGCAACAGAAAATGCAAGTATCATCAATGGGCTATACAAAAAGGTCAGGAAAAATGATGTCATTTGCGGAGACTTGTTCAAGCATATTGACCGATGCAAGTTCAAATTGCAGTACCATGAGAAGAGGGAAAACCAAAAGAGGATCGACCAATCGATACACAAGAGACATGCATCATGTTCAAGAGACTCCTCGCAGAAACGTGTGATTGACCCGAGTCAATACGAAAATGAAGATTCATACTACATACAATACCACAGGAAATAAAAAAATTGTTGTAAAAAACCCATCGGGTAAATCGAACCAATAAAAAATCTCACGATATATAATTGTATTAATGCGTTGACTTTAATTTTTGTAATGTGTTTTAAAATATGAACCCAAACAACACAATCATCAACACAATGAACACAACAAACAAAATGCACAAAACAACATAAACCAATGAACCACACCCACAAAACAGACATCTCTTGTCTTTTAGCAATTTGGAGAACCAATCCATGAGTATGGTCTTTACCATTGAAAATGCAATGGAGTTCACATTGTCTGCAAAATCCTTCAAGCTGTTTTCGATTTTCATGATAGCGTGATTCTTTATTTCGGAATACATTCGATCCACTTTTCCATTCATATCATCAATTAAATTGTTCTTCTTTTCATTGATGTCTTCTATTATTTTTTGTTTTGTTGTTTTTATTTCATCTCGTGTTTGATGGATCATATCTTCAATATTAAGGAGACTTCTTGCTTGTTCGATCCATTCCGTGCTCTTTTGATTGATTGTTTTTTCGAGAGATGATTGAACCATTTGTCTCCATTGATCGTTTTGTGATTGAACATATTTCAAATATTCAGTTTTGAGAATATTTTTTAGTTCACTTTCAAGGGTTGATTGGATTTGATTTTTAGCGTCAAAAAGTATTGTTTGCATATGTTGATCCATAAAGCCTCTTGTTTTCTCATCCCACATGAATCTCATTTTTTGAGACTCATGTGACAGAAAATCTTCTGTCTTTTGCTTCAATTCTGTTTGCAACAAAGAATTCATTTGATTGATTTGTTCATGTAGGAGGGAATCAGATTTTTTTGAAAAATCGTTGATTGTGAGTTTCATTTTTTCAATGGTTCGAGTTTTCATTTGACTTTTTGATTCATCCAAAATGTTCTTGACAGATTCTGAAAAATATTGCTCTACATTTGATGCCTGTTCATTGGTTCTTTTTTTGAGTTCATCAATCATTGATTGGGTTTGGTTTTCGATTTGTTCTTTTGTTTTTTTCAAAGATTCTGAAACAGAACTCATTAAATTGTTTTCATGGCGCATGGTTTCACTATTGATGTTTGCTTGCAACTTTTTTTTTGATTGAGACACAAGATCATTCAATTCATTTCTTGACTTTTCCAATGTTGAATCATTGATTAATTCTATGCTTTGAGAAAAATGCTCGTTTAATTTGTGTTGAAGGATGGATTGATCTTTTGTCATTTCTTGTATTTTGAGTTGAACATCTCTTTTGAATTCTTCTACCACTTCATTGGACACATTTTCTAATTCTTTCTTTGTCAAAGAAGAACTTTGTTCAATCCATTCACCGATTGACTCAACAGAATCACCAAGTTGTTTTTTCATTAGGCTTTGTTTTTGTGAAATCTCAAAATCAGCTAATTTTTTGAATGATTCTTCAGTCTCCTTGGTCACACTTTCCAAAACAGAAACAATTTTTTCTTTTGATTCTTTCAATAGTTCATTGGACTGATTATTTATTTCACCCACGAGAGGAACATTTTCTGAAATTTGTTCTGTTGTGTTTTCAATGCTTTCTTTGACCAAAGAGATTGAATCAGCTTGTGAAATTGTTTCTCCTACAGATTGAACGCTGTCTTTCAAAATTGAACCATTTGGAATTTTGGGAAGGGATGGTTTTTTCAAGGAGAACATGATATTTTTAAAAAAATTGTTTTTTTTTTATTTTATAAGTCTTTTAAATTATGAGAGCCTCATCGAAGACAGCAAAAAATATACATTGTGTTTTTTTATATTTTTGCAAGTTCATGCCCACAATGAATTTAATGGAGGCTCTGGAGCAACTAATTATCGTCTTCAAACAAACAAATATATGAACACAAAGAATGTGTTTTTGTAAATTTGATAATTTTTAATGTTTAAATAAATTTGAAAAATCCTTCATTGTAAATTGTTCAATAGAAAATGAAAAGAAAAAGATCAATTGATGCACAATTCGATCCTCTCTTCATGGAGGAAAAGAGAAATAAAAACAATCCACATGAAGATTCATCATCCAATCGGCGATTTGTTGAAAAATTCATCGAATATGTAAACACACCGATTCACCAGACAAATAATGATAAAAACGAAAATACAACAAACGTTGCAACAATGCAAACATCTCCTTTGCAACACACGAAACAAGACATTCTTCAAAAATTGAAACAATTCAACCAAAACATGCAAGGATTACAATCGTTTGATCAATTCACTCAGCTTGTATCACAATACGACAATGATTTGATTTATATGGAACAAAACGATTACAACGATGTTATGAAATACGAATTCCAAATTGTCGAAAGAATTTTGAAAGAACAACTACACGAAATAGATGTCACTGATTTGAAGTTCAATAATTTTACAATGCCTTTCCAAATAAAATATTTTGCTGAAAAATATTATCATTTTGGCGCAAAAGTTGAGCGCATCAAAGAAATAGAAATTTTTGATGCTTACCAGTCACTTCAGCGATTGAGATTCATAAAGAAAACGTATATTGAATACATTACAAAAAATACAAGAAAAACGATCAATAATCAATTCAGTCAGTATAATGGTTTTTTTGCAAAAGAACCAGAAAAAAGGTATAGAAAAAAACACAAGTACAAATTTTCAAGTCCCGTAGAACAAGTCAATCTGGGCTTTTTTGTCCCGCCCAATTGGTTACATGGAACATCTAGCGCAACTCTAGTTTCGATTTTAAAATTCACACCTCATCACTTGCGCGGTCTAATTCCCACAGGTAAACTCATAAAAATGAACATCGTTCCATTGACTGGCGAATTGAGAGAGGGAATAGCGAAAAACACAGTGAATTACAACCATTTGTCTGGCGTTCCTTTGAAAAATGTAGATGAAGCGATTGAATATTCTAAAATAAGTATCAATCAATACAAAATCAATGCCCAAGAAGAAAAACAAATTGTAGATCGACTTTTAGATGAACTTGTTTGGAAAAAAGAAAAAGAATTGATTGTCCGAAGATTAAGAATATCTTTTGCTCGATTGGATTACATGGGACAAATCGATGAAAATGTATTGAATCGTTTGATTTCTCTAAAGAAATTTTTGGTTGAAGATGTTTCTGATGATTGGCAAAATAAATTTCTAAAAATGAAAAGACATTGCTTCGATTTATCAAATGGCGCGATGATTGAAAACCATGGGAAACCAAAACATGGTTCAATTGTTGCTTTCATGGACGAAAAAAACCAGGAGGCAAAGATTTGTGTATTTATTGGATCAAATATGGGACATGCGCATCTGTTCCATATTGAAGACAATAATGGAGATGTACACGTAAAACAAATCGTGCAAAAGATTGAAAATATTCACACATTGAGTGGTGGTCAAATTGATTTGTGTATGGATGCACAAAAACAAATTGATCCAAATATATTGGAACAAATGTCTGTACAATTGATAAACAAAAAAGAAGAAATACAATTCATTGAAGAATTGGTATACAAGATAAATAAGAATGGAAGCAAGTGCATTTTTTCAAAAGATGATTGTGTGTACATAGGATGCACTTCTTTTGATGCACCAATCCCAATAGTTATGGCTTCTTTCAACTCACAAAATCATGTTCGAATCATGAGCAAAGTTCCTGGTGAAATTGCTTTGGAGGGAGTGCAGCGATTTGGAGAAAGTATACAAGCAATTTTTGTAAATGGCGAACATGTTGAAAAATTACAAAAATACGTTGTTCAAAACATTGGAAACAATCTGCTAGTTGTCGATGCAATTGCATTAAAAGTATTACAATTTTTCGATTTATTTTCAAATTGTACTTGATCGCAAATGATTTAGATGTGAGATTTGTTGAGTTTTCGAGAAGAAATGTAATAAATTTTTAACTTTGTTTTTTAATCAAGTATTTGAACAACATGCTAATTGATGTATCGATTTGAATTAGAGTTTTATTGTATAATTTTGAACGATCATGATATTTTTTTTAAAAAAAAACTCAAGTGCAATATTCAAAAATTGTTTTTATTTCAAAATGACCACACAAAAAGAAATGATAAATCATGTTTTAATTTTTTTACATCATGTCAGCATCACAATTGCCACATTTTGGTTCCAAATCGTGAAATTCATTCATCATTTCAATATCTATGGGAGCATCAATACTGGAACATAGGGCTCTTTCGAAATCAATCTTCAATGGAGAACAATTGAATTTTCTTTTTGCAACTCGATCGCATGCGCTTCTACTTTTAGGACTCTTTGAAAATACCATAAGGTGCAAAGGTGTCGTTCTCTGATGTTTTGTTATTTTATTTTTGGGAGAGTATCTTTTTGAAGCCATGGGAGACATTTCTCCTGATAGTTTGGAGTAGTGGGAGGATGATATTTTCATTTTTGTTTGTGTTTCTCTCAATTTTTTCAAAACGAATGCCTTGATTCCTTTGTTTTTTTTCTGTATTTTGTTTAATCGATTTTTATGTAAAAAATAGAACATTCTTTTGGAAAATAAAGTTGTGGGTTTTATTATCATTTCAATGTCCAATAAATCAAATCCTTCGTATTGTTGTGATTCTCTATTGAAACAACGATGATAAATCCAGAAAACGTGATGATAATACTCTCTCTCTTAATACTTGATTTAATTTCTTTGGTTATTTGTGTTTCATTGTCATAGAAATAAAATCTTCAAACACAAATGAACAAAGTGAAAAAAAGTAATATTCAACTTGAATTCTTTTGAGAATGATTTGTTTATTGTCGTGAAAATATTCACCATGGATTTTTTTGGATCACTTTTATACTATTTGCTCTTGGAATTTTTTATACATGTTCTTGAAGAATGATTCATTTTTTTTCAAATAGAATGTTCTATGTTTTTTGTTAAAATCAAAATTCAGATACCTTATAAAAAATATTCAAAGAGATAAATAAGCAACCAAAAAAAAATACAACTCAATCTAAAAAAAAAACACATATGCACGATGAAAAGACACTCCCAAACCACTTTGTTCAATTCAAGGCAATCCAAAAAATGCAAGTATTCGCCTCATGAGTATTCGATCAAATTTAAACCCACCATCGACATGTCACGATTCACCAATGTCATGTTTGTTCAATCGGATAGCACACTTCACGAAGTACACTCGATTGTTCAGGAGAAACTCAATCTAATCAATGACTACGAATCGTACAAAGATTCGAACAAAATAAACAAGGTCAATAAAAAGCTCGAGCAATACCATCTTGTGGAGATTATATGCGCAATGTTGTTTGACAACAACCAAAACGAGGAAGGTGTCTTCTCCGAAAAATTCAGTCAATCGATCAATGACCTCGCTGATAAAAACAGTACCTATTTGAGCATAGAAAACTATATGATCGATTCATACGATTACAAGAAGGATGCTTTTGTTGATTTTTCCTTTCATGAAAAGTTTGATTTTGAACCTTCTCCAAATGACTACCCGCTTCAAATAGTTGACGTTGTAGGACAAGAAAATGTTGAAGAGGCGCAACAACAATTGATCATGTTGTGCAAGATGTGGACGAATGGATCACCAAAACACATTTCAGTGTGTTACACAAATTATTTCGACTGTTTTGTTAGAATGTTTGGAGAACTCAATTTAAAGCACCATCCCGTGCTCACTCAACTCCATGATGCGTGTATCCAGCACATTTTAAAGAGGATATCCAAATGTGACAAAAAGAAGTGTAGAGAAAAGCATTCCATTTTTATTGAATTTGAACCATATGAAGAATTCATGGGAGATGATTATAAACACCACGAAGAAGACGATGAGTATTATTCTGAAGACGAAGACATGAGAGAAATTTACGATGAAGTCGAACAATGGAAGGGGAGGTATCCTTTTTGTGGATTATTGTCTGGTGAAGATTCAGTTGAAGACATGTTTTGGAGATTGGATCATTTGTGAATCGCAACGAATGAAAAATAAAAATTGTTTATTGTAATCGAACTCTGGCTTTGAGTAAAACTTTTTTTGTATTCTTGTTTATGAGTCCTGGAACCAAGATTTCACTTATGAGTTGAGGATTCTTGTAATAATCAGATGAATGGTAGTGTGGTTTGAATTCTTCTCCTTCATCCGCAAATATTATTCCGAGTCGAGGAGAACTTGTTTTCAAGCAATAATAAATCAACACCGAAATATAAGAAACCATTTCTATTTTTCGTGAAAAAGAAGCATAATCTATTGTTTGGTTTAAAGATATACCGCTAATTGCTTCGATCACTTTCGATTCCAAAGACACTGATAGTTGTTTGATTGACTTGTTTTTTATTTTTGAAAACTCACCAAACAATGCTGGATAATCTGACATTTTTTTGAGTATTTGATCGATCGATTGAATTGCATCATCGTCGCTTAATTGCTTCATGTCCAATTGTTCGACTATCTTTAAAATGCCATGTGTCATTTGCTTTTTGAGCATCATGTGTGCCTGATTGACTTTCTTCTGATCTTTGAAAATATGTGACATTTCTTCTAACAAATCATCCAAAATTTCAGACAACTCCAATAGCAAATTGTGTAACATACTGACATATGGAGCGATTGTTGTATCCATCGACCAATCAATATCAATCAACTTGCCAGAATTGCTGTATTGCTTTGAGGCTTTCGATATTACGGCATCGGAATCTTCACAGTTGTATTCGTTGTCTACGGTCTTCTTTTTGAGAAGCGTCACACTCGCTTTTTGCATTATTTCTGATGTTTCCAAGTTCACAATTCCAGGAATTTCTGTGTTTTCCACATAGTATACCGTTCTATTTTGAGCACAATGCATGTGACTGAGGAATTCGCTTCCAGGAGGAATTCCTATCACAGATAGATCGTATATGGTTTTGTCAAGCGATATAATTTGTTTGAACATCAACATGGAACAAAACAGAATCAACTCCAATAAACGGTTGGATTGATCATTATTGTCGTAGTTGTTAATGTTTTGAATGAGTTGTACTTTTAATTTTTCAAAATAAACATTGATTTGTTGATGTTTCGCTTTTTCAAACAACTTAGTTCCCACGTTCATGAACTTTTCAAACATTTCTTCTCTGATATAAATATTGAACAAATTGAGAACTTCAACTGGTTGGAAATCCAACGATCGCATCAGATGCCCGAGACCCTTGGTC
>Ga0100385_1001778_pt1 | contig 21073 bp, 13 predicted proteins | sample CryGeymeta201509_FD_81543 | JGI IMG/M metagenome (GOLD analysis project Ga0100385, IMG submission 81543) | Groundwater microbial communities from Crystal Geyser aquifers in Utah, USA - Crystal Geyser metaG 2015-09 | ecosystem: Environmental > Aquatic > Deep subsurface > Groundwater | place: USA... | reverse complement strand
TATTAAAGAAGTACATGAGGAATTTAATATTCCTATTTATACACATACGTGTGGAAGTATCGGCGACAGATTGGACCTTATGATGGAAACCGGCACGCAGGGGATCGATACGCTCGATCCTCCCCCGCTTGGAACTGTGGATCTTGAAGAAGCAAAAAAAACATTAACCGGCAAAGTTTTTATTAAAGGAAATATTGATCCCGTTAATACGCTGCTTTATGGAAATAAAAAACAAATTGAAGAAGATGTTCTGTGGAGATTGAAAACCGGTAAAACCGGCGGCGGTTATATTTTAAGTTCGGCATGTTCTATTGCGCCAAATACTCCGCCTGAAAATATTCAACTAATCAGCGAACTTGCAGAAAAATACGGGGCTTACTAATGCATGAGATTGAAGAACTTCTCAAACAGCTTGCTCAAAGAATAATTGACGGAAAAAAAGATGACGCAATAAGTTTAACCAATAGATTACTTGAGCTAAATTATCCTCCCAAAAAAATTCTTGATGACGGATTGCTGCCAGGTATGGACGTTGTTGGTGTGCGTTTCCGTGATAATATTATTTTTGTTCCTCAAGTGCTGATATCGGCTCGCGCAATGAAAAGTTCACTTGCAATACTCGAACCTCTCTTAAGTGAAGCGAAAATAGAAGGAGCGGGCACCGTGGTTATCGGGACGGTTAAAGGAGACATTCACGACATCGGGAAAAACATTGTTGCAATGATGCTGAGAAGCAACGGCTTTAAAGTAATCGATTTAGGAATTGATACTTCAATAGAAAAATTTGTAGATGCAATCCATAGAGAGAATCCTCAAATCATTGGAATGTCAGCCTTGCTTACAACAACAATGGTTTACATGAAACTTGTAATTGAGAGAATAAAACAGGATTCGCTTCCGGTAAAAGTGATGATTGGCGGTGCGCCGATATCAAGAAATTTTGCAGACCAAATAGGCGCAGACGCTTATGCCAAAAATGCATCGGAAGCCGTTATGGTTGCCCGCGAATTAATCGGAATAAAAGATAGGAACCTGCATGAGTAAATTTTTAAACGAAATAAAAAAGCCCGGAATATTTTTATGCGATGGCGCAATGGGAACCGAACTGCAAAAACGCGGATTGGCGGTTGGCGTCTGTCCGGAAGAATACAATGTGAGTAGCCCTAAAATCATAAAAGAAATTCATCAAGACTATTTTAACGCTGGCGCACGTCTCGTTGAAACAAATACATTCGGCGCAAATAGTCTCCGCTTAAAATTTTATGGATTTGAAAACCGGGTAAGAGAATTTAATATTGCAGGAGCTTTATTGGCGCGCGAAGTATGTCCGATAAATAGCTTCGTCGCGGGTTCAATCGGACCGCTTGGGGAGATGATTGAACCGCTCGGCGAGATTAGCGTACAACATGCTTATAATGTTTTTGCCGAACAAATAAAAGCTTTGCAGGAAGGCGGGGTTGATGTTTTATTTATCGAAACAATGATGGCGCTTGATGAAGCAGTTATTGCAGTTAAATCTGCAAAGGAAAATTCAAATCTTCCCGTTTCGATAACCATGACCTTTGAACTTGGTAAAGCTGGCTTACGAACCCCATGGGGAGTAGATATTAAAACTGCCTTGGATGCTTTATCCCAGCTTGGTGTTGATATTATTGGAGCAAATTGCGGTAGAGGGTTTGACGAGATGATTGAAGTTGTTAAAGAAATGAAATCGTTAACAGAACTACCGATACTAGTTCAGGCTAATGCCGGACTGCCGGAATGGGTTGATGGAGTTTCCGTTTATACAGAAACACCGGAGATGATAGCGCCAAAAGTTGAAAAAATTATTTCACTAGGAGTAAAACTTATCGGCGGATGCTGCGGCACAACTCCTGCGCATATAAAAAAAATGAATGAAGTAATTTCTAATTTGCGATGAACTTACTTCCGTTTCATGAATAGCCGCAGCTTTTAGTTTGATTTCCTCATAAAAGGATGGACTTTTTTTATTAACCAATCACATTAGAGTATCAGCAAAATAACGATTTTTCTTAATTGTCATTTCGACCCGTTAGCGTTCGACTGAGCTCACGCCGAAATCTAACGGAGAGAGATCTTTTATTTTAGAAAGATTTCTAAGTAGAAGACTCCTTCTTCCGAAGGGATGCCTTTGGCAGAAATGACAAACTCATTATTTTGCAGAAACTCTATTGAACATTAATCCATCTGAAAAATTCATAGAGGTAATATGCAAAAACCGCTGGTATGATGATGACGGAACACGAAAAGTATGTATAGCTATTTTTAAATATCCTGGTGAAGAAAGTCCAGTTATACTAAAATGCCGGCGTACATTCGGAAGAGCGTTGTATAGTATTGTCGTTTATCCGTTAGCCAACGGATTTTTTGTGTCAAGATATTTTTTATGTTTTTACTTTTAACTTTATACTTTCAACTTTTTATCCGTTAGTTAATCCGTTAACCAACGGACTCGCTGTGCTATGTTTAATTTTATAATTCCACCTCACCAATAATTTTGTCGTCTAAGACATTTTAGAAATTTTTATATGTTTCTGAGGAAACAAATAAAGTTATTTAAAGAGTGTCATCTTCTTATTCTGCATGAAATCATTCACACGTAAACTATAGATGTATACGCCACTAACCAATTTACTTGCATCAAAATTAACCGAATATTTGCCCTCTGATTGTAACTCATTAACTAATGTTATAATCTCTTGCCCTAAGAAATTATATATTTTTAATTGAACGAAACCGGTTTTTTTTATGCTGTACGATAATGTGGTAACAGGATTGAACGGGTTAGGATATGCCAGATCCAAAACATTAGAATATTCTTTAGATTCTAAATTTTGTCTCTTATGAAGAACTGCATCATCAATAGAAACGGCAGTACTAGGAACAGATATTTTTCCTTGAGTATCTAAAGCTCTAATCCTATATGATATCTCGTCTTCGAAAACTGGATTTATAGCAACGTCATAATCAACAAACCAATTAATAGAAGTCTGAGCAATATTGTTTTCCCAAATTACACCATCACCACTTCCTTCTGCTCTATCTATAATATATTTAAAGATATCATCTTCCCCATTTATGTCCCAAGTTAAAAGAGGATTGTGTGATGAATTTTCTGTCACCTGTAAATTTTGTGGTTTTGAAGGATTCCCTAAATAAGGTTCTGCGAAATAAAAATAAATATAATTAGTACCTACAATTTCAATAGTAAAATTTATCGAACTACTATTTGTTGAGCGGGGATTACTAACTGGCGACAACACATTATTAAAAGTTAGATCAAAGGCATCTTCATCGTCCCCCCATGCTGAATTTTCGTGATAAAATGGAGTACGGCAAGCATAAACTATACCTCCAACAGTTTGAGAAAAATTCATTTCATCTTTACCATTCACATTTGGAGTTGTTTGAATAAGTGATTGAGTTGAAGTATTTATACTGAAATTCCAATTCCCATCCGCACATAAAACATCAATTGTCGGTGGAAATGACGCAGCTCCTGTAACTCTATAAATATAGAAGCCAATATCGCCAGCTTTATCATGCGTACTAAGTTTTCTCCTGTTTTCCACAAGAAAATATTCAGTACTATTAATAGGGACTCTATACACTTTATCTGTTGTGATAAAATCAGTAATATAACCTAATCCATCAGTAGATTTATCTATATAGTTAATCCATCCTACTCTTTGTCTTTCCCACGAATGCATTGCTCGACTTGCATTCCAAACAGGTTTGCCGGACATTAATGCAAGATTTGAAACATAATCAATATGGCTCGCGCCAAATAAATAATGACCGATTTCATGCGCTGCAACATACAAAGTGTAATCACGCCCATTGATACCACCTTTTTGTTGAACACCACCTCCTATATTTAAACCTGAATAGTTAACAATCTGTTTACCATCAACTTTTATAGTAGCACTGACCTCTAAGTGGGCTATGCCCGAATAAGAGAAGATAGATGTTTTACGATAAATAATTAGAATAAAATCTACCTTACCATCGCTTCCAAATGCACTCTCATTTAGATTATCATATTCTCCAAAATTTACATATGGATCAACCTCCATTATAATTTCTCTATTAACTTCACCTATACTACTTTAGTGATTTTCATTGTAATCCGTAGTTACTAACGAATTATAAACATCACCAATAATCTGGAATGTACCATTTGACATTTCATTGTAATAATGAGATAAATTATTCCATGGATAGGTACTATTAGGTTCTGCATTTATAAAATTATTAGCCCAAGCAGGATAACTATTCCTTGGCCAACCATTATCGTTTGTGTCAGGGTCATCCTTAAATTGCGCAAAAACTATAAAGATTTTTATATTACCACTTAATGGTATAGAAGGAGCTGTAATGCCCGAAGTTGTCCCGCATAAATCATCAACACCTGCTGACAATTTTGAACTAAATAATAGGCTCAGGCATATTACGATTAATTGTAATTTAGTTTCATGTTAAACCTTTCATTATTTTATAAAAATCATTGGTTTGGTAATTGTTTTTGAGTCGGTAATTAGAGAATAGTAATAAACACCACTTGTTAATCCTTTTGCATTAAACACCACGCTGTATTTACCGCTTGGTTTATATTCGTCAATCAAAGTAGTAACTAATCTGCCTAATACATCATAAACAATTAATTTTACATCATAATAAGAGTTGCCATGTTGGTTTTTATCTGGGAGAAAAAAATTGAGAGTTGTACTAGGGTTAAATGGATTAGGATAATTGTTGAATAAATTTAACTCAACTTGAGTTGTTGAATTTGGTAAATCAACATTTACAATTGTTCCATATTGTTTCCCGTTAATGATGGCGCCGGTAAGAATTCTTGAAGGTGATTCCTGCCAGAAACTCCACATACCTATCTTATCTGCAATATCCTCTCCCCAAAACAACGGCTCAATTTGCTGATATCTGCTTACAACTGTATCTCCTTCAATTGATAGCCATAATGTATCCAAAATCAACGTGGTTTTAGGACCGGGATAAAAAGCATAGAATGACCCTTCATAAAATGAATACTTGTAAGTACTATATCTCGTATAGAAAGGTAATTCAAGACTATCTATAGGTAATTCTTCAAGACTATCCCCGTTTTCGTTAACATCCTGAAAATCCAGCATAAATGAAACTCCACTTAATGTATCGTTTCTTTCCCATGATATAAAATTAGATGTTTGAGGACGAAAATCCACTTGCAGAGTAATCTTCTTATAATATTTTCTCCCATTTATAATACTATCCTTTACTACTTTTGTCGTAGCATAAAATTGAGGAGAATCATCAAAATAATACTGCCATACATTTCCAATATGCAATGGGTTGTAATCACGTTTGTGGCTGAAATATTTTTGCTTAAAGCTATCCGGAACATCATTCAAAACTATAATATTAATTTGTGCTATACAGAAGACATTTATCAATAGTACTAAAAATATTAATAAAGTTTTCATACATTTTCCAATGAGTAAAATTTTAACATTTCATTTTGTTTATCGGATAAAACCAGTTGAATACTAATATATCTTGCTGTTAGTAAATTTGATTTAATTCAATAGAATATTCAATTAATAATTTCCAATTACTAGTCTGCTACAAAAATCTGTTTTCAAATTCATTAAAGTTTACGAATTAAGGTTGTTAAGTGCAAATAGAAACTTGTGCTTCTATAAAAATTTTCAAGGGTGGTTGGGGTGTTTAATTAAAGAATAATTTAGTGAAATATGTCAGTCGTTTTGATAAGCTCAACGACCTGTTTCCGATATTCAGCCACGACAGACAACGAACTATATTTCACTGTATAACGGCAAAATGCTTGCACCTAAATTGAGTGATTATTATGTCATTATCCGTTTCCGTTAGTCTGTCCATTAGCTAACGGACGGAGCTTGCGGCTTAGCTAATCCCGCAAGCGGGAAAGCAATCTCATGCAATGTAATCCCGTAGACGCGGGATCGGGTACTCGCAATGGCATTAAAATATATATGTTATAGGAAGAATCGCTTAATTTAGGTGTAAGATAAGGTTTAGCACAACTTAAATTTTGAAAAAAAATTATCTGTTTAATCTGAGTTCCAATAGATTCTTATTAAAAGTTAAACCTGATATTGACGGTTGGGACGAATTCAACTTTGTTTGCGAACTGCTCCGTCCGTAAGCGTGTAGTTACTGCAATATCTTTATTATATGAAACTGCGCTCCACACAGCATCCAGCAAACTTAAAAAGTGATTGATGTATATTCCAATAACTGCCTTCGAAGCTACATTATATAATTCATTTGCTTCACCGCGCATACCGGAGTAAGATCTGTAGTTGGGAGATAATTCTGTATTGTTTATTCCGGATGTGTAATCATTCCAGCCTGCAGAGTATTGCCAATATTTGCCTATCAGTTCATAATACTGTTGATTGCCATGCCGCGGAAGTTTATGTGAACCATCTTCAAAAGAATTTAAAACATTCCAGTCCACTCTTTCCCATGAAGGCAGAGTTGCATCCGGATCAATCGGGATTTGTGCATTATGATATGTATTTAACCATTCGGCATATCTAACAACGCTCCAATTTTCATCTGCATAATTTTCAAAAATTTCTGTTTGCTTGTCTCCCTTATTATCGTAAACGATTGCTGTTGTAACTATAGCTGCTTCAAGCGCAATGAAAGCAGCGGCTTTCAAATAATCGCCAGCATAAAACTCGCCGGCGCCTGGAAGTAGAAGTGACAGCAGTCCTGCAAGCACCACAGATTTTTTACTTCCCTGAACCGGCATAACATTTATTTTAGAGATTTCAGTGTAACTCTCAAATGCAGTTTTCGTATCTGCTGCAAGACTTCCATTGAACATTTCATTTTGTGCTGCTAAAAATTGTGCGGCTAAAAATACTACCATCAACGCTAACTTTATTCTTATGCCCATATCAAACTTTCATGAGAATTATTAAAAATCAAAACCGAATAATATGCCGCCGTAAAAACGCCATTCTTTTCCGTATGTAACTGTTTCGTTCCTTACCAATCTATCTACTTTGTCAAAGCCGTATGCTGCGTTAAAGAATACGCTTGTAGGGAAGAGATAAAAAGAATTCATCTGAATTCGAACTTCAGCGCCAGCGCCTTTTTTGAAAGTGTCGAGAGCCGGAATATTTCCAGTCCAAGCATTTCCAAGATCGCCATAAACAGAAAGAAAAATTTTATCGAGATAAAGATGACCGATCTTCGTATCAATGTCCGTGAACAGCGGGAACCTATAAGTTAAATTGAGCCATCCTAATTCATTTCCGCTTATCGCATAAAACGGATATGCTTTCATTCCGATTAAACCGCCGAGATAAAAATCAAAAAAATCGGGCTGCGGCGGACCAAAAATCGTTCCTGCACGCACCTGCGCTGTTAAAACATGATCAGCCCATAAAGAAAAATGAATTCGTGAATTTAATTCGAGACGATGAAAATTAAAATTATCATATTGCGGTTTAAGCAAACCATCTTCCACCACGTATTCGCCGTCTTCATTAAATTTATTCAACTCATAATTATAAGTTAGATCCAATTGTCCGCCGCGGGGATTAATATCACTATGACGATAAGGCGCTTCAAGATTAAAACTATATTTTAACTGAAAATTTCTGCCGATCAAATATGTGTCGTCTGTTGTTGGATACAAAGTATTATCGGGTAAAATAAAACTTCCAAGCGCGGCAGAGTATCGGCTGAAGATAAATCTGAATTCGAGGTTTTGATGCTGATTAAAAATCCTGTGTTTAGCAACTACATCAACCTCGAAAAGATTGTAAGTAACATCTGTAGGAACTATGTAATCATACGTTGGCGGAAATGTGGTTGAATCTACTCCGAAGAAAATATCTACATTTGCTTTACGGCTTATGTTATAAAGTTCGAGAGCAAGTTCGGGTTTAATTCCGAGATTAAAAAGAAGCGGAAGTTTATTTCTGTAATCGAATATTAAAAATAAATCTCTTTCGAGCCTTGTATTTATTGAAGCGCCTGCAAAAAATGAGTAGCGGTTTAACATATCGCTTGAAGATACATACAAACCCGGTTTTAATTTTTCAACAAAGGAATTTGAAGTGTTATAATTGTCATAACGTATCATCGGGAAGATAGTAAGTTTGCTGAAGGCGCCGCTGTACTTCTCTTTTTTCAAATCGGGAATTTCATAATCATTAAAATTTTTAAGCCTGTCAATGTTGAAATTAGCAATGTCCCCGTTTGGTTTGCCTTCTCCGAGCGGCGGATTGTGCAGCCAAACATAATCCGAACCCGGGAGAACTTCGTCTTGCTCATCGGGAGTAATTCTAAAAATTTTATAACCAGAGGAAACATAGCCGGCATAAATGATATTTCCCGCACTATCAATTGCTGGCATAAAGGCGCCGCCTGTTACGTTTGTTAATTGATCCGAAACTCCCGTTGAAATGTTATACCGGTAAAGATTATAAATTCCGGTTTTATCAGATGAATAAATGATGTTGCCTTCTTTATCGTAAACCGGATTTCGCTCGTCGTCTTTTGTTTCTATCACCTTACGGAAATTGCTTGCATCTACATTTACAGAGGCAATATCTCTTGTTTGATGATATGAATATCCGAAAATAATTTGCGAGTTATCATTGGAAAATTTCGGATTAAAAACCTGTTCTCCGTTCGCAAATAAGGTTAACCGCTTGAAGTTTTTCCCATCGAGATCAACAATCCCAACATTACCGGTGCCATCTTTCTGAAAGAGAAAAACAATCTTTTTCCCATCGTTAGAAACAGAAGGTTGATTGGCGCGCAAATTATAAGTTAACCTGATTTCTTCTTTTTTATCAATATCGTAAATATAAATATCGTGAACGTTAGCCCAGTTTGGATTATCATCTTCAAGTTTTGCGTAGATGATTTTATTTTGCCCCGGAATAAAACTAACGGTAGAACGAACACCGGAGGCTAATAATTTTTCTTCTTTCGTTTTTAAGTCGTAGAGATAAACAGATGATAAGCCGAAGTAATCTGCAGTTTTATTTGAGATGTAAATAAATTTGCTGCCGTCTTCGGAGTATCGCGGATAAAAATTTCCGAATCCCTCTTTTGCAACCATTTCTCCTGTAACGTTATTAGCGAGTACTTTAGCCATACGCGTACGGTAACTTTCTGTAACCATACTTTTCCATTCGTCATAAATTTCATTTCCGTCTTTGCCGAGTACATCATCAAATGCAGCATCAACGGTAAAATTAAATGGCTTACCAAGCGCTTCAGAAACTTCTCGAAGTTTACCTTCGCCATATTTTTGAGAGATGTATCGCAATAGGGCAAAACCAGAATTGTAAACTGATTCGTTGCCGAGACTCGTTTTTCCAAACACACCCATTTCGTTCCAGGTCAGCATCTTATTATCAAGCGCATAGGAACGGAGTATCATATCCCGGTGTGAGTCCCAGTTATCGTAATCAAATTCTGTACGCATATATTGGGCTGTTCCTTCGGCAAGCCAGGCAGGCATGTTAATAGTTGCTAAAGGATATGAAATTATAAAATTCGGGAAACCGTAAAGAATATCGGGGCGGCGTTCATCTTCATAATTTAGAGCTTGAAGAAAAAATGCAGGGATCGTCCGCGTCAATTTCATCGAAGCTTGTATCTGCACCAGATGTGTGAATTCATGTGAGATAACGTTTCGCAGCCAGTTATGAGCGCCGCGCAAATCAAATTCGAGCGCACTTGACCATATTTCAATTTTATTATCGAAAAAATAAGTTGCGCCGTTCGAGTAATCATCAATGTCTTTTATAACATAATGAACTGTTTCGGGTTCATAATTATAAAGCGATGTGATAGGTCCCCAGACTTCATCGCCAATTTTTGCAACGATAGAAGCAGTACGCTCCGCGCCCTCGTGGTAATGAACTTCTACATGTTCGCCTTTGATTGTAAACCAATCTAACTCCGGATGAAATTCCGTTAACTGGCAAAATGCATTAATAGAAAATATATTAAAAAGAAATAATACAAGACTTAATTTTTTCATAAAGAGGAAATATCTTTCGTCTGAAATATTAACAGCTATTACTCAAGCAAAGAATTACTTCACAACAGCTATTTTGATAATGTTTGTTTCAGTTTTGCCGCTGCTTCCGGCAGCTTCTATGCGGGCGAAATAAACGCCGCTCTGGATAGTACTTACATCCCACTTAGTTTCATTATCCAAACCTCCTGCAGCGTCTGCATTTAATTCGGCAACAAAGTCACCTGCAAGGTCGAATATTTTTATGTTTATCTTTGAGTTCTCGTTAACGTAATAACGAATGTATGTTACTGCATCATAAACAGGATTTGGATAATTATAAGCGCGGTTTTTCGGAAAAAATTCATTCACATAACTTTGAGATGAAGCCGCAGGCACAAACGATAAATTAGTAGAGCCGCCATTCTCACCGCCCCAAAATACTGTGCCTTCCGATGCACCGAATTTATAACCATAGAAATCACCTTTACTGTTTAAAGCAGCGTACGATAATTGTTTATCTTTTACAAAAGTTACGGGAACCGATGCTAATTCAGTGCCGAGAGTAATAGGAAAACCGGGGACGATTTTCCCGGATCCGCCGAAAATTGCAAACACTCTTCCATCTTTTGTGGCAGCAATTATTTCTGCTTTTTCATCTCCTTCAAAGTCAGCTACAAGCGGAGTTGATGTAAATAGTTCATCAAGAGGATCTTCAAACGGAAAATTTTCTGCAAGCGCTCCTTGAAGATTGACAGCATATAATTTGTTTTCGGAATTATAGATTATATAATTTTCACCGTCCTGCTTCACATCTCCAAGAGCAAAAGATGATATGTTACTCCCTTGCGCAGTGAATTTAGAAACTAATTTGCCTTCCGAAATAAGATAAAAATTATTTCTGCTTGTCAGCAAAATCGAGATGTACTTCCCGTTTCTATCTTTTGTTAATGCAATATCTACCGGCGCCTCGCCTTCAATTTGATATGTGTAGTTATCACTGTCAAAGTAATTAATAGAAGGTATAACGCGCCCGGATGAAATTACAAAATCCGCAACGCCGCAATAAAATAAACCATCAACCGCAATTTTTCTGATTACAAGATTTGTATCAATTACTACCGGCGGTCTCGTCTGTGATGGATCAACAGCCGGTAATCTGCCGGTTGAATAAAAGTGTATTGCACCTTTATCGGTTCCAACTAAAATCTCTCTATCTTCAGTTGGGCGTATTCTAACAACCGGGGGAGTAGTAATTTTAGCAGGCAACTCAACTGAAGCCTGATAATTAACTGCGCCGTCAGCCATATATACATTTAAGGTTGAAGATTTTGCTCCAATGAAATACTCTGTGTTATTCCAAAAAATTGCTGACGGATGATTAGCGGAAAAATTAATTAATGAAGTAGTTATTATTCCGCTGTCATTTAGAAGATGAAGGTTTTCATTATTGATTATGGCAAAGGTAACTTTATTGTCCTTTTGAAGCGCAGTAAGTTCAGCAGAATTAACAGGCATATTTATATTAGCTGCGAAGATAGGTTTAATGATTGAATCGCCGTACACGAGATTAAATGACATCCTATTTCCGATTTCGGAAAAAGCAGAAATAGAAATTAAACTATTAGCTCCGCTGTTGGAGTTTGTATTCGGTCGTGTGTTTTTATCAAACTTATTTTTAAATAGATTGGCGGGATTACTTTTATACCATAAGTCTTCTGCGAATCCTTCACCGATTACTATATCACCAAAAATAGTGTAAAACTCCTCGCCGATATCCTGAATACCGTCAGCTTCTTCTACATCAACGCCGTGGTTGTTTTTATCGTTGTTTATTGAATTAGAAGTTAGGTTGTTATTTATAATCGCCTCATCAATATGCCATATAACAATGCCGCTTCCGGGCACTGCCCAGTCGAATTCATCAACGTCAATTACTACTCCGGAAAGTGAATCAACCGAAAAGCTATAATAACCCGTAGTGTCTTTTGTGAATGTTTTTGTAAGAGTATCAAGCCCAACAATAAAAGTAACAACAGAACCGTTTGAAAGCGCATCACGGCTTCTGTTTTCAACAAGATAATACTCGGAGGAATTGATTGGTATTTTTAAAATTACAGTATCACTAATTGACGCTACAAGGTTTGTAGTGAGTGTTAAATTTTTATATTCATCGGGAGATACTACAGTGGGAGCTGCCCAGCCGAGATAAATTTTTTCCCAGGGTGAAGGTTCCGGAGGATACGTTCCGCCGTAAGCAAATATTGCCTGCCCGTCCATCAAACCAAAACGTCCTATTGCACTTAACCCGGTATTTGTATCAAACAAATCGGGCAAACCAAGATGGCTTGCAACGGAGGCAACGAGCAATCCGTTAATTGAAATTTCAAATAAAATAGTGCCGCCGAATGATTCCACTTCGCGGCTTTCTGTTTCGGGCATTATTAAGCTGTTCTTAATTTTAAAATTTCCGCTGCCAACCGGAATTCCGTCAAAATTATTGCCGTATATTTTTTTAAAAAGATTTTGTCCCATGTAAATTGATGGCAAATCTTTCTCAGTTCCAAGGCTGCCGGGAAGTGAAATATCCCTTCCAACGCCGGCGTGGAAAATGATGAAGACATCATAATCTGAAAAATGAAAACCGGGAAACAGTGCGCCGGCTTTTGACCATACTTCTGTTGCAAAATCTCCAAGTAAAGAATAGTCGTCTGATTTTGGAGGGGGTGAATAACTTCTCATAGTTTTGGAAACAGAAAATGTATCGGGCAATACAGAATAACTGATATTCAAATTTCCATTCGATACTTTACGAAAATAGTTTTTCACAAACTCAAGATGAGCTTCAAAATAAGATTTATCGTGAGGCAGAGGATCGAGAATATCTTTTCCGTAGTTATCTGAATAGATTGTTCCGAACTTTCCGGTTCCGAAAGTTGTGTTGTCTTTATCTTCCTGGAAATTTACCATTACAGCAAGCACTTTTAATGTGTCAGCTGCATTCAATTCCAATTTTGAATTTGCAGGAAAAGGATTGACATTAACAGAAAATGTTTGGGCAACAGAGCCGCCCAAACATATCATGAAAGTTAAAACTATGAGGAGGTTTTTACGCATATGATTTATATTCCTCTCGGAAAACCTCTTGTGCTTTCAGCCACTGCGCCCCATCCAATTAAAACAGTAAATCTTAATGTGTCGGAAAGAGGATGGTTTTCACCGCCTTCAAATACTGAAGTTGTTATGTAACTGAAATCGAAGCCGTAAATATCGTAGCGAATACCGGCGCCGAAAGTCATAAACTTTCTATTACCGTATGAGGGATCTTCATAGAAGAAACCTGTTCTCAGAGCAAACAAGAAATCACCCGGCGTTCCGTACCAGTACTCAAGTCCCGTAGAAGTAACTATATCTCTTAATTCTTCAGAAAAAGGTTCATCACCCCATGCCGTAAAAATTGCCTGGTACCATTCCTTAGAAGTAGAAACAGTATCGTTGTTTACATAGCTTGTTTTTTTGCTGACGAGCAATTTGCTGAAATCCAGCGTCCAGATGAGGGAATTGAAATCATCATCTAAAACTTTGTAAGCTAAACCAAAACGAAAATTTGTAGGGATTGGATCTGCCTGCGCTTGATCGATATAATAAATTTTAGGACCAAGATTGCTTAGGTTAACGCCTATACTTAATCGTCCGCCAATATCTTCATCAATAAAGGGGATTACTAATCTTTCAGGACGCCACATAGCAGCAATATCAAAACTTACAGAAGTTGCCACGCCGCTTCCCTCTTCATTTCCGGTTGGTTTGTCCGAAAGACGGCTATGTATCAATCTGAAATTAAAACCTAATCCCCAATCGGAGTGAATTTTAGTTGCATAACCAAGCGTTAGCGCTGCATCAAAAGAACGGAATGTTCCTACTACTTCAGGTCCGGATTCTAAAGTTCTCTGGAATTCGCCGAAGTTCATATAAGTTATGCTGGCAGTAACGCTTCCGTCAATTTCTTCTATATATTGTCTATATGTGAGATAATCATAAAATAAGTCGAGATTAAACTGCGGCAGCCAGTTACTGTGCGTTATACTTAATTCGGTGCCGGTTAAAAAGGCAATGCCTGCAGGGTTCCAGAAAATAGCCGCTGAGTTATCTGCCAAACCGCTGCCAGATTCGCCAATTCCGCCTGCCCTTGAATCCGGGGCAAGTAGAAGGAAAGGTACAGCAGCTTCGCCCTGGGCAAAAGCAGTTCTGTTGATTCCTATAAATGTAAGTGCAATTAGCAGCACTTTAACTAAATGATTCATGTTCATTTTCCTCCGAGTTGGATTTTTCATTTTTTCTTTCTTTTAAATTTCAAATATATATAAAATTGCAGCGAATACTTAAATTTTAAGCTTAAAAAACTTCTACCTTATCACAGCAAGTTTGCCAAGGACACTCTCGCTATATTGGCTATCGGTCGTTTTTACGATGACCTTATAAAGATACGTTCCGTTGGCAATTAGATTACCATCTTCATCTCTGCCATCCCAATCGATAGCAACAAATTTATCATTTAAACTTAAGCGTTCAATGTTTTTAATCAGTCTTCCGGCAACAGAATATACTTTTATTTTAACATCTATCATTCTGTTTAAATTCTGTTGAAATGTAAAAGTAGTGTTAGACTTAAAAGGGTTGGGGTAATTATAAACATCCCTAATAACAAGATTATCTCCCGACACAACATTAAAATATGCTGTTTCAGTAGTGAAGTTATTGAACACGTCCCCCGCTTTTATTTCAATTTTATATTCGCCCAGATCTAATCCGTTAAATTTGTATTCCACTTTCCCCGATTTGCCTCCCGCATTAATATCACCCAGAAAGTATTCCGTAAAATCGATGGGATTATTTTTATCTTCATTAAGTATCCCTTCTAATTTATGACCAATGCCGGTGCCTGTTGTGTTCAACCCGCTTTCATCTTGAAGTTTAACAATTAATTTTGAGTTTGGATTAGCGAGATACGCCGCAGTGGAATTAATATCATCAAAATAAATTTCTATAGAAGGACCGCTATTATCATTAACAGCGTTAGTATCGGTTCCGCCGACTGTAAAACTGTTTGAATAACCTACTCCATCTGTGTTTTCGCCAGTGAAGTAAAGAACGATTTTACCGCGCTGATTTTCATAAGAAATATCTTTTGGAACAACAAATGAAGCATCATATTCACCGTTGGTTACTGAAATTCTGCCTCTAAAAATTTGACCGCCCTGCATTGATACCTGATGAAGAGAATCATTATCCTGTTTAAGTGTAAACTCTCTTTGGGAATCGTAAACAGATAAAATACCTTCGCCATTAAAATCATTCCAGCTCCCGCCTGAACGTGTTAAAATATGCCCTTTAATATTTACGTTGCTTAACGCTTTAATATTGGTCAATGCGTCCGGGGTTTTTCCGTTTATCGAATCAATTTTGGCAGAAAAACGGGGAACATTCAATCGAAGCGTTGGATCGCCCAATAGATGATACTTCTGATCGTTAGTGCCCGAATGTTTATCAACTTTAGTAAACATAATAATCTTCCCTAAGGGGATCATATAGTTTAAAGTGTCACGGGGAGTATCAAACATTTTATCAAACAATTTGTACATCAAAGAAATATTTTCGCCGGCAAAAACTAATCGTGAGGCGGTAAAACTTCCAATTGAACCGCCGCTCTCTTTTAAAAATAATTCTTCCGCGCCGCTTTGGAGCGAAGGCTTATCGAAATCACCGAAATCACACGTAGCGGCAGTAAGAAAAAAATAATTACTATTATTTAATTGAGGAATCGAAATATTTTTATCAAAAACTTGCTCGTGCGCCCAAACGCGCGGGTTTCCATGCCCAACATAGTTTACGATGATAGTGCCTTCATTCATTGCGTTAATAATATCTGTGTTAGCAGTTGGAATTCTCTTGCCTGAAGATGTTATAACAATCGGGTAAGCGGATAAAAATATTTTATTGAATTCGTAAGACTGCGGAACTGTCCGGGAAACACTTTCACTGGGACCTGAGTGTAAATCTCCCTCCCAATTTTCACCAATCGCATCATCAGCCACGAATGTAATTTTGTTTCGCCATGAACCTACGTTATATCCGGTTTCATATTCTTTGATTTTAGAAAGAATAATTTCAGCATCTTTTGTCGTTTGTATTGGCAATCTGCCAATAGCTAAATCAGGAAAGGAGTCATCATTGGTCGTCACTCTAACGAAATAATCATCATATGTGGACGAATTTACTTCGTGCAGACTTTCGATGGTCTGAAAAGTTATAATTAAATTTTTATTCTGATTTCCGCCTTCAATGTTTTTATAGTCGTATGTTCCATCGCCGAAAAATAAAACATACTCGGGTTCGACCTGCCAATTTTCATAAGCATATTTAATAAAATTCCTCAACGCCGAAGGGTCAGGTAATCCCCCGCTAAATTCGTTAAATATTTCATCCTGATAGACAATGACAGTTGAAATTGGAAGAGGCACTTCATTTTCTTTGTACTGCTTGAATTGTTCTGCCTGTGTTTGAAATTCTTTGTTGGCAATAATAACTAATTTTGCTCCCGGATTTATGCCCAGCACATTTGAGTTTTGAACAGGCTGCGGATTAGCCGGTGTTAACATAGCGCTCTTTTCAACCGCAATGTATTTTGAAATATTACCGGAAATTTCGGACGCTCTAAATTTGAATTCTGATCCGCTCCAAACAGAAGGATTTGTAATTTTTTTAACGGAAGAAAAATCGGATACATCAAAAACGTAAATATCGCTGCTCGTAAATCCGTTTAATGGATATTCAATTACACCGGTAGTATCATAAGAATAAAATAGTAATTCGTTACCAGCAGCGCTTAAATTTCTTGAATAGTAAATTTCGTAATAATCAAGATAACCTTTGGACGCTGGCTGTGTTGCGTTGTATGTTATTTTTAAAAGACTTCTGCTTTCGGGCAACGTGCCGGTAAATGAACCGGAAAAAGTATTCAGATATCCAGTAGAGAACTGTGACCAAGCCTGATTTTTTCGACCTAATAAATTTCCGGAATAGACAGTCGTCGAGTGCTCCTCGACAGAAAAGAGCACATTATTCATTTCGCTGTTAACGAACTGACCTTTATAATCAATTTTAGATCCTGCAATAAATCCATCAAGCAGGTTCATATATGTGCGACTACGATTAGTCTGGTCAAATTCTTCTCCGAAAAAATTTCTGCCGCTTTTCACAAGGCTGATTAATTCTTCTTGCAGATACTTGAATGCAGGAGTAGATTGCTGCACAACATCAGCAGCAGACTGTACACTGCTTTTATCTGCCATTCGTTTGCCCTGGCTGCCTCCGGAGGTTATCCAAAAATAATTTTTTAATGAATAAGGATGTGAAGCCCTCTTTATTTGCGATACGCCGGGAGTGGTATACCAAAAATCCGTTCCGCGTCCGTAGAAAAGTATATAATCTCCCTGGTCGAAGCGATTGTCTTCTTCTCCCACGACAATTATTGCATTTTCAACAAGATCAGTGGGTACAACTTCCGATGGTCTTTCCGGAAGAGTTTTACCTCCGTTGTTATAAATTTTTATTGTCTTCGGATCTACAGCCGCCGGATCAATTCCGTAAGAAGTAAGCATCTGATAAGTAATTTTATAGATCCCTTCTTTTTCAGCTTCAAACTTGTACCAGGTTCCGTTTGCAAGAACGCTGTTAACTAAAAGTGATTTGTCAAGTCTTTTTGTTTCCGACTTATGCCACCGTTGAGCAACATCAAAATTAATTACTATATCTTTTATCAAATCATCTTTGATGGGTTTAGCGTTAACGACATTAGACGGCGCATAATTTATTCGAAAAACAATTTTTGTATAAAGTTTGATAGAATTAGCCGGGGCATCGAAATAGACCGGATTAATAATGAACGATTGTACCGGAAGTCCGCGTACCGAACCGAACTCTCCAAAGTAAACCAGCTCTCCTTCTTCAGAAAAGTTATTGTATTCGGGAGATGTCACATAAGAATAATCTGTCAGTCCATCTTTGTTTTTGCTTGGCGTTGGCTGCGGAATTAGTTTGCCTTTAAGCATTTTATAAGAAGAATTGATTACATTTATCGTATTTCCAAATTCTTCAGGAACGCCGAGAGTCAAAGTTCTTACCGGTGCATCCGGCATTCCCGGTTGATGATCCAACACCGAACCGAGTTTAAATGTAACTCTTTTATAAGTTTCATTATTAAATGTAAAATCGCTTGAATCTATATATGATGGAGTATACTCGATAATAATAGATTTACTATCGGATGAGATCACCTTTATATCGCTCTGAGGATATATATAAAGGGGAATAAAAAGAAACACAAGAAATCTAGAGATTTTGCTAATCATATTAATTTAGTATTGTTGTTAATAATATATTTCCGAACTGAAAACGAATATATTAACAAGTTATCATTATGTTTTTCACTTAAATGTTACCGTAGCAAATATCTCTAAGAAGGTCTCCTTAAAATTACAGCCGAAAATTGTTACTATTTCATCATATTGTCAAGTCAATTATATGATATTTGATGACTTAAGTTCTTTGATAATATCGTCTGTAGCAATAAAATTTATTGCAAGTGTAGTTTTTTCAAAAATTATTTTCCGGTCTGTGTTGATTAGAACAAGTTTCCTCTTGTTCATCCCGAGAAAATTAAGCGCGCCGAAACTTTTACTGACAGATTTATCAGCATCGGTCAATAGCTTGAACTTTAAATCGAGGTTATCACAAAAATTTTTATGAGAATTGCTGTTTTCTACATTAATCCCAACCGGGAGTATATTGTTTTTGTCGAATAAATCTAAATTGGATTGATAGTTTTTAAACTGCATTGTGCATACAAGTGAATTATCTCTCGGATAAAAAACGAGTAGTACTTTCTTTGTCAGGTTTTCATATAAATCAAAAAGCATCCCTTGCTGATCGTACAACCTAAAGTTGGCTGCAATTTCACCAATCATAAACCAAGTTCTTCTTTATTTAATCTCATCGCCTCGATGCAAAAAGAAATATGTTCGTCTAAATCAACACCGAGTTCTTCGGCTCCTTTAATTATGTCCTCCCTGCTTACTGCACGTGCAAATGCTTTGTCTTTCATTTTTTTCTTTACCGACTTCACTTCAACTTCATCAACCGTTCTACTATGACGAACATAAGTAACGGCTGTTATAAAACCTGCAAGTTCATCACAGGCAAAAAGAGTTTTCTTGAGGAGTGTGTCTCTCGGTTCGCCCGAATAATCTGCATGAGAAAGAATGGTTTTTCTAAATTCCTCATCAAAGCCTTTTTCTTTTAATATTTCATTGCCTTTAAATGGATGTTCTTCGGCGGAAGGATACATTTCATAATCAAAATCGTGAAGCAAAGCTGCATTGCCCCAAAAATTTTCGTCTTCACCAAATTTTTTAGCATAAGCTTTTACGCAAGTTTCAACAGCAAAAGCGTGTTTAAGCAAACTATCTGATTTAGTGTATTCTTTTAAAATAGATAAACAATATTCACGGCTGCGGTGTATGTCTTGCATCATTAATTTCCTTTTTTAATTTTTTTAATACTCACATTGTTTTCATCGCGAAACGATGGGCACAATTTCCCGATAACACAAAAACTACATTTCGGTCTTCTTGCTATACATATTTTTCTTCCGTGTGTTGCAAGCCAATGAGAAGAATTTATCCAGTCCCCTGCGGGCAGTAATTCCTTTAATCTAAATTCTATTTTAACGGGATCATCCGACTCGATGAATCCGAGAAGATTAGACAATCGTTTAACATGCGTATCAACCGCAATTGCCGGAATTCCGAAAGCATTACCGGCTACTACTGATGCTGTTTTTCTTCCAACTCCGGGGAGATTTGTTAAAGCGTCAAAATCCGCCGGCACTTTTCCTCCGTAGTCATCTAAAAGTTTCTGACAGCATTGTTTTATACTTTTTGTTTTTTGTTTATAAAATCCGGTTGAGAAAATATCCTTTTCAAGTTCTTCATCGGACGCATCAACATAATCTTTAGGCATTTTATATTTTCTAAATAAAGAAAGGGTAACGATATTAACTCTTTCATCCGTGCATTGAGCAGAAAGTATCGTTGAAATTAAAAGTTGAAATGGAGTTTTATATTCTAATGCCGGCTTTACTTCCGGATACTCTTCCTTAAGAAGTTTAAATATTTTTGCGGCTCTTACTATTTCAGTCTTCAATTAAATCCTTGTTGTATCGTTTATCTTTTATGAAAAGTCTTTCGACCGGTTTATTGTTGAGAATGTGCGAACTTAAAATTTCATCCACATCACTTAAAGTTACACCGCCGTACCAAATTTGTTCGGGATAAACAACTACAGTAACGCCGAACTCACATGCATCAAGGCACCCAGATGAGTTTGCTCTTACCGAAGTATTTAACCCCAATGCTTTAATTTTTTGTTTGAATGATTCTTTAATTTCGCTACTGCCTTTTTGGGCGCAGCATCCGCGGGGATGATCATCGGGTCTTTTGTTTTCACAAATAAAAATATGCTTTTCGTATCTTTTCATTTTTTTTTCCAAGTATGCTGTGCAAATATATAAAACCCGGCAATAATTAAACGCTTCAATACTCACATTAATTAGTTAATCAATCCGTTAACTAACGGATAAAAATTATTTAATTTATCGAAGTCTGTTAACCAACGGGCGAATTGTGAATTGTGAATTGTGAATTGTGCATTGTAAATTGTGCATTGTAAATTGTGCCGCTGGGTTTCAGTGTGCAGCTATTTGATTTAAGTGTTTAAGATGGTGAGAGAAAAAAATAGCGTCCGGGAAAAATATTTCTTGCACTTAGTAAAAATATTAAATACATTTTAGCAAGTAACATTTAGAGAATATGTTTTTATAAATAAAGACAGAGAAACCGCATTAAATAATGCCGTTGGCTAACGGACTATCGGGATAACGTTTAAGGGATTCATGCC
>Ga0100385_1001771_pt1 | contig 21113 bp, 20 predicted proteins | sample CryGeymeta201509_FD_81543 | JGI IMG/M metagenome (GOLD analysis project Ga0100385, IMG submission 81543) | Groundwater microbial communities from Crystal Geyser aquifers in Utah, USA - Crystal Geyser metaG 2015-09 | ecosystem: Environmental > Aquatic > Deep subsurface > Groundwater | place: USA... | reverse complement strand
TTTATTACAAAACTGAGTAGCTATAAGGCAAGTATTCCACTCGGCGGAATGGTTGATCTTAAATACCTGTCTCATCGAAAAGATATTATTGATGATTACCTGAGTGATGATCTTAATCATATGAAACTTCATTCAAAACTTTTAATCGAATTAGTTAAGGCTTCCAGAGATGTGTTCTCAAAAAAAATAAACTCGCTCGTTCCTAGTTTTTGTAGTTATGGAAGTGCTGATGGAATTGTCTCTCCAGCTGCGATTGACACTTATTTTAAAGAAATTGAAACTGATTTCGAACTTAAGGTTATTGATGGCGCTTATCATGAGATTCATAATGAACTCGATAAGTACCGCTTACCATATTTCGAATATTTGAAATCAGTGATGACTGATGTCTTATACGGAAATGAGTCTAACTAACTCGATAAATTTTGAGATGACATGCTCTCCACCTTTAAGCCCACTACTTATCTGCTGTTCAGGTAATTTCTGTTCAATATGGTTTTGAACAAAATGTCTTGATGCTTCGGGATGTCCTTGGAAACTAAAGAATGGGAGATCTCGATGTGCTAAACCATCATAGAAGCAGTCTTTAGAAGTTGCGAGATGGATAAAATCATTGGGAAGATTTTTAACCTCATAGTGATGGGTAATAAAAATTTCAATATTTTCTTTTTTACTAAATCCTAAATGATCGACGAGAATTTCTTGCTTTCTCGTTCCTTCAAAACACTTATTATCTTCCGTAACCAAATCAATTTTTGCCCCATAGGCATCGGCCATCAGCTGATGACCAAAACAAATTCCAAGAACGGGGATTCCTGATTCAATTTTACTTTTCATTCTCTTTGCCAAGTCAATTTGCCACGGTAGTCGATCACCTACATTTGAGTCACTGCCAAAAATAATATAGCCAGATGCTTCTTCAATAAAGTCCAGTGAACTTGTTCCATGAGTCGAAACCCAGTGGTAAGTGAATGGGAGCTTATGCGTCTCGACTATTTTATTCATGCAGTTGTATGATGGTGATTCAATAGCGCAATCAATGATGGCAATAGGTTTCATATGAGTACAGTCCTAGCAGTAAATGAGTTTAAATTTCTCATTCAAGATGATGGAACATATATCAAAAGAATTCAGTTTCTTGAAGAAAATTCATCTCTTCTTGAATCAACAGATTTGAATCCATTGCTCGCATCTCTTAAAGATGAATTGGCCGCTTATTTCTCAGGAAGCTTAACGAGCTTCAGTACTCCATATAAGCTTGAAGGGAGCCCATTTCAAATACGCGTTTGGGAACTCATGAAGAATATTGGATATGGGCAAGTGAGAAGCTATGGTGAACTCGCAAAAGAACTTGGTGGAAAGAACTATGCTCGAGCTGTTGGCGGGGCCTGCAATAAGAACCCTCTTCCTGTATTAATACCATGTCATCGGGTAAGTGCCAGTAATCACATCGGTGGCTTTGCCTTTGGACTCAGTACAAAAGAAAAACTTCTGAAGCTAGAGAAGTCGATATTCTAACCACTTGTTTTTACAACGCCTAATGGATTCTTAGTTAATTATTTCCCCATGGAAACCGATGAGTTGCTTAGAATAGGATTAATAATGACTGATGAAACAGATAACAATGACATTGAAAAAGATTTAGGTTCTGAGGAATCTAAAATCTCTGACTCTCAAGTAGAAGAGTCACAAGAACCTGTGTCTAAAGTTTCAGTTAAAAATGATAATGAAGTGAATGGAGTTCTTTTAGAGTTTACTGCTCATACAATTATTGGCAAGAGTGAAGATGCCTCTCTCATTATTAAATCAAATGAAAAGGAAGAGGTAAAACAAGAGACTGCAAAGGTGATCCCACTTGCAACACAAGCTCCTATAGTGGCTCCAAGTGATTCACAAATTCTCGAAGCTCAGATAAAATTAATTGCAGTTTTTGTTAGTGAAGCTAAAATGCTTGAAGCAGAATTAAACAAGCTTATAAAAGCGATGTATGCAAAAAGTCCCGAATCAAAACCTTATCTTCTTAAGATGAAGAAGTTAATCCAAGACCATGCAAATATTGAAAAGGCCCTCGATGAAGCCAAGAAGGTTAGTTAACCTTTTTTTCCACCTTTTGGAGGTGGTTTTGTTGGCCCTTGATCATCAATTGGCGAACTTTTATTGATACTAAATAGTGCCTTTTTTGGCGATACAACTTGAGAAGAGCAAAGCACTGACACGATAACGGCCATAATGACCAAAGTTAATTTCATAATAAACACCCCTAAAAGTATTGATTTACGACATTATTTACCATTTTTTTGACTAGCGTCAATATTGCGAGCTTCTCTATTATCAAAATTATCTTGAATGTAAGAATTTTTAATTAAATCCAATGTAAAATATTTAATAACTTGTGGTGTTAGTGTCAAAAAGGTACTTAACTGCTCCCTTTAAATGGGGATAAAAAATTCACTATTTAGGTGATCATTCAATGAAAATAGTCACATCCAGCATTAAAATGTTAATTTTATTGGGCCGCCAGAAATCCTACGAGCAAACGATATATAATCACTTTGTATAGAGTCAAAACTATCCCCATCTAAGGGGAGCAGTTTGATATTTTACTTAAGAAAAGATTCCAGGAATTTGACTCTAATGAGTGCTGGTGGATGTGAGTGGTAGAAAGCACTATAAGTAGGATCAGGAGTTAGTGTGCTTGCATTGTCCTTATACATTTTTACAAGGGCAGAGATGAGGTCTTTTGCACTTGAATTATTTGCAGCAAATTCATCAGCTTCAAATTCATATTTACGAGATGACCAAGCTGAAATAGGTGTTATAAAGAATGTGTATATCCCGCTAACAAGCGTAAAGAGGATAAGTGCCATGTAAGTTTGCATTGAGTGTACTCCATGCATTTCATAGAACCACTGAGTTTGCATTAATTGACCTAGAATATAAAAGCCCGCAAAACTCATTGCAAAGGCCTTAATCATCATTTTTAAAATATGTTTTCTTTTGAAGTGACCAAGTTCATGGGCCAGTACGGCTTCAACTTCAGATGGCTCAAGAGTGTTAATTAATGTATCAAAGAAAACGATTCTCTTGTTCTTACCAAAGCCTGTGAAGTAAGCATTTCCATGACCGCTTCTCTTGCTGGCATCCATGACGAAGAGACCATTACTCTCAAATCCTGTTCTCTTTAATAGTTCGAGTATTTTATTTTTTACTTCGCCATCTTCAAGGGCTGAGAATTTATTAAATAAAGGTGCAATAAATGTTGGGTAGATCCACATTAATAGTAATTGGAAAACACTTAGAAATGCCCAAGCATACATCCACCAGTAGGCTCCAAGTTTTTCCATGATATTTAAAATACCAAAGAGAAGTGGGACACCGATAAGTAGCCCAATAACAGTACCTTTAATTAAGTCTGATACAAAAGTTTTTGGAGTTGTTTTATTGAATCCAAATCTTTCTTCGATTACAAAAGTTGTGTAGAGGCTTTGTGGTAAAGAGATTATTGAGTTGATAAAAATAAAGGCAAGAATAAATACAACACCTGTTGCAATAGGTCCTAGCGAAAATTTTAAAACCCAAGAGTTAAGAAGATCGAGTCCTCCAAATAGAGTCCATGCGACAAGAATAATGTAACCGATAAAATTAAAGAAGTTTCCAACATTGATTTTGGTAATTGAATAGTCGGCAGCTTTCTGGTGATCTTCAAGTGATATAATTGATGAGAACTTCTCAGGGACCTCATTTCGGTGATTTAAAATATGAAACTTATTTCGCTTGTCTAGATATGACTCAGTGAGTCCTTTTAGGCAAATGCAAGCAAGAAATATTTTTGATAAACTTGTTAGCTCGACCATATGCTTCCTTTTTGTTTCCTATATCTTTTAGTATGATTTGCTAAATCTTACATACTTTGGAAGCAAAATGAAAGTTCATAAAATCTATACAGAAAGTTCACTTAGAAACTATAACTACTTTATTGAAAAGTCTGCTAGCGAAGTGATTGTTGTTGATCCCCTTATTCCCGTTCAGATTAATGACTGGCTCATGTCTCATGGAAAGAAACTTACTGATATTATTATTACTCACAATCACCCCGACCATGTTGCAGGTCTGGCAGCACTTAAGCAGGAGCATAGATGTCGCGTTTATGCACACCATCAGTTTTCTGGGCGTCAAGAACTTATCACTCATTTTATTGACGAGGGCACGACTTTAACGCTTGAGGTTGGGCAACTAGAATTTCTTTATACTCCAGGTCATACTAACGATCATATCTGTCTCTTACTTCGAGATGAAAATAGACAAGAGAGTGTTATCACGATGGATACAATTTTCAATGCGGGTGTCGGCAATTGCAAAAATGGAGGGGACCCGAAAGTACTTTTTCAGACAATTGAAAAACTTTTGGGAATTTTACAAGATGATGTTGTCTTATATCCTGGACATGACTATATTTTAAATAATTTGAAATTTACTTTGAGTGTTGAGCCAGGAAATGAATTGGTAAAGACTCTTGTCGATAATTTTAAGAATAGTTTTGATACAACTATCGGCCAAGAGAAAAAAATCAATGCCTTCTTTCGCTTAGACGAGACAGAGCTTTTAGGCCTAGGTAAAAATAGAGAAGAGAGATTTATACAGTTAAGAAGACTTAGAGATAATTGGTAATTAGTAAGGAGATTATATGAGCTTACCTAAAATTGGAAATGTAGCACCGGCATTCACTCTTGTTGATCAAGATGGAAAGAAAGTTTCTCTTAAAGACTATAAGGGAAAGAGCAATGTTGTTCTTTATTTCTATCCAAAGGCGATGACTCCTGGTTGCACAACACAGGCCTGTGGTATTAGAGATACTAAAAATGATTTTAAAAAACTTGATACGGTTGTTTTTGGTGTTAGTCCGGATGCACCAGAAAGACTTGTGAGATTTATCGAAAAACAAAAACTTAATTTTACTCTTTTATCAGATGAAGATCATTCAGTGACTGAGAAGTATGGTTGCTGGGGTCAAAAGAAATTTATGGGCAAAGAGTATATCGGCGTTCATCGTATGACTTTTATCATCGGAAAAGATGGGAAGCTTAAGCACATTATTGAAAAGGTAAAAACAAAAACTCACCATGATGATGTGATTGCATGGATAAAAGAAAATAAACTTTAGGATCAAAGATGAAGATAATTTTTTTACTACTTATTTCGACTTTAACTTTTTCAAAATCTCTTGAATTAATTTCATATAATGTTGAAAATCTCTTCGATACTCAACATGATGAAGGAAAAGAAGATTGGACATTTCTTCCTAAAGATACAAAGGGTAAGAAAGAGGCATGCAAGAAAATTGGCTCTCACTATCGCCGTCAAGAATGTTTTGAAATTGACTGGACTGAGGGAAAGTTAGCAATAAAACTTTCTCAAATTAAAGATGTTCTACTCAAGGAGAGGAAAACACTTCCAAATATTTTGGGACTCGTTGAAATTGAAAATGAGAATGTCATTTCAAAACTTGCAAAAGTTTTGGGATATGAAAAATTTGTTGTTTCTAACAGTCCTGACAAGAGAGGGATCGATCTTGCTCTTCTTTATCAAGAGAGTGCCGATTTAAAATTTGTAAGTAAAGAAGAGCATGAACTTAAAGGTGATTACTTTATAAAAAGACCATCGCGAAATATTTTGGAAGTGAAATTTCGTCTTGCAGGTAAGTATGACCTCTATGTTTTTGTCAACCACTGGCCAAGCCTTGGCAATCCCGATATCGCTCGAGAAATTGCTGCGAATACTTTAAAAACACGGTTCTCTGAAATTGAGAAAACTAACAAAGACGCCCTTCTTCTTGCCATGGGCGACTTCAATACAATTCCTAAACTTAAGAAAAAAGGTAATAAGCATCCTTTCTCGGATGTCCTGCTTGTTGATTCTGGAATTAAGGACTTAGGAGAAGAGTTTTATTCAAAGAATAAAAACAATAAGAATTTCGTGGATTCAAATCCTAAAGGATCATATTTCTACGCTAGGGAAGGTGAGTGGAATCACTTAGATCGAATTTTCTTTAATAAGAATTTAGAAAATGGAAAAACTCCTGAGCTTGATGTTTCTTCTTATCATATTTATGCACCAGAATTTATCAATAAGTATGATCAAGACTTTGATGATGAAAATTCATCACACTTTAAGAAAAGTAAGAAGAAAGAAGGGACGCCAAATCGCTACGATCATAAGGCGAGAGATAAGAAGACGGCTGGTTTTTCCGATCACTATCCTGTTATTTTTAAAATAAATTATTAAATGAATAGAGGAGGGTCATATGCTCTCCTCAAAGTTAAATATGAAGTTATTAATCATTGGTGTTGGACATCTCTCAAAAATATTACTTGAAGAAATTCAAAATGATGGGACATCGTTAATTTCATCAGTCTCTGGAACTTATCGAACAAAAAGTAAGCTTGAAGATTTAGGGCTTGATGATTTGATTGCTTTTGATCATGCGATAAACTCGACGAATGAAAAGAGTTATGATTTTGTTCTATTTACTCTACCTCCGATAGATCATTATCTTGAAATTCTAGAGGCCGCATCAAATGCATTTTCCAAAACGATCCCTTGGATTTTTATAAGCTCAACAGGAGTCTACGGAAACGGACGCAATGCAAAAGTACTTGTAAGCATCGAAAGATTTTTACAAAAGCTTGATCGAAAGGTTGTGATAATTAGGCCAGGGGGACTTATTGATGAAAATCGAAATCCCATTTTTTCTTTAGCTAAAAGAGATGAAGTTTTGGCTTTTAACCAGACGGTTAATGTTGTTCATACCAGAGATGTTGCAAGATTCATTAAGTATGTTATCGAGAAAAATATTCGAGAAGGCAATTTTGATCTTGTCAGTGATGATAGAATGACAAAGAAGGAGTTCTATCTTCCATTCTTTGATTTATACAATTTAAAATATCCTCAATTTATCGATACGCAGGTCGAAAGTAGGAGAGTTTCAAACTCTAAGTCAAAAGAAATTGGTTTTGAGTATATAGCTCCAGCGATCTTTGATTATATTTCTAAAGAGGACTAAGTTAGTAGGTAATTTCTTCTTGTGAAAGTACTTCCATTTTCATGTCATTGGACATAAATTTTAAAAGTCTTAATACTTCTTCTTTAGTTGAAAGGTCGCAACAAATTTTGATATCTCGGTATGGGTCACCCTTTGCGAAAGGAAGAGTTGAGTAGAAACATAGACCCTCATTGGCCTCGAGCTTAAAGTAGAGAAATGCTGAGTCTGCTTTTGAGACTCTTATAACAGAGTGGTATGCTTTAGTATTGTTCGTCATTTCTATTTCCACAGTTGATTTTTAAACGTTTCTCTTAAATTTCATTGACTTAATTACATCGTAAACTACAATAGTATTATAAGACCAAAGAATCTTAGGTCATGGAGGACGAAAAGTGAATTTTTTCAGGAAGAAAATTTCATTTTTAACTTTGATTGCTATTACTACCTCACTAACATCATGTTCATGGATGAGTACGAGGAAGGCCCTGTTTGATGAAGAGGGTGATAAGGCTAGCTCACAAGTTGAAAATTCAAATCAAAAAACAAATTCTGTTCCAAAGGCTCAGTACGATCAGTTACTCACAAAGTACGAAAGTCTACTTGATAAAATAAAAACTGCTGAAAATCAGGCAACTGATCAAATTTCAAACTCACCATCTGCAAAAGAAGGTGAGATGATGGAAAAGCTTAGTCAGATTACTCCACAGGCAGACCTCGCAGAAACGGTAGATGTATTTGGAAAGAATGGAATCTCTTCTCAAATTCCTGCTGATATTATGGAGTCTTCAGCTCCTGTCGAAGGATCAAAGAAGTTATCTGATACAGAAATTCAAAACCAACTTCAATCACTTCAAAAAGCTAATAAACTCGTTATGGAAAACAAGATGGATTCAGCACTGATTCTCTTAAAGGATCTTGAAGAATCGACAAACCCACAGATTAGAGTTAGAGCGAAGTTCTATCTTGCTGAAATGTTGTTTAGACAAAATGAATATGATTTATCAATGCAAATTTATGAAGAAATCATTAGAGGCTATGCATTTTCTGGCCTTGTGATAAAAAGCCTTGGGCGTTTAATTGTTTGTACTGAAAAATTGAAGATGGATAAGAAGAAGGAACGTTACTATTCTATTCTTCATGACTTTTTTGAAGCGACATAGGATTTAGATGAGACCAACTAGAGAAATTTGTAAATTACTAATTTTATCGATGCTACTGACAAGTGTTTGTGGTGCTGATGATCTTAGTGATCTCGAGCTTCTTGAAGATTCAGATGTTAATTTATTATTAAATGATGGAAAAGTTGGACAAGATTTAGATTTATCAAGACTAGAAGAGATTGATGATCTTGAAGCCTTAAAAAACGATGTCGGTGGTTCTATTCCTGATGTTCAACTGTCAAAAGAAAACCAAGACAAACTAGACTCTATAAAAGACGAAAACTTTATTGAGACACCAAAAGTTGTTGAAGAGGTTAAAGAAAGTAAAGAAGAGAATTCTGAAAAGGTCGCAAAAAAAACAGAGAAACCTGAAATTTTTGACGTTGGTAAGGAAGAGAAAAGACTACTCGAGTTAGCTACTTTTGTAGAAAAGAAGATTCCTAGCGATGAATGGAATGAGATCGCCACAGCTTCTAAAGTTGAAAGATATGTTGTTCAAGAAGGTGATTGGCTCTGGAAGATCTCTCAGAGATTATTTGGCTCTGGATTTTATTACTCAAAAATTTGGTCGATGAACCCACAAATTACAAACCCACATGAGATTGAGCCAGGACAAGTTTTGGTCTTTGATACGGGAAGTAGTTCTGATTTTCCAAAAATTCAGGTCGGGGACTTTATTGATGAAAAGTCTTCCCAATTGCAAGCACCAAAAGTTGCACAGAATAACTTCTCAACTTATGGTGATGATATCCAGCCAGGCTGGTTGAAAGAAAGAAAGAGACTTCAAGATCAGGGAGCATTTTTTCAGTATATTACAGATGCTACTTATGACGACGTCCTCGAACTTAAAGCAATTGAATTAAATGAAGATTATAAGAAGTATGATCCACCTTTTTCTGAAATAACGATCGTTGAGCCAACGGACTCTTACGATGAGCATGGTGTTGATAAGACATCGAAACTTTCTTTTGATGTTAAAGAAGGTTTCTACTTAAATACATTTCTAACGACGAACTTCGTTCAAGATCTTGGTGTTATCGAAAATAAGAAAGATGAATCGATTTATATAAAAAATAGAGAAACAGTCTACGTAAAATTTGATAAATCGGTAAAGCCACGACCAGGTGATCTCTTCTCTGTTTACTACCCAGAGGGAAAGGTTTCCCACCCAATCTCAGATAGGGAAGGTCTTAAGTATACAGTCGTTGCTCAAGTTAAAACGATTCGCCAAATTGAAGATAAGTGGGAGGTCCTTGTGACTGATCTTACCGGTCTGGTTGAAAGAAATGCAAGGATCACCGTTTACACACCAAAAATTGAAAAAGTTTTCAAGTCATATAACAAAAGAAGTATTGAAGCGGCTATTATTGGTAACTATAAAGAGACAACTTCTGGTATTGCGCAGGGAGATGTTGTTTATATCGATCGAGGTCGTGTTGATGGTGTTGAGCTTGGGAATGTTTTTGAAACATATTCATTTCGTGATGAGGGGACTGGAAAGAAAATATCTAATACTCCAACTTATGTAACGGGTGAAGTCGTTGTTATTACTCTAAGCGACAATTTTGCGACAGCTCTTGTGACGATGAGTAATACAGATTTCAAAGTTGGTGCCGTGGCACTGACGAAAACAGAAGAAAAAGCATTACGCCAAGCGCAGTTGAAAAATAATTTGAAAAATAAAGATGCTCTTGCTAAGGAGAAGCTTGGTCTTGAGGAACTTGATGTTGAGTTAAACCTTGATGACTTGAGTCAAGACTTATTGAACAGAATAGATGATGTTCAGATCAGTGAAGACGAGCTAGAAGAATTAGAAAGGCAAGAAAGAGAGAAGTCGATTATCAAAGACCATGAGAGAGATTTAAAAGAACTCGAAAGGCTTGAGAAGGAATTGATTGATGCTGAAGGCAAGCTTCTTGAGAAGAAGATTGATGAAGATGCATATCTTGAAAAACAAGATCTCGATTCAATAGAGAATAATGCGAAGCCAAAAGATCCTAATGCTTTTGAATCAATGGACGAGATAGAGTCGGAAGTTGGTAAGAAATATATGGATGAGGATATCAATTCAAAAGAAAATCCGTATGGATTGACCGAATTTGATCTTGAAGAAATAGATGAGTTGTTGAATACTGAGTCTAATTAATCTATTCTAGTCGTCAAACAAATGAATTTAAATTTTTCGCATCTTAAAGTTATTTTAGGATGCGAGTTGAGGAGTTAGATCACCATGAGTGATGAAGCAACAACACAATCTGAAGCACCAGTTAAAAAAGTAGCGAAGAAGAAAGTCGCAAAGAAAAAAGCGAAAAAGAAAACAGCTAAGAAAACTGCGAAAAAAACGACAAAGAAAGTTACTAAGAAAGCTAGCAAAGCAGATACTGAACCAAAATTAAAAGATGATGGCATCGTTATAAAAGGTAAGTATAAATTAGTAATCGTTGAGTCCCCCTCAAAAGCTAAAACAATAAAGAAATATCTTGGTAAGGGTTATCAGGTTGTAGCGAGTAACGGACATATTAAAGATCTTCCAAAATCAAAACTTGGAGTTGATATCAAAGAAGACTTTGAAATTGACTTAGTTCCAATTAATGGCAAGAAAGCAAAGATTGAAAGAATTCAGGAGCTCGCTGCTGGTGCTGATGAAATTTTCCTCGCTCCCGATCCCGATCGTGAGGGAGAGGCGATTGCGTTTCACCTCGCTGAAGAAATCGGAAAAAAGAAAAAAATCCATCGAGTTGTTTTTAATGCTGTAACAAAAACTGCTGTTATTAAAGCTATTGAAAATCCAACAAAATTAAATGTTGAGATGTATGATGCTCAAAAAACAAGACGAGTTCTCGATCGGCTCGTAGGTTATAAAATTTCACCAATCCTTTGGGATAAAGTTCAACGTGGAATTTCGGCTGGACGAGTTCAGTCGGTTGCTCTTAGGATTATTGTCGAAAGAGAAGATGAAATTAAAGCATTTACTCCTGAGCAGTGGTTCTCTATTCATGGAGAAATGGAGAAGGCCTCGATACCATTTGAGATCAAGTACTATGGTTCTGATGCAAATAAGAAGAACGATCTTACTGATGAAAAAGAAACACTTAAAATTGTATCTGACGTTAAAGGAAAAGACTTTAAAGTTATCGATGTAAAGAAGAAAGAAAGAAAGCAAAACCCTACGCCTCCATTTACAACATCTAAGCTTCAACAGGAAGCCGCAAATAAACTTGGTTTTACGGCCAAGAAAACGATGATGGTTGCGCAAAAACTATACGAAGGTATTGCAACGACTGACTATGGAACTGTCGGTTTAATTACATATATGAGAACAGACTCGGTTCGTACTGAGCCGGAGGCAATGCAAGACCTAAGAACTTTTGTAGCCGAAAAATATGGTAAGGAATACTTGGCTGAAACTGAGATTACGTATAGTAAGAAAGGTGGCGGAAAGGTACAAGATGCCCACGAGGCCATTAGGCCAACATCTCTTGAATATACTCCTCAAACATTAAGAGGGGATCTTTCAACTGATGAACAAAAATTATATGAACTTATTTGGAATAAATTTATTTCGTCTCAAATGAGCCAGGCCGTTATTGATCAAACTTCAGTTGTCTATGAATGTGAAGGTCACATTTTTAAGGCCAATGGATCGATTATTAAATTTCCTGGTTTTAGAACAGTATTTCTTGAAGCTGCAGCAGAGCGCGCCTCAAAGAAAGGTGGAAATGATGATGAGGATGACGAAATCAAGCCATCTGGAGAGCTTCCACTAATTGAAGTCGGAGAGATCATGAAGGCCAAGAAGGGGCCTGATCATCTTGAGCACTGGACTTCTCCACCTCCAAGATATAACGAAGCTTCACTTGTTAAGACGCTTGAAGAGAAAGGCATCGGTCGTCCATCGACATACGCCTCAATTATTTCTAATATTCAAGATCGCGGTTATGTAGAAAAAATTGAAAATAGATTTATGTCAACTGAGCTTGGTACAGTTGTTTGTAAAATGTTAATTGGAAGTTTTCCAGATGTTATGGATGTTCAATTTACTGCAAACGTTGAAAAACTACTCGATAAAATTGAAGATGGTGATATTAAGTATAAGAAAGTCTTAAAAGATTTCTGGCAAGGTTTCGAACAAACTTTAGAAAAAGCTAAAGAAGAAATGAAAAACCTTAAGAAGCAGGAAATTCCAACAGGGATACACTGTAAGAAATGTGAAGACGGTGAATACCATATTAAATGGGGACGTAACGGACAATTTCTTGCCTGCTCTAATTACCCAGACTGTACTTCAACACATGATTTTAAGAAGCACCTCGATGGAACAATTGAAATTCTTCCAAAGAATTGGTTCAGTGATCCTTGCCCAACTTGTAATGGAAAACTCGAAGTAAAAAAAGGAAAGTACGGACGTTTCGTTCGTTGTGAAGACTACCCAAAGTGTGACACTACTCTTCCATATACGATTGATGTCAATTGTCCAAAGTGTAAGGTTGGAAAATTTGCAGAAAAACAAAGTCGCTATGGGAAAATTTTCTATGGTTGTACAAGCTATCCTGATTGCGAAAGTGCGATGTGGACAGAGCCTAAGAAGTTTGACTGCCCTTCATGTGGTTATGGAGTGATGGGAGTGAAGGAAACAAAGAGAGATGGGAAACATCTTGAGTGTCCACAGTGTAAGCATAAAGTTGATTGGGAATTAACTCCATACTTTAAAAAAGAAGAAGAGCAATAAATGAAAGTATCATCATGGAAGGATGCATGGAATGAAGGACCTGGACCAAAGAATCGCAAAGATTTTACGATTCTTTACTTTAAAGGTTTTCTTATGGGGATCGCTGATCTCATTCCTGGTGTCTCTGGAGGTACAATTGCCTTCATCACGGGTATATATTCTTTATTCCTCGATTCAATCGCGAGTATTAACAAAGATTTTCTAGGTCATCTTATACGTTTAGACTTTAAGAGTGCCCTTTCTGTGATTCATATGCGCTTTATATTCCCTGTCCTTTTTGGGATACTCACGGCAATGCTGACACTTGCTCGAGTAATGCATTACTTGATGAATGAACACCCAATTCCTACATGGGCAACTTTCTTTGGACTTATTTGTGCTTCGATATTAATTATCTGGAAGCAGCTTGATAATGCATTTTCACCTAAAATGTTATTCTCGATTACCATTGGTGCTATCTTTGCTTATTTTATGGTGAGCTTAATACCTGTTGAGACACCTGAAAATTTCTGGTTTATCTATCTTTGTGGGATCATCGGAATTACTGCGATGATACTTCCGGGTCTATCTGGTTCATTCTTACTTTTAATTCTTGGAAAATATGAATATATAACAGGTATGCTAAAGAATCCTTTTGCTGACGGAGCTTTAGTCGTGATCTTTGTTTTCAGTCTTGGGACACTTACGGGACTTCTTGGTTTTTCAAAAATTTTAAATTTCTTCATGAGAGAGTATAAACAAACGACGATGGCATTTTTAACAGGGATCCTTATTGGCTCAATGAAGAAAGTTTGGCCGTGGAAAGAAGTTTTAGACTCTGTGGTTATTAGGGGAAAGGTTAAAGTCCTAAGAGAGATAAATATTACTCCAAGTTCTTTTGATACTGAAAATATAATATCACTTTGCCTTATTTTCGTTGGATTTGCAGTTGTCATTCTCCTTGAAAAGAAGGCCAATAAATTAAATTAATATTGATTTTACAATAAGTTAATAAGCGTTTACCATTTACTTAGGCAGCCTTAGTTCAGTTGGATAGAACGTCAGACTTCGGATCTGAATGTCGGGGGTTCGAGTCCTCCAGGCTGCGCCATTAATTCTTGATCCTGTTCACAAATTGGGTTAATAAATCTTGATTTTGAGTTTGAAAGATTTTTAGCTATTATGGCTGAATGCCAAAATCCATTTTAATGTTCTATATTTACGGCCTTTTCTTTAACTTAATACTTATTATTTTAATGATTAGCATCAGAAAGAAGAGAAGTCGTAAGATATATCTTCATAATATGAATAAGCTTGGTCTACTAAGTGATTTTAAGTGGTATGAGAAATCAGGCTTCTTTTATCCAGTTATATTTTCGTACTATTTACTTAATTTTCTTTCGAGTTGGGCATCAGTGCCGTTTAATATTTTGATCGTGATGGCAAATTTCTATCATTCATCATTAAGTCCTATTGATGAAGAACTTGATAACCTCAAAGAACAATTATACTTAAATTCAAATCTCACGAAGGTTGATGTCTTTACCATTTATCACCTTACGGACAAGAATATTAGTCCTTCTATTATTGGAGAAGTCGAAACACTTCGCCTCTTAAGTTCAATAGCTAAAGACTATCAATTTTCATTTGATGAACAAACTCTAAGGAAATCACTAAGCACCGTTCTTAACTTTCACAAGTCTCCTTAGTCCGATAGAGATAAAAGAGAATTGCCGGAAGAAGAATCACATCAGCTATTAGTGCGAGAATGAGAATGATCGCGCAGTAAATACCAAATTTTTGATTTGGTACAAATTCACCAAAGGCGAATAATCCAAATCCAAAAAAGAGTAGAACCGTCGTAAGAATTAATGCCTTACCCGTTTGGATAAGTGTTTCTCTAAGTGCTAGTTGTGGAGTTCTTCCCTTTAGTAATTTAATTTTATAATTTGCGATGAAGTGGATAGTGTCATCAACAGCGATCCCAAGACACACAGCAAAGACAATGACATTCCCTATATTAATTTCATCTCCATTGAGATACATGATCCCGCTTGCCACCATAAGAGGAAATACATTTGGAATTAGCGAGAGAATGGCCAGTTTAAAATCTTTAAATGTTAAGAACATAATTAAGCATATAATAGGCAGAGTCAAACCCATTGAGTAGAAGAAGGTATTAACCACAAGATCATTAACTCGGTTATAAATTGGTGATTGTCCACCCTCATAGACATTAAGTCCTAACTCTTTTGCTTTGGACAAAATGATGTCTGACTTTTTAATTGCAGTCATTGTGTCATTAACATGCCAAAGAACGAGTACACGAAATTTTCGATTATCAATTGATATTTGATTCTTTAAATCCATTCCACTTGGTAAACCGAGTGTGTAGAGAAATAATTGGTCTGACACTTCTCTCCTTGTTTCTGGAATTTTATAGTAATTTGGATTGTCAGAGTTTAATGTTTGATTCATTTTCTTAAGAATTGTTTCAATCGAAGTTGCCCTTATCACTTCAGGAAGAGATTCTATCCAACTAATCATCTCTTCTGATTTCTTTAGAAATGCAACGTCCTTAATGCCTTCAGAAACACCACTGTCAAATACCAGCTCGATGGCCCTTGATGCCCCAAATTCTTTTTCAACGAGGTTAAATGTTTTCTTAATTGGTGTCGTTTCTGAGAAATACTCAACAGGATCGGCGTTGATGATATTCTTACTTCCAAGATATGCCATTAACAATGCAAATAAAGGAAATAGAATCACGATTGGGAGACGATACTTACTTGAGAAATTTCCAATATGCTCGATAAAGTGAAGGTCTTCTTTTGCTTTTTTCTTCGGGAAGTTAATATACTTCAAAAATGCGCCAAGTAGGAAGTAGGTATAAATCCAAGCAAGTAGACATCCTATTCCTGAGAGAAGACCGAGATCATGTATCGGTCTAATATCTGCCGTAAGTAAACTCAGAAATCCTACCGAAGTCGTGATCGTCGTCAGAATGGTTGGAATGAAATTCTTTGATAATGCATTTATTGCAGCTTGTTCATTGGAAAGGGACTCAAATGAAGTTCCATGGCGATAGCTGATGAGTATGTGGACGGAGTCTGCTAGGCCTATTGCTATTAGGACTGCAGGAACTGCCGCGAGAATATTATTAAACTCAAGACCTAGAAATCCTTCGACACCAAATGTTGAGGCGATCGTTAATAGAATAAGAACAAATGGAGATAGTACCCCTAGGATATTTTTAAAAAAGATGAATAAAATTAATACAAGAGCAAAGAAGACTAATGGAAAAACAACTCTCATATCTCGGTCAGATGCTCGTTTTAATGATTCATTGATAAAAGTAATACCACTCAAATGAATACTAATACCATCATGGTTATTGTAGGTCTTGATGAGTTCTTCAACTTGATTAACAATTTTCTCGTAGGGAGGAGTTTTGTTTGTTACTTGAAGAAAGGATCTTATATAAGCTAGTTTTCCTGAGGGGGAAATTAAATTATTAACTAAGTGCTTATCGGAGAGTGCTTGTTTTTCTCTTTGTTTAAGAAAGGGGATGGTAAGGCTGTCTTCGTCACTAATAAAAGGGGAAATTGATATATCATCATCAACACTTTCAATCCAATTATAATTAGTCAGTGATTCAACTCTGACGATATCTTGAACTTTCCACATCTTTTCAGAAATATCTTGGATCACCTTAATTGTTAATTCATTAAAGACTCCATTAGGATTATAAATGATGACATCCATGGTGTCAGAGCTTCCAAATGTTTTCTCGTGGAGATTTAAGTCATCAATACGACGGTCATTTTCATTCAACCAAACTTTTACTGAAAAATTAGAAGAGATAAAATAGATTCCACTGGTGAAGAGAGCAAAAATGATTAAGCTCGCAGCTATACAGGTTTTACTATTTCTTACGATTTTCTCAGACAACTGCTGAGCAAAACTTTCAATTTTCTTCATCAAAAACATCCTTTCATTAATAGTATATTTTCGATTAGAGGGAGACAAATACAAAAAAAACAAAATATAATATAGAGATAACAATATAAGATTTTGTGAGCATATTTTATGATGAGATTATTCATTACATTCTTCTTTCTCATTTCTGTTCAAGCTGAGGTTGTAGATAAATCTCTTTTTGAAAAAGATTCAGTTGAAGCTACCCATGATTTTCTCTCAAAACAGGTGGTGAATTTCGCCGAGTATATTGATTCGTTCTTTGGAAGATACACGAGAACGGATAAGAAAAATAAGACAAGGGTTACCATCATTAATACGACAGCACTAACTGAAGCCGACTCCCTAATGTCTGGTGTTGAACTTAAGGCCCGCTTAAACTTGCCCCACCTCGAAGAACTTTTAAAATTTAAGATTAAAAAAGGTGGAAGAGTTGAAACAACAACAAAAGACTTGAAAGAAAATATTAAGGACGTTCCCTCTGATACTTCTTATTACTATGTTGATTGGAAGCTTACAACCCAAGTCGGTGTGGATGTTGACTTCACACCAGATGTCTTTATTCGAAATGAGCAAAAGCTTGAGTTTGGTGGACGTAAGAATATTGCTCGTTTGGTCAATGGTATCTATTGGTTTGGTCGATCAGGACTTGGGGATACCTTAGCAATTGAGCACGATAATCTGATCAGCCAGAACTTACTTTTTAGATTTTCTAATGTCGGTAGTTGGTCGTCTAAAAGTGGAGAAATTTCATATGCTCATGGCCCAGAACTTTACTATACATTAAACGACCGCTCAAACTTAAGTTATGATATCAAGGCCAATGCATTAAAATCAGGTGAGAGTCGTTGGCTTATAGATCATTATTCAAGTTCTCTTGTGTACAATTTGAGGCTAAATCCAAGCTGGATACTCCTTAAGACTGGTCCAAAGGTCGAGTATCCAAGGAGTGAGAATTTCAAATCAAGGTTGAGCTATTTCATTCAGTTTCAAGTATTTATTGGTTCTTTTTAACTTTTTTTAACTGTATATAGTTTTTATTTGTGTCAAAATAGATGAACAAAAAGGGACGCGAACAATGATTAATATACTTCTTGTCGACGATGAAATTGAAATCGTGGAAATTCTAAAAACGTTAGTACAGTCTGAATTTGACTGCCAGATTAAAACAGCTTTTTCTGGAAATGAAGCAATACAACTATTTGATCAGACTAAATTTGATTTAATTATATCTGACTACTCGATGCCTGACGGTAATGGGGCTGCGCTCTTTAATCATAATAAGAAAAGATCTAACCTTCCATTTGTATTTGTAAGTGGGGGATACCTTGAAGACTATCATGACGTCGAAGAATTTTTTGAAACTAATAGTCTTAATTCATATATTCATAAACCACTTGATATTGACGATTTAGTTCTTAGCATTTCAAAAATTATAGCAAAGGATAGTAAGCCGCTAGGGCACTGCCATGTTTCTGACTTCTTAGTTCTAAATTATGACCCTTGTGAAATTGACATCTACCTTAAGATAAGTGATTCAAAATTTGTAAAGATTAAGAATAAAGGGGATTCCTCAATAGAGGAGTTAAAGAGATATCGAGAAAAGAGTAAGGAAAGTTTTTACTGTGAGAAAAGTCAACTTGATACTTACCTTAAAAGAATTATTACCACTCAACTTTCTCACTTTGAAAATGCCAAAAGTGAGAATGACAAAATTGAGCTCTGTGGGCATGCGATTGAAGTCATGTCTAGTTCAATTGAATTTCTCGATCTTTCTGAGCAGAACCAACTCCTTATTTCCACAAGTACTGAGTCTGCTCTGGATTGCTTTATTAGAGATAATACACTCAAGCCTCGAATTGAAGCACTCCTAAAGACTAAGGGGTATCGAATTTCACACTCGATTACAATGGCCAGTATTTGTTACTCTCTGGCATCAAAAGTCGGACTGGGACAGGAAGCTCTCGTGGAGAAGCTTATTCATGCTTCATTACTACATGATATTTTAATCCCTGAAGAGTTTTGTCATATTATGGATCTTGGTCAGTTATCGATTACTTCAAACGGCGCTAAAATAGTCAGAGATCATTGTAGCACTACGAGTAACTTGCTTTCTAATTATCCATTTATTTCAAGCGATGTTCTAAATATAATAAGGGACCATCATGAACTGCCAAGCGGTAAGGGCTTCCCTCGTGGAGTGAATGAATCGAGCTTGTCTGGACTAAGTCTCGTTTTTAATTTCTGTCTGAGTGTTTCAGATTTTCTCTATTACGAAAATTTAGACAAGGAAAATGTATACAAGCTGATGGATGTATTGCAAGAGAGGGGATTTAATCAAGGTCATAGCCAGAAGTTCTATCTGGAATTCGTCAAAATTTTAAAAAAAGCAGCTCTAATTGGATAGAGCTGCACTTTAAAATTATTGTAATCCAATAAAATTCATCCCTAACTTTATGGCCGTATCTTTTAGAAATGGTAGCTTCGTATTGATGTTAAATTTAGCACCTTGAAGCTTGCAATTTTCAAATTTCGTCGTTGAGATATCTGCATTAGAGAAGTCTGCTTCACGAAGATCTGAATTCGTAAAAGTTGCGCCCTTAAGTTTTCCATATCTCATGTTTGATCTTTGTAGAAGACAACCATCAAACGAAGTCTCATTTAAATTTACGAATTCTAAATTCGCATCATTCAAATTAGTTCTTAGAAAACTGTCGTTGTGCATATTTGACCATGTGAAATCAACGCTCGTAAAGTTCGAGTTTTTGAAATTCGCATGACGAATATTACACTTTCTAAAGTTTGAGCTAGAGAGGTTTGAGTTCTTAATTAGAATTCTATTTAGCTTTGAGTTATCAAACGATGACTCTGAAAGATTAGAAGCACTAATTAGTCTCAATCTCGTGTTGTTTTGTAAGTCGATATTCGTCTCATCTTTTTGACGAATCGCAGTAAAGTTTTGATTTTCCATATTCATAAGTTCATCCTGTTTTAAACAAAAATATGTTATACATTTTATCAAGTTTTTGTAAGTCAAATGTTTGCAAATTCGGCAAAACCGAACTAAAAGGTCTTATGAATTGGAATCATCTCTATTGTTTTTATGAAGTCGCAAGGCATCAATCTTTGAAGAAGGCAGCTATCTCACTCGGTAATGCCTCATCAACGATCTCAGAACAAGTTAAAAAACTAGAAGATAGTTTGGATATAAAACTTTTTAACCGAATTGGAAGAGAGCTTATTCTTACTAATGAGGGAGAGGAAGTTTATAGCTATGCAAAAGAAATTTTTGAAAAAGGTAAAAGGCTCATCGATTCGGTGACCCATAATGATACGGCCGGATATAGTGTGAAGGTGGGGCTTGAAAATCACTTGGAGACGGAGAGTGTCTATGGTTTTCTAAAGGATTATTGGGATGGGTACTCTGATTTTGGTGTCGTTGAAACGAGACGTTCTAAGAATCTTTCTCAGTCTTTGTATTTTCTTGAACATTCAGTGGTTGACTGGCTTGTAAGCTCGACCTCCATAAATGACGACCGCTTTAAGTCAGTTAAAATTTTTGATCTTGAGTACAACTTTTATTGCAGTGCAAGCCTGATTGAAGGCGTAAGCGACGAAGCTTCTTTGCTTAGTGAACTTCCAATGGCCAAGTTTGGAACTAATGAGAATGATAGTATGAATATCAAGAACCTACTTCTCGAAGAAGGAATTTATTTGAAGGAGGAGCTGTCTTCAGATCACCCTGAGTTCCTTATTCAGTTATGTCGTGCAGGAAAGCTGATCTTATTATCACCAGGGCAGAGGGGTGTTGGTATTGATGGTCTGTCTAAGATCACGCTACAAAAGAAACTAACAGTTCCGACTTATGTTCTTTTTAAGCGAAAGGATGAGCAGTTACTATTTATAAGAAAATTAAGGGACCTCATTGCTGATAGAAACGGTGCACCACTTGGGACGGGAAATTTAGTGGCCCAATTTCTTTCTGCCAACTGGAAATCTCCAGTCGATAGGATCAATTAGAATTGATTTGCTCAAGTATTGAGTGATGTGTATCATTTCTTCTTTACTCTGACATGGACCGTCGAATGTTTTTGAAGACCATCATATTAATAAACGTTGCGTTAAGCGCTTACTCTTTTAATCTTGATAATAATTTCGTATTTAAAAATATTTCAACAAGAATTGTAAATGAGTTAAAGAACGTCAAGATTTCTACGGGCCTTGATCT
>Ga0100385_1001766_pt1 | contig 21131 bp, 29 predicted proteins | sample CryGeymeta201509_FD_81543 | JGI IMG/M metagenome (GOLD analysis project Ga0100385, IMG submission 81543) | Groundwater microbial communities from Crystal Geyser aquifers in Utah, USA - Crystal Geyser metaG 2015-09 | ecosystem: Environmental > Aquatic > Deep subsurface > Groundwater | place: USA... | reverse complement strand
CTTTATCAACACCCCCACCCACTTCCAGTCGATCCTGCCTATCTCTCCAAAATTATTGTAGCTGACTCCTCTTCACGAAACTAAATACAAAGAGTCCTTCCTGTCTTACAGCTCGAATAACTAAGAAGAATAGGAATAGACTTGTCAAATTGGAAACGTACAGGCCCCGTCCATAGAAAACATAGTCCTGGAGCATCAAAAGAATGAAAATATCAGGGAGTTTAACGAAAAATGTCGGCGTAATGCCAACACTATATTCAGTACACACCGACAATGCACATCTAGATAGTTTAATAGCTAATAGTCCTAGTAAGAAAATTCCACCAAAAATATCAGAAGCACCAGCCTCAAAGACATATGTGTCGAGGATCACTCTGATCACCAAGTGATTACTCCTCCCACCACCCCTGAGCATCGCGAATAGTCCACATATTAAAAACACCATAGGCAGCAAATAGGTCAGCTTCGAGCCGATACAAAAGCATTTGAGATAGGGAAACTTAAAGAATAGAATGCAAAGCTATAAGAAATTCTTGACTACCTTGAGGACTGTCAGAGGCCTGGAAATTGCAGTTAGGGTCTGCTGCCAGGGAAAGTTGACTTATAGATGCTGAGAGCCTGTATGGATGAATACTGGCATTCCCATTGATAGTATGACTAGTAATATTGTTATTTTGGAGGGTCTGTGCTGGTTTTTGCTAGTAAACATTGAAGAGAGTTATAGCCAATTACAAAATATAGTTGCAATGCTGTCCAAAATGAACCAGGCGAACACGGCCACTACCGACCTCTCCATGATCAATATCTACCTGTCAGAATAAGGTCCCTCTAAACTGCACTCTCGAGGAATCGGATAAATGGCTGGCCTACTCAAAAACAGACTCGCCAAATATGCCGCGAATAAATAGCAAAAAGATGTCAATCGCTAATGGCTCCAAGGAAAGAACATCAACATTAAACCTTTGCTTCAATACCTCACTCACGAGAGTAAACGTCCTCCCGAAATCAAAGATTAAGCTTAAGAGGATGATCGACCTCTGGGAAAATCTGTTGTAATGCCTATCCTTTTCAACCACGAGCAGTATCTGAGAAGAGGTGGGGAGTATGCCTCTAATTGTCTACTTAGGCATATGAATGGAAAAAGATAGCTCAACAAGAGGCACTTCAAAAATGCCATGCTCCGACTAGGTGTGACACCCCTGGCTTCCCAAGGACAGAAAAGAGTGCCTATGGCAGCAGGTTATGCTGCGAGAGACTTGAATAAAAGAGATAGATACATAAAAGTTGTCAAAAGACTGCTTTAACATGAGCTACTTCAAGCTAGTGCATTCAATCAAAAGAAAAGACTTTCCGGTGACAGATAGAAGCAAGCTGAAAGCGACAAGGTGGCGACTTTGTTTTTCTAAGGAGTTCCTCATAAAATTTGGGAAATATTGTATAAGCAAGTCAAATAAGTCAATTTCAAAAAGGAGGCTCTAGAGTTGAAGACTGATCTGCTCATCAACTCTCTCAGAGTTGTACAACAAGAGTTCAGTGATGAGCTGCCTCTGAACAAAAATGCTCTGACATACTTCTTGCAACAAAGATACCTCAGCAAGATGGAAGGAAACGGGCTTTACCAATTCCACCCTTAGCACGGCTCTATTTGGGGCAAAATATTTCTCTACTTCAGGGCAGGAAAAATCAAATAGGTCCTTGACTTTCTGGATAAAATAAGGGATATCAATTTGCTGACCCACATCGAAGCCAATGAATAAAGCATACTCAAAGGTCGACCTGAAAAGATTCGAATAGACAACTTTGCTCGTAATCGACTCTAGGACGTTTTCAGACAGCAAATTATATACGCTTTGGGTGGTGAGTGTCTGTACGCCAGCGATGTACTTACCAATCCTGCCACTCTAGACTGTTTATGGGTTCTTCTCCGCAACATAGGAGTCTATTACTTGACTGACAACCTGAAATATGAAGAGGTCAAAATGCAGATGATGAACTTTTACTCGAACAACAGCATGGTTCGCTAGTTCGTTATTTATGGAGCTTACCTCCTTGACTATGACAGTGTGTCATCTAGCTCTGAAAGCTAGGTACTGGACAAGGATGATCTCCTCCACCTGCTGATCCTCCTCAGTCGATATCCGAGCCTCATTGAGGACAAACAAATGCTGGAACATAGACTAATAGACAGGGCTCTGGCTTATGCTAGCGAACTGGCATCATAAAGCAGAGATGAATATGTCTACTACTTATTGATGCTACCTCAAAATAGATTAGTGTAGGAGGCCAGTTCTATGATATCCTCAAAAAAACTGTACTCGAGTATCAAATGGTCAGTTTTGGAAAAGCATCTTCCTATTGACATTTTCACCAGACTGATGATGCTTAGTTCCTAGAAATACGTGGCTTCGACTGGAAACTACCTTGAGTCTGCTGCCTGTATGGTGAAGTAAATCGGAGCCAAAAACGAAGGGCTCTAATTATTGACACAGATGCTGGTAAACCACATAATGCATATCAAAATATTCAAAGCTTAATAAGTTAGCAAAGCCCTGAGGTTCTATAGCAACTGGATTACAGATGTTGATGTCCACAGAGTCTATCTGAAATTATTCAAACTTATCAACAACTGTATCGAACTGAGCAGAGCCCTCGTCAACAGAAACACTTCTGCCATCGACAAATATGCCCAACGAGAGGATCTTATTTTCTTGGAGAACATCGACTATGAGACTGCAGAAATGTTGGAAAAGCTCAAACAATTGAAGGCCATTGATGTCTACTTCATCTATATTGTCAGTTTAGAAAGAGCAGACAACATCCGATTCGGCTCAGACCAGCAAGAGACCCACCAGAACTGCAAAATAGCCCTCTTTCGAACAGTCAAGACAGTAGCAAACGACGATAGGTTCAGAGAAGCCTGCTCAAACCCTGTCATAAAGGACCTCATAATCTAGCTTGGGACTACTCTTCTATAGCCTTCCTTCCAGAGCTACAGCTACTACCGATGATTGTCTTTACTTTGTATCCCTTATGTTTCTAGAAATCCTTGTAATTGATAGATAATCACTTGTAGTTGAGGATGCTTTCGTAGTTGTCGATGATCGTCTCTCCCATAGTTAGTATTTGGTTTTCGAAAAGAGGGTGGGTCTGGGCGTTGAAAAAAGTGACTTTGCTCTTTATTCTTTTTTCTTGGTTGTTCTTGTGCCCCAGAGGGGCATTCAGCAGACAGCTGATGATATTTTTGTTCTCGATTTTTTTGACCTTGACTTGCCTACCCCAATGTTTATAGTCAATTTTCAGAAGAGCTACAATCAACATGCCCAAATTTTGAAGCAGTTATGCTTCATAATAATCACTTTCTCCTTTTTATCTGTAGTCAATGAACCTTACATTCTTAGCAACCAACCTCAGTCCACTACTGCTGACATCAAAATCCCTCAAAGTGAGAGGTAATTCTGCCACGTAAGAACACATAAAATGTATGTCATAAAAGGCCTGGAACAGGAGGCTTGACCAGAACTGGAAAAGGGGGGTTTCTTCCTAGAGTTCTATCTTGGTTTGATTAATGTACTCAGCTAAATTTTTCCCTTCAATTAGTTCGCTAAAGTATAGGAAACAATGCTGGTCGGTGTGAGTGTTGTAGCCCAGAAACCTGGTAAAGTGAGGAGACAGCATCAACTCCTTTTTAGCGTTGAAAGTAAGCAACTGAATGTTTAGAGCATCGAAGTCAGTCATTCGTCTTGGTAAATAGAGCATTACTTTGGCAAAAAGGTGACTTAAACAGGTTAGTCATTTCTGGAGTCCATCCCCACTGCATATTCCACTTTTACAATCTTACTTGTATTTATCCTTTGTCTGAAGTGAACTTCTCTAACTCTGAGCTTGTTAAACTGCTGTTCGATAAGTTTTTGATGGAACTATTGGTATTAGATATAGTTTTTGAACTGCTCTTCTAGCTTTTGCATCTGGACCCATTCATCCAAAGAGTCGATCATTTGCTGTTATTGTTCGTATATATGCTCAAGAATGTCCTTTTATTTCTGAATGGTATGGTATAGCTCTCGCATTTGCGTGTTACCGTGCTAAAATATTGTCTCCAATTCATATCGTTCTTTCTTTGACAATCCTTTGTCCTTCCAAATGTTGAGGACTCCTTTTACCTCTTTGAGTCTATTCTTCATATGTTTGAAGCTTTCCAGCATTTCCATGAGATTTTTATCTCCAAACTGAGTCACTAACTATCCACACACTTACTTATGAGCTGCTACAGTTGCTGAAAATTGATCGGAAATTTGATGTCTTTACTACTGCTAATCTTATGAACTAGTTTCTTCACCTCTGAAGGGTGAAGCAGCTTGCTATCACACAGATGGTTAGAAAGCTGCTTGAACTACTAGATGCTCTAAATTTCTTCGGAAGGAAGGAACTATTTGGAAGTTTGCCGAAACAATTATAGGTTGCTCTTCATGGACGGTCAGCTTGGGGTTAGTTTATTGAGGGTTATAAATATTATTAATCAGATGCAGATAACATTTCTCAACCTCGAGGAGACAGACAACATCAGACTAAGAAAAATGCCTGTAAATTTGATGGACAACTGTCAGCGAAAGATCAAAAAAGTGTAAAAAGCTTTCGTCATCAAGGCATTTGGATCCCATATTCAATAAAGAATCAATGCCACGAACCGTAGAGAGTTGTGTAGCACAAGAAAGAGAAGAATAGCAACTACGGTTAATGATTCCAGCCCTTAAAAAGAGATAGTATTTCTGGAACCAAGCCCAAAGGCGCTATTGCTAAATATGAAGGCAGGCTAGCCAAGAATCGAGAAAATTGATCTCGATACGATTGACAGGGGAAACAGCTCTTCCTTGAAATTAGCTGAGCCTTTGAATCATAAGACATCCTCAAAGGGCAAGACAAAGAAGAAATAAGAGGTCAAATCCGTCAATATACGCATTATCACAGACCGTCTCTCTTCCTAGTTAAGAACCATCAGAAGGTAAGATAGATGAAATATAGGCAAAAGGCAAGACTGACCCGGGGCAACAAATCCGAGTTGTTGTTTAGTTCACAGAATGCATAATCAACCTTGAGATGCAGCTCAACGGATCGAATGAGCAAAGACCTGTATTTTGAAAGAGCTCCCATCATTCGATTTTCTTCGAAAAAGCACCCATAATACAAAAGCATGGTAGAAGCCCTTTACTAGGACAAGATGGAAAAGGATATTTTGCTCTCACAAAGATCTGCTCTCCTGAGGTCGATCAGAGACTAAGTCACCAATTTAAATGCGCCAAGCAAGAGAAAAATATCAAGAGTACTTTCTGAGGCCAAGCAAAGTGAGCTATTGAAGGCAGTAATACGTCGAAAGTCAGAATTAACCAGCAATCTTAGTGACAGGAAGTTCAATCCTTATTACAGTTACATGAACATGAGCCAAAAAGCCAGGAAATAATTCATCTCCAAGGATAAGGTGCTTGATATGGATAATCTCGATAAGGATCTGGATAACTTGACAGAGAGTAGAATGTTTGAGTGATATTTTCTATCTATCTTAGTGTAGGCAGTTATAATTGAAGGTTTTATTTGAAATAATAAATGGGTGCCTCGAATAACAACCCCTTCAAGTCAGGAGGACAGCTACTCTCCGAGTACACTGTCACTGGCAAAAATGCTTAAATGTTCATCACCTACCTCACCCACAAACGCACTGGCAAAGAGTTCCTCTTGAGAGAACTCTCCTTCACTGAGCAGAGATAGCTCATCCTCAACCACGAAAGAATAAAAATTCGAAAGAGCCTGAACAACGAGCACCTCACTCTCCTTGAAAGTATATAATTGTCAACCTAGGAAGTGAGTAGATCACTGAAGACAACATGTGTTCCCACTACTTCAAGATATACACCCTTTGGAACTACCCTAGTAAAACACTTTGCTAAGAGATCAAGGAAAGAGATCTCCAGAAGAAATCCTTTGAGAGCAAAGAAATATGGTCTATTCTTGCCTGCTCGATCATGGGCCTGGCGACTCTTCAGTAGAAAGATATCAGGCATGAATGTCTCACCACGAAATCAATTTTGATGGATGATGGCAATGTAAAGGTAGCCGATCCTTTGGCAGCAGGTCTACAGACTAACTTTTAGGTTATATTCAACAACAGAACGTTGAAGCATATTTACCTATCTCCTTAACAATGTGAAGCTATCTAATCCCAAAAGCCAATAATCAACAAAAATCCATACAAAAACGATGTCTTCACAATGGGAATGATCCTCCTCTAATGCGGTCTGCTCTAGCGACAGGATCAGTGTTACCTGGACGAATGCTCAAGAATCAATTGGTCAAAACTATAGGCCAATCTCCGACGATTCGGACATATATATGAGCCTGACCTCATGAAACTGCTCAGCCTTATGCTTTAAAAAGATATCAGGCACCGGCCTGACTGGGCTGAGCTCAACAGCTTTGTAGGAAAGAGGAAGCAGGGTATTGGGAATGGATAGAGCATGCCTAAGAGAGATCATTACATCACTAGAACTGTCAAGTCTACTTTTTCTAAACATCAAAATAATAAAAAAGAGGAACATAAGATCGAAAATAGTAAATTCTATGGAATGACTACTTAGGATAACAATCAACATAGAGTAATCACTAGTGATGTCAAAAGAATAGAATCAAACAATTCAAGTCGCAAGAATCAAGAGAATGCTTTCAAATATCCTGCTCCTTCAGCTCCCTCATATAGCTATCAGTCAAACAATATATTTTCCCCCTCATACTATACATCTCTTCCGAGCTACCAGCATTAACCAAGGTACACCTCCACTAGCTACCAACCTCAAGTTCCCTATAGGTCAACTTCACCCTCACCTCTTCCCTCTCTCAACCTTCCAAGTCTTCAGCTGAACAACGACATTGGAAAAAGATATTCTTCAACATAAAAAGTGCAAATAGGCTCTACATCTTCTAATCTACCCACTTTCAGATTCAACAACTAACCTTCAAGCAACATCCAGCCTGAGAGAAGAACATCATTATCTCCAGGAAAAGCCTACTAGCCGAACATCATTCCTTCCTACAAAAGTCAGTTTGATAAGCTTGGAAAAATTACTGAGAGCAACATTCACAACGAGTCTCATTTGTCAAGTCTGGACAAGGAAAAAAGTGGCACCAATCAGAACAGTTTTTCTCCTCCCAATATTAATGACTATGTCAGGCCAACGCAATCCATCAACTACGAGGTGATGAAATCTCATTCTCCAGCTTTCCGTCAAGAGGAAGAAAGCAAGCAGATGGAAAGGATCAATCTTGCCAAGACAGCAGACATTCCTGATGCTCAATCGATTGAATGGCAGCCGCAATACGTTGTTTAGCATTTCAAAGTAGGAAGCAGGTATGAGGGATACAAAGTTAACGGCATGCGTCAAGGAGTTGGAAGGTTTTACTACCAAGATGGAGGATACTATGACGGATAATGGAGCCAAAACAAAATGTAAGGTCAGGGAACTCTTTATTACCAGTCCAATCACAAAGCCTACGAAGGCCAGTGGAAGAGTGATCAATTTCATGGCCACGGTACTCTCTTTAACGACACCCCAGCCCACCTCGATTAAAATTTCGACTTCAATAGTTTTGATGAGATTGATGACTACTGGGAGTACTATGAAGGTAGATACTGTTCTATTTAGGAAATTTTGATAGAGATTAGAAAGATGGTCAGGGCCGGCTTAAATTTTCGAACGGGGAGGTATTCGAAGGTACTTTCAAGAAAGATATGGTCTAAGGTGAAGGCCTTTTCACGTGTTTAGATGGCCGAAAGATACGAGGGATATGGAGATAAAATCATCTGGTAACTCTGCTAGATTGAGTGCTCATCAATTTATCCTAATATTCGAATATTCTTAATTTGGAACATATTTAGCTTAATGTAATTCAATTGCTAGAAAACGTATGCTGGATTTTTATGATTTAGTACTGGCTGGACACTCCCAGAGCAGCTGGTCTACAATATAGTTCACTATTCAGAAATATCTTATTGACCGGGGCTGATTTATGGCTCTGTTGAGAGAAAGATAGTTTTACGAGCATTAGATGTTTATAATAGTTAATAATGACATAGAAGAACCTTAAGGGCAAGTTCAATTTCTTTTTGGCCAGGCACAGAAAAAGCTAGGTCAATAACCCTAACACTCTTTTTTGTTCCACCCACAACCTCGCCACATAGCGCAGAAGTTAATACCATTAGACTTCACTGGTTCATCATTCCAGTCTCAACTCCGAAGTTCTGAATTATAGGAGCTTTAAATAACACCATGCGCCGACATACTCCAAAAACAGCAACCCCAACAAGACTGAAACAGCAATCAGTTACCCCCGAAGGCGTATCTAAAGCTAACTCAACAGATCAGGGATTGAGAGCTCTAAGTTTTTCCCCATCCAAAAGACCTCGGCCTTTTTGAAGCCCATAGCTACGGTTGCTCCCAAGCTGAGAGAGACGGGCTCAACGTTGTGCCAGTCCCCGAAGACTAATATCTTGAATTTGAAACAGTCAAGGGTTTCCTAATTTCACAAGATCAAGACACTAGGCAAGGGGCGGTTCGGTCAGGTTTACCTCGTTAAGTATTTCTGTTTGAATATAGGCACAAAAAGACAGGATTTGTGGGTGCACTGAAAGTTATTGACAAGAGTGATTTATTTTGTGGGTCAGCAGAATAAAATTAAAAAGCCAAGAAGCAACTCATCAGATAAATAAAAATCCAGACTTTCCTTAATCACCCCAACCTCATCAAACTTTATGACTTCTTCAGTGACGAAGACAATGTATATCTTTTCCTTTAATTGGCCTGCGACGGACCTCTCTTCGATCTACTGGAATAGCATACCACCTTCAGTTAAGAAACTACCTCAGTGGTCATCAGATAAGTTGTGGAGGGAGTTCACTACATGCATAAGCATGAAATTATCCATCGGGACATCAAACTGTAAAATATCGTCCTGTGCCATGTATCAATCTTTATATTCAGGGTATGGCAAAAATATGTGATTTTGGCTGGTCAGTTCACTGTCCCAAGTAATTCAGGTCCACCATATGTGGAACTCCACTCTATCTGTCTCCTGAAATTCTGATGGGAATGCAGTACAACAAAAAAATAGACTCTTGGGCCATTGGAGCTCTCACCCACGAACTCTTTACTTCAGACAACCCCTTTAAGATAAAAAACAAAGAGGATCTCTCCAAGATAGTGACCTAGGATTTTTAAATGGAAAACGGCTCTCCTGAACTACGAAGCTTCATCACCTTCATTTTGCGAAAAAATCCTTCTAAAAGACCTGACACTTAGACTATTTTGAGGCACCCGTTCATCCACAAGTATCGGGACCTGGAAACCTCTGAGGAGCTTTTTCATTGGGGTAAATGATTTTTATCATTAAACGGTTTTTTGTTTTGCTTTTTGCGCTCTGAAAATTGCGCCATGAATTGACTGATTATTGCTTCAAATAAAATTCGATCATTCATCAAAGATCTTCTCTTCCAATTCCAGCATCTATTCAATCACCTCCTCAGTTTTTTCACTTAGCTTCCCTTCTTTATCCAGGTCTTCTTCCTCGCATTAAACTTCATGTTTAGCTCTTCTTTCCTTCTCGATTTAATATTTTTTGAACTATAGGCTCGATAGCAACTTGTCAAGTTCTTTCCTTGTGAGATCCTGTACTTCTGCTGGTTGAGTGGCAGTACTTATAGCTTCATAAGTGCCGATTTCCCTGTACTTATTACGAAGGTAGTGGAAGGCAAAGTAGGCGATGAGGGCGGAGAGAACGATGACCACCAAGGAAATATATTCGTCGAACTGGAAGCTATAGGTGTAGTATGCAATGGCGAAGGCCTATAGCAAAACGAGGACGATGAGGATTATCTTTACTGGCAGTTGCTCAACTATCTCGGGACCCATTTATTTAATTTTTATAGAGATAGCAGTTGGAGGTTAGTTGATGAATAAGTCAATTGAGTCAACAAAAAAAAATTAAATATACGATCATTTTCTTAACCTCTCTAACTATGACTGTACCCGAGATTAATTACTTTCAATTTGCTATACTAATGGCTTCCAGGAGGTCCAGGTTAGACTCAGTTCCTTCCATAAAGGATGAACAAGATTTCCGACAAACCAGATCTGATCTTTGTAAAGGGTCGATATGTCTTGATAGATAAAAGATTGGCTAACCTCTAAGCCCAGTTTTTTCTCAAGAGTTGCTTGTTGGTTGAATTAATAGGATAGAAGAGCCGCCCAGCTGATGTAGTTTTCATAGGAAGATGTCGGATTCCCAATATCGCAGGCATGAAAGAGAGTTTCCATGATGAACTAAATTATTGATCTTGTACCCACTTATCGCTCTTCAAAGATCCTTCAATTCTTCTATTTTTTAGGGAGTCAACTTTCTTGCAGTGATAACTCATATCTGTTGCGAGAATCAGTCGAGTGATAGTCTGCTTGGCTTGTTTGGGATTGGAAGCCTTGTCAAGGAAATTGATGGCTGGATTATGCGAGAGAATGTTCCAAAGGGTCTTTATATGCATATTTTCTAGGACAGACTGATTGTTAAACTAGGCTGCAAGGATCGATCTTTTCTTGACTTCAAAATGATTGTTGGTTCCTTCTGAGTGAATGAGTAAGTACAGTGGTTGATATCGTGAGCCAAGCCCGCGATCATGACATAAAAGTATTCTTCCGCGGAATACTCTTGACGAAGGCCAGCTTATTTTGATAAACAATGGTGACATAGCTAATATAAGCTAATTTGTACCTGGGACAAGGCAAAAGCATGCGAAAAATTGTGGTATGATACTCTGTTGTAGCCCATAGCGATAGCTTCACAAAGACTACTGATGGTTTTTTGGCTTAATCTGTTTGCAGCAAACCCATTGTCCTCCAGCAGCATCACACTGAATCTCACCAACTCTTCAATTGTGTACATCAAAGTTGGAAAGTTGCCCCCAGTCAGTTGATCGACAGTGATCGTGGATGAGGAAACATAAGAAAGAGGTCGGATAAGGGAGAAGGAGGAAGGATAAGTGTGTGTCTGTAGGAGAGTATGCTGCCGGAATAGTTCGGTGCTGGTGAATTTTGGAAGAATGGAGAGAGTTGGGAGTTATTCGGGAGTCGAGAGTACGTCGGTCATGCGATTATAACATTCTATTTTGAGAGCGACAGACCAGCATTCTTTCTTTTTGAGTTTCATCTTTCTGTATCTTTTAGTTCGTTTCTTACCTTTCATTATTCCAAAAATTGTTCTAATTTATAATAAACTTCTCTCACTAAACAAATCACTATTCTTCCATCTTCAAACATCTGTAATGTCAACCCTGCATCTCTTTCTTCATTCGAAAAAATCACCCAAAAGTCTTCCTTAAACTTATATATCCTTGAATCAAGTTATTTTTTTAGTTCAGATTGAACTAAAGTTTTTTTGCTTTGTTTATAATCAATCACAAACATGGAATAGTAGCAGCACCAGTAGCATAATAATAAACGTCTGCATGCACTCACCCTCGAATAGATTGAGGAGACAATGAAGGCCGAAAAAGAGCCTCCAAAGGCGCCATCTAAGTTAAAATCATGCTGTTTACGCTAAGGTTGTGAAGAGATTGATAACTATAAGAGATTAAACAAGATTCACGAAGGTTAATATGGAGTTGTATATAGGGCCTTGGAGCTGCCAACCAATCAAGTATTCGCTATCAAAAAGCTTAAACTCAGAGATGAGTGTTTTCCAATTACTTCACTAAGGTAGATATCGATTCTGAGAAGTCTTGATCACCCAAACATAATCAAAATTAGCAGAGTAGCAGGGTCTCCCAACCGTGATAAGGTGTACATTGTCATGTAGTACTTAGACCACGAACTCAAGGAGCTCCTCAAAACTATCCAATTTACCTAGGCTCAAGCCAGAAGACTCATGAAGGACCTCCTTGAAGGCATGGCCTACTTACACAAAAGAAAAATCATTCACAGAGATCTTAAGACTTCGAACATTCTTTACTCGAATGAGGGAGTCTTGAAGATCTGTGATTTTGGACTAGCAAGAAAAGCTGCTCGAGCTCTGATGACTCAAGAGGTTATTACAATGTGGTATAGACCTCCCTAACTTTTGCTTGGATAATATCATTATTCAATTGAACTTGACATGTGGTCAGTTGGCTGCATTATGGCTTAAATCTTCCTCAGGCAGCCCCTATTTCAAGGCACCAACTAAAACGATCAACTTCATACAATTTTCAAAGCAATAGGCTCTCCAACAGAATAGAGTTGGAAGGACATCAAGACCTTCAAGAATTATCCATTCATTCAGTGTAAAAAATACCCTCCTGGACAGCTGGAGTAGCAAATGCCCAAAGGATAATACGGTTTAAGTCCTGAAGGAGTAGATTTGCTGAAGGGTTTGCTAACAGCCAACCCTCAGAAGAGGATTTCTGCTTAGAAGGCACTTTCCCATGTTTGGTTTAAGGGATAGATAGCGCTGAGAGAAAACATGCCAACCTTCGAACCTGTAAACGAGATCGATCGAGTAGCTAGAAAGAAGGTAAAGACTATTTCTGAAGTGTGATCCTATATGTTTGCTAATTCGTAGATCAAGGAAAGGGCTATGATGAGTAATTCTAACAGTTTGTAATCAAATCAAAAATTAATGATTCGCAGACACAAGTGGCTTCTTCGATTCTCCATCATATACTGGCTGATTATCATTCTGGGAGTTGTTCTCAACATTCTGGCTCTCCAGAAAGTTCCACTAGAATCATATGGCCTCCGCACTTACTTCTTTAGTCCAAGTGTTGACCCATTATACTACACATCTGGTCTCTACAACATAGGCGTTGGATACTACTTCATCACCTTCCCAAGTTCAAAGCAGTACGTACTAGACAATCGAGTTTCTGTCGTCAATCAGAACCTCGAAAAAATAGATGTAAAATATACATTTTGCTATCGGATAAACCCCAACAACATCTATGCTCTTTATGAGAAGATGGGCTATGAGTATGAAACATACCTTATCGCAGCAGTCAATGTAAGATAAGTATCATGTAGAACATCATATCGAGTGCCTTCATGGCTGTTCAGCAAAGTGATAGCAGGGTCACTATTCAAGCACAAGTAGTGGCAGCCATCAATGCCAATGGAGACAAAATTTCAACCGTCCTCAGTTCAGCAGTAGCAGTTGAAGGACTTTGGATCCAATAACTGTAGTTTTCATCAGAAATCGAAAAAGACTACCAGAATGCGGTCGAACTGTCTGACTCCTACCATGAATCATACGAAATAACTCAACTTGAATATCAAAAAACTAGGCTTCAAGTTCTGGCTCTTCAAGAGGAGATTGCTCTCCAAAAGCAACAGTTTACAATCAATGCTTTTGACCTGTACAACAGTCAATACGCTGATGTGGTATCAACATAGATGTCTTCCGAACTGGAAAGAGCGACAAGAATGAGCTACTACTATTCTATGAAAAGAATCTGGACATACTACAACTCAACGCGTCTAGTTTTTTGAGATTGATATTTCATCTTAGAGTGATGAGTATAGATACATATCATTTTGTAAGCTCCATTCCGTATGAAAACTTTTTGGCCTTTGCCGCCTTATAAACTCGGTATGGCAGTTTGACAGGGCTTGTGTTGTTAATGTTTGGGTCAAAAAGGTTGAAATTGTATTTTTACAAATTTTACATATAGTACTATGTTTCCACGCCTCTCAGAAATGCCCTGAAACTATGCTCAGGAAAAGCTTAAGGATGCTCCTCGTAAACTTTTACAGCCATTTCGAAACACTGCTTGGCATGAGAAGCTATTTCAAGAATTACATCAAATAGCTCCTCTGAAGGCTTACCATAAACTCGATCCCATATATTTTTGGTGGTGAGGTTGTATTTAGTGAGAATTTATTCAGGAAGGAGAAACCTGTTGTTCCTCAGAGAGTAAGGAACTCTTCTAATATACTCGCATATGCCAATCTACATTCGACTTCACTTACTGCTTGTCCAAGGTAGTCGATAACGCTTTTGATATGCTAATTCGTGATGTCGATTCGAAGGAGTTCCAGGAGAAGGGCCATCATAGTTCCCTTGCTATCATCTGCCATTTTTCGCATTTAATTCATGCTTGATATTGACCTGTTGCTAATTTCGTGAGCACGAACTGATATCATCCTAGTGAAGTATCCGTATGTGAGTGGGTTGTTATGGATCGAATGATGAAGACAAATAGTCAAGGGTTAAGGCTGAGGTTTTTCTCGGTTGTATATCTTGAAAAGAGATTCCTTCCAAAAATCCAGTTTCCCAAGAGCTGAGTCAATCAAAAAGTACCTAAAACTGGCTATCTTGCATTTTCGGATATTTTTGTGAGCTCCAAGTCGAAAAGATGAATCGCGTAGAAGGCTGGTTTGAGTGATCCTGGGAAATAGCTTGCCAACATATACTGCACCCAGCTTCTACTTCTCAGAGTCTCCTCAACATATCTCTCTGATTTTTTCAGCTCTGAGTCAGTAAACTCCTGAATTTATCCGAAAAAACTCCTCTGTTTGTAGAGGAGAGAAGAGTACCTTTTGAGACTGGTGAGCATTTATTATAAAAGTATGTGAGGTATTTGATTGATCATATAATCAGAGGGCTCGTCCCTCCTCTGCTAATTCCAGCTTGATTACTTCAGGTTGGTCTTTCTGTAGTCTCTACTGAGAGGGCTCTAGGTTCTTGACAAACTGAACAGGATTGCCAGCCCATAGAGTATTGTTTGGAATTCTGCTGCCAGCAGGAACATAAGAGTTTGGTGCTATCACTGATCTGAATATACTCATAGTTACCCTCGTTCGAGCTGTGCACCTTCCATGACGACACTCTTGAACCCAATATGAACGTCATCATCAATAATGGCATTGCAGACAGTGCAGGAATGCTCGATTGTGACATTATTTCCAATAGTTGTAGATAGGGGAAAAGCATCATCGGGTACCCAGAATGCAGACTGAATTGTCGAGTTGTCTCCTATCTTTGTGTTAGCACCAATCCTGACAGGATTGAAGAGTCCGTCAACTGTGGCTCCAAAACCGACATAAGTATCTTGTGCGAGGGCTACATTTCCAAATACTGTGGCGTTGGGAGCGATGCTAGCTGAGGAGGAAATGGCGAGAGAGCAATTTTCGAGGTTGAGAATGTTTCTGTGTCGATTAATGGGTTCAAGGCAGGCGATATCGTTGGTGAGCTGAGAGCCCTTTCGATCAAGATGTAGTCCTGCTTCTCTGAGCATTTTTCCAGTGCTGACTCTGAGGTACGTACCTGTCTGCAGGATTACTTTCCAGCCAAACTGAGCCACCTTCATCTTAATATATATTATCAATCATCACAAAACAACACTCATCCTCAAGTCAAACCTTGCCACCCACCATCACCTTAAATTCCAGCATATTTTCTTCCCAGCAATTATTTTCTGCTCTTTGAACAGCTTAAATTATAGAGTTTTCTAAAATTTACTATATGAGAGCGAAAGATTCCTACGATGTGTTGGCGAAGATGATCATCATAGGCGATAGCGGAGTCGGAAAGACCAACCTCATCCTCAACTTCATCAACGAACCTTTCAAGGACAACTATGTTGCCACCATCGGAGTTGACTTCAAAGCTAAGTCAATCAATGTCGACGATAAGAAAGTAAAACTACAGATATGGGATACTGCAGGGCAGGAGAGATACAGGACCATCACAGAAACCTACTACAAGGGCGCCTCTGCAATAATACTAACCTACTCAATTAATGACAGGTCCACCTTCGATAGTTTAAACAAATGGATAATTCAGATCAGTGAAAAAACACCCCCTGGAGTTCCCAAAATAATTCTAGCCAACAAAAGCGACCTATAAGAAGACAGGGCAGTATCTACTGCTGAGGGACAAAAAATGGCTGAGGATTATTCCACTTAAAATTGTAAAATTTTGTTCATGGAAGTAAGTGCCAAGACAGGAGAGGGTGTCAACTAGGCTTTTTACCTCATTTCAAAGAGGGTGAAGGAAGACTTCTAGAGAGTCAATGTCATCAAGCCGGTTATCAAGATTGCCAAGCTGCACGAACCAAGTTAGCCTTCTTCCCGCTGTTCCTGCTGATTTTTAACTGCTTGTTGAAAATATATTGTAAATATACTAAACCTTTAACTTGTATGAAGATCAAGCCGCTCCATTGTAATACTCACAGATAGTATTCCATTTGTTTTTTATGCGTTGGTGAATATATGGCTCGTTGATTTCCAAAATGAAGTTGTTTGTCAACTTCTTGTAAGTGTCCTTCAGAAAGGCTGTGACAGAAGAAGATTCTTTTCTCATGCGAGACTTCAGAGCTTCGAGGGCTACTTTTTTATGCTATTCTTGCTTATCTTTGACTTTTTGCAAGATAGTTCCTACATCGAACTGCATACTCCTGATAAAACTGACCTCTAGCACAAATGCTCTCATGAAGTTGTCAAACACATCTGCTCCCTTCCTCTCCAGGTATACAGTTTCATATTCGTCAAGGGTCTTCAAAATAGTGTTATGAGTCATCGTCAGCTCCATCATTCCATCAACCTCCGCCTCGAGCTTGTCTTCATGCAGTTGTTTAAGCGTGCTTATATCTTGGAATTTTTCAGCATATTTTTTCTTGTCATCATCAGTTATCGTTCCTATCTTGGAGTTCAGCTTGACCTCATGAGCTATGATCTGCAGCTCTGCCTCAGTGTCCTTAATGCTTTTCTTTAGCTGAATAATAAATACATTACACCTGAGATCTTATCCTGACACTCTGTGATTTTTTCATCAAAAAATTTGACATTTCTAAGAAGCTACTCTTCCATTGAGGATTTCTTGGCTCTAGCTAAAAAGTTGAGAATTTCGTGGTCATATCCTTCGATCAAGGTAGACATGTTTTGGTGAATTACGGTGATGTAGGACTGAAAGGCTTTGATGATATCTGTAAGGAAACCGTTTTCCTGTACAATGTATCGCTCGAGCTGTTGGTTGACTAATTCGAGGTTGGTTTTGTATTAGTGGTCAGCTTGACGCTTCATCTGCATCACCAGAGATATAGAATCGATCAACTTGTGTTCAAACTTGCTTGCTGTCTTTATATTCTCGATTTTTTAGAACAACAGCACCCTCTTCATCTTGTTATTATTAAAGCTCAACCCTATTTAATTACCTTCCCTTCCTTGATCTCTATACTTTCAACAAACATGAAGAAGAGACCAAACAAGCATATTTTTCCCCTTGTTTGGCAATATTTGATTCTTTTATAATAAGTAGATGGAGGAAGATAAACCAAAGTATGTTCTGGGAATTGAAGGCAGCGCCAACAAGATAGGAGTAGGTAAGTATAAACACACATAGGAATCGTTGACTTTGATGGCAATATTTTGTCCAACCCTCGCAAAACATTTGTGACTCCACCAGGTACAGGCTTCCTGCCTCGGTAAACAGCAGAACACCACTCCAAGCTGATTATTTCGATTGTCAAATAAGCTCTCAAAGAAGCAAAACTATCCTTACGAAAAGATATTGGTACCGATGACCTCATTCAGCCTTAATTGCATATACGAAAGGCCCAGGAATGGGACCACCACTGAATGTTTGTGCCTTGGTTGCTAGAACACTATCTCTACTCTGGAACATTCCAATGATCGGCGTCAATCATTGTGTCGGGCACATCTAAATGGGTAGATTAGCAACGGGTCTTGTCCATCCGACAGTCCTCTATGTCAGCGGAGGAAACTCTCAAGTGATCGCCTATGCTGGCCACAGGTATCGAATCTTTGGGTAAGCACTTGACATTGCTGTGGGAAACTGTTTGGATAGATTTGCAAGAATAGCTAACATCTCAAATGACCCTGCTCCTGGTCTCAACATCTAAAAGCTGGCTCGTTAGGGAAAAACCTTGATTGATGTCCCTTATACTGTCAAGGGAATGGATATGAGCTTTTCAGGAATACTTACTTTTATGGAGGACGTGGTTGAACTCCTTCCTCACCTTAAATTACCAGATCCGACTGAAGGACAGCCCGAGGACTAGTAGTTGGACAGAAGAAAGCGCAAGAAGCCAAAAAATGTAAACAGACAAAAACTAAAAGACAAGCTACCAGAAGGATTGACTTTAGCAGATTTATGTTTTTCTTTACAGGAAACAATTTTTGCAATGCTGGTTGAAGTCACATAAAGAGCCATGAGTCACTGTGGATCAAAGGAGGTAATAGTTGTCGGAGGAGTTGGTTGTAATGTCCGCCTACAGGAAATGATCCAGGCCATGGTTGAGGAGAGAGGTGGAAAAATGGGTGGTATAGATGAGAGATATGCTATTGATAACGGTGCAATGATTGCCTATGCTGGGGCTCTTGAGTTCAAGTCAAACAAGCAGGAAACAACTCTTGAATAATCATGGGTGACGCAGCGTTTCAGGACAGATGAAGTATAGGTGACCTGGCGTGATGATTGAAGGCTTAATTGAGATACTGTTAAAATAAGCTGAGCAATTTAATACGTTAATATTCAAATGAAAACCCTTCACCCCTAGAAAGTTAAAACATCTGGCGATGTTCCTTCTCCCAGGTTCGGTCACACCTTTACCATGGTATCTCCCTCAAAAGCTGTGCTCTTCGGAGGAGCAGTTTCTCAAGCAAGTATGAACTTTGTCACTCAGATAGATTTGTCATCACACACGAAACCTACCTCTATGATTTTATCGTCTCCAGATGGACCAAGCTCAACTTTAAGCACGATTTCGTCCCGACCGAAAGAGCAGCGCATGCTGCAGTCATGGTAGCATAGATGCAGATGATCATATACGGAGGAGCAGCATCAGGTAATCAGGGGCTCCTGAAGGACGAGCTATATATATTGGACCTCCGTAAAGAGTAATTTAAAGCTGATTCAGCCCAGTCTGGAAAATCATCGAGGTTTCCAATAAAAATTCGACACCAGGCCAGCGATATGGACATACTATGCAGTTTAACAAGCCGTATCTGATTGTTTTTGGAGGAAACTCAGGAAACAGAGCTTAAAACGATGTTTGGCTCCTCAACATTCTGAAAGGTCCCTTCACCTGGCAAAAATATTAATTCCAAAACAAGATAGCTCCTTGCCCTCGAGTCTACCATTCAGCAGCCATTTGTGAAGAAGGATCAGCCTTTGGAATGATGGTTGTATTTGGTGGAAGAAAAGAAACTAAGAAGGAGCATAACGGCAGTCAGAAGGAGTTGGCAGTTGCAGCTCTGAATGATATATGGGGATTGAGGAAGCACAGAGATGGCAGCTGGGATTGGGTGACTCCTCCAAAATCCTAGAACTACACTCCCATTGCTCGATATCAGCACTTGGTTTGCTTTACAGGGAGTATGCTTGTGATCATGGGAGGAAGATCTAACAATCCTGACGAGCAAGTCTCAGCTATTGAAGGCTATGATACAGAAAAATCAGAATGGATGCGAATGGGGGCTGTTAGTCGATATCGTCACGCCATAGCACTTTATAACAAAACTCAACTCTTCATTCACGGTGGTTTTGAACCTGAACTAGCTTCTCAGCCTCTTGAGTCCATGATATCGATCAACTTAAGCCCTTTTTATGGGCAGAAAGCTCTGAGTAATAACTGGGTCGAAAGTAAGGCTGAAATGCCTGAAAAAGAAGGAAGAAAGGCTCTTGGACAGAATGACAATTTCAATAATCTTCAACAGACAGCAGTAATTCCTTCTCAAAATTCAATTCAACAAGCCTTAAAACAACAGCCAAAAAGAGATGTAAGAGATGGTGGAATCGAAAACTCAGATACTCCATCTCAGAATAATAAAATGACCCGCAACTCTCGCATAATGTCCACAAAACCTAACTTCAACAAAACTGCCAAAGAAAGAGATCTCACTCCCAGCCGCATCATCAACAATATCAAGAACATCAGACTCAGCAACCAGGCTGTAATCGCCATGGGATAAAACACAAACATGCAAATTCAAAAAGTGCCTGTCAATAGTCTGCTGGAGTAAAGCAAAAGACTCACGATTGCCATGTAAGAATCACATATTTCTGATGTTTCTGCTATTGAGCTTGCTGATAACGTTATTCAGACCCTTTTTGCTCTTGGCCAACCAAAAGCAACTAATTCTTCTCTTTTCCCCTTCAAAAGAGATAAAGTAATGAGGCTGTGTCAGGAAGCTCTGAGATTAGTGAAAGCAGAAGCAAGTCTAGTGGGAGTCCGACCTCCAGTGAAAATTTTTGGAAGCATTTACGGTCGTTTCTATGACCTTCTGAGATTGTTTGAAAATTTCGGCTTTCCTGATGACCAGTAAATGGAAAGCAACGAGTACGTATTTCTCGGAAATTATGTCGATAAAGGATTCAACTCACTAGAAACAATTTGTCTACTCATGGCATTGAAGATCAAGTATCCTTAACACATTGTACTTCTAAGAGGGAAGCACGAAGATTCGACTCTTAACAGGATTTGTGGTTTCGGATAAGAGTGTTCTCTGAGGTTGGGTGAAAATATCAATGAGCTTAGTAGTGCCTTTAACCAAATTAACAACTTTTTTGATTGTTTACCACTAGCTGCGGCTATTGAAGATAAGTTCCTTTGCGTGCATAGTGGTATTGGATCAATTGATAACCTCACTGAGATCAAGGAAGTAATGAGACCTGTTAAGGTAAGGAACAACAATATAGTTATGGATTTGTTATGGTCTGGCACTAAAGACTAGAAGAGACTCAATTATGAGTCCAAGACATGCACTGATGAATAGATCGAAATGTTTTTGTAGTCTAACTGTCTGTAGATGTTAGTCAACACTCGAGATGGTCTGCCGCACGGAGTCGATGAAGAGCATCATACTCTAAGTGTCTTTTCAGTCACCAACTATGCCAGCACAAACAACAAAGCCGGCATTCTCAAAATTAACAAAAATCTATCGTTAGTTCCATACCTTCTCAACAGCAGTCCCTCTAAGCGAGGCAATTGGGTAACAACTCTTCCTGTGAAGACCAACCTGACATTTACAAGCGTAGAGAGTGAGATCCGTGCTGAAATGTTTGAATTATGATGATGCTAGTACTATTTTATAAGGTGTGCTTTATAT
>Ga0100385_1001757_pt1 | contig 21214 bp, 24 predicted proteins | sample CryGeymeta201509_FD_81543 | JGI IMG/M metagenome (GOLD analysis project Ga0100385, IMG submission 81543) | Groundwater microbial communities from Crystal Geyser aquifers in Utah, USA - Crystal Geyser metaG 2015-09 | ecosystem: Environmental > Aquatic > Deep subsurface > Groundwater | place: USA... | reverse complement strand
GTCGCCGATGACCACGTAGCCAGCATCCAACAAGCTGTGATACCACGCACTTTGCGTGGCAATTCACCGGACCGGGATCCCATCCCTGTCCGGTATTTTTTTGCCTTCAAATCAACCCCAACCCCAACCCCCACCCCAACCCCAACCCCAACCCCAACCCCTTAAAGACATATGTGATATAATGTGGGTCGATTTATCTCGATATATTATAGGCCGATCACTTGAAGGACAGCTGGCTGTTCTCCTTCAAATACTCCATCGCAGTTATCAGGGAATCGTATCTAACATTGAAACTCAGCTTCTGGTCAAAGTACAGCTCGTACTCCTCCACGCTTTACACCCGCACCCCATCTAACTGCAAACCTCCCTGAGGCTCACTGCTGCTGTAAAAAGGATCAAAGCCCAGTTCGTCTATCTTGTTGTTGCTTCCCTCAGGCATGAAATCCTGCTTGCTCATGAAGAAGTCCATTGACAGCCTTTGTTCGGACTTCTCCACCTGCCTTCTGATCCTATCAACGGATTCCTTGACAATTTTGAAGACGTTGACTGTGCCATCCATGTCCATAACCTTGCTCCCCATAGCAATCATCACCGTCCCAAGAAATATCCAGCTTTTCTCCTCCATCTATGGGCTTCCCAACAAAGGAGTTGTGAAATCTATCTGCTCGAACTCCAACGATTCCTTCGATAGTGACCTGTTGCAGGAAGGAGGAGTTAGAGGCTCAACACTCATAAGGGCTCTTTCGGGAGTAGGAGTGGTAGCGTTGAGATAGAAGTGGCAATGAGGACAGGCATTTTCCTTGCTCTGATAGTCCTAGAGGAGGCTCTCCAGCTATTGGATTCTTTGATCCATTTTCTGGATGACACCTTTGAGATGCTCCTTGTTGTCGGTCAGTTTGTTTCTTTTGCGAATGGGCTTATTTTTGAGGAAGGAAAAGTGCTCTGAAGAGTCGGGAGGTTGAGTTTTTTGGGAGTGGTGTCCGAGGAGAGACATTTATGGAAGTTGGTGGGATGTTTAATTGGACTCTTCGTGGTCGGAGGTGAGTGCTGACTGCTGTTGTGTGGATTGTGCTCCTGCTGGTTTATGTAGGTTGTCCTTTGCTCCCATCAAATTATTATTATGAGAGATATGTTCATTTCTGGTCATAAACTGCACCCGACAGAATCAATCAGAGGACTCAGAGCTGTTACCTTTGAATTCTTAATATTCCTTGCATAATGAGAGTAATACATATCAGAGTTGATTTTGCAGATCGATGACCGCTATCGTAATGTCGTCATGGTAGTTTCTCCTCTTACCAGGCAACAGACCTTTCAGCTCCTACACACTCCTGCCGCAAGCTTACCCGCATCTCCCTAGCACACTTTCCAACAACCCACTAACATAAGGACTATCCTCCTATCTGATCTCCTCATAGCAGGTCTTGTTAAGGTCTATCGAGTTCCCATTCATTAAGGTCTACAGCACCTCGCTCTTTGACAGTACATCCCAGAGCCCATCGCTGGCCAAGACCATGAATCTATGGGCGGGTGTGAGTTTGAATTCATTAACATCTGGCTCACAGCTGATATAGGGTCCTTTGAATGCTCCTTATCCGTTGTAGTGATGTTATTTTTTAAGGTAGTAGTCACCGAGGGTACGGGTGGGCTGTAGTCTTCCCTTGAGGTAGAAGCAGTTGTTGCTTTCCTCGGATATGATGTCCTCGTCAATGTCCTTCCACTTTTCTCTGATCCTGTCCCTCTAAGCTCTGCTGTTGACCGACAGTCGCTCATTGGTTTTCTGCGATCTGTACTGCTCTCCCTCCGAAAGGATGAACATTCCCATGGAGTCCCCAGAGTTGCCAATGTAGACCTTGTTATCATGAACGATAGCGGTTATCCCACAGGCACCCACACTTCTCAACTTCTTGTTTCCCAGTTTGAGATGTTGTTAATAGATCTCGAAAAAACTATCCTCTATCTGTCTGTAACTCCACACAAGAGAGTCCTTAAGCAACTGCCCTACTTCCTTGTCTTTTTTGCTGAGGTGCTGTTTGAGATATGAATCAATAAGAGTGTTGATTCGCTCCTTTGAGTACTGTGCCAGCTAGGGTCCCCCGTGACCATCGAAAATACTGACAGTATAGGCATTGAGGGCCTTCAGCTGGTCATAAACGATACTGTCTTAGCATGGGGCGTTGGCCTGATACTGCACGCTTCTGACTCTCTTTTCAATATTGTTTTTCTGCAGATGGGAGGCGACCGAAGCCTAGGTTTCATACTCTACAGTTAACTCCTCACTTTCACCTTCTGTCTCGCTGGCTGCTTGTTTTTCTATTGGAGGAATCTCGTATTAGAGAAGTGGAGAAACGACTGGTTAAAGGGTATGAGGCGCTGTGGGGTGAGGGTGTTTAAGTTTTTTTACGAGACTCTAAGGATTGCTGGTGTGAGTGGCAATTTTATAGGAGTTTTTGAAGGTGGGTATGAACAGTCTGAGGACTTGCAAGTTGCTCCACATTAGAAATTATTATAATCCCTAGTTGAGGTAAATAATAAGTTTAACCCGTAGCTCACAGCCATCCAACACCAACTTCCCATATGAGCTAAAACTAATGCTATCCCTCCTGCCTGTACCTCTCTGCAATCTCAGCACTGCCTATTTGCAGTATCAGGTGTGGAGATGAACGAGGATATATGGAGTGGATTAATAGATGGTGGCTGGGTGTGGTGTGCAGTTGGGTAGTGGGATAGCTAGTAGACTGGTAGGCCTATGTTTATAATCAAATGAACACATACGACTAATAATAAAATTTTTTACCCCGTAAACTCCTCGACAGTACCTTTCCCCTCACTCAGCCGACGATCTTCCCGAAACTAGGTCGGTTCTCTCCTAAAACGACTCCGAAAAGCAGGCAGTCTTTTCGGCCCCACCCATCCTCTTCGATATCGGAACACGAGTACCTCTCTCCCCACTCAGTTCTACGAAGATTTCCTCTAAGAAATAACCCAGAGCGACCCCGAGCTGGACAAGTACGGCTTCGTGAAGTCATTCCACAAAAAGTCAGAGGAGAACATTCCCTCTCCCACTAACAATTATCGCAAGTAGCTCTTGCTGTTAGCTCAGATTGAGTCTCCAGACTGAAGAAGAGTACCACAGCTACTACTCTGTCAGTGTACCCGGCCACCACTACTACTCCAACCTCACACCATAAGAATAAATCATGGCCAGCCTCGACCAGACAGCTCGATGGGCCAGAGACCAATACGGCTCAAGAGCAGTTCAGTCCATAATCGAGAGCGGTGAGTCCTACGCAAAATAAGCCATCTTTGAGGCACTCATCTCGTAGAGTGTGGACCTCACAAAGGACAAGTTCGGCAACTATGTCTTCCAGAAGATATTCGAGAAGGGGTAGATAGGGCACAAGGAAAGGCTGTTTGCTATCGTAAAATAACACATTTTGCAGTTCTCAGAGAATTGCTATGGGTGTCGGGTTGTTCAGAAGGCAGTCGAGTTTGCCAGGGAGAAGAAGGAGGACCAAGCCGAGATCGTCCGTTTGTTGGAGCCCTACAGCTTGTACCTCATCTAGAACATCAATGGCAACCACGTGATGCAGAAGTGCATAGAGGTCATCGACCTGAAGCTCCTTTCTAAGGTGCTTAAAGTAATATCCTAAAATGTAAGTCCCACCTTACTCAGTACAAAAAACTATCTCTTCATGCCTACGGCTGCAGAGTCATCCAAAAATACCTCTAAAAACTCCATGAAGACATTCTCGACAGGGAGGACTAGCTCTAATCTCTCTAATAGAGCGAGTAGAAGAAGAAAAAACAAGGGGAACTTCTTTCGATCAGGGGCAGCTAGAAAGAGATGTTCGACAAACTGCTCGCTATAAGTGTCGAATTGTCCCAGTGCCAGTACGGGAACTATGTGATGCAGCACATTGTCGCCCACTCGAAGGAGTACAAACCACTGATCGAGCAGATATTCTTAGACAACTTCATTACCCTCTCCTGCAACAAGTACGCCAGCAATGTCATCGAAAGGGTCATCAAGCTGTCCTCGCCCTAGTACCGATAAAAACTGGCTCTAGTCCTCCATCCTGCAAACAAGTACTCATCCATCAACTCAGCCTCATCGCTCTCGCCAAGCATCAGTTTGGAAATTACGTTATTCAGAGCCTGATGCAGAAGATATCTCCACAATCGAAGAGTATCCTGAAAAGTAAGCTGAAGGAGAACAGCCAGGAGATCAGCAAATCGCAGTACGGAAGGCACGTGCTTGTTCAGGTCTAAAAACTAAAGTGATTGTATAAAGTTGCAGATATCATTCCATCATTATATTTCTTCAATCATGCAGGCCCTCGCCTCCCTCTTCGCCTGCTGCAACCATCACAACTCAGAACCCTAAATCACCCTTGACCTGTACCCTCGACCCTCCTCTCTTGACCGAAAAGCCCACATCCAAAGGTCTTTCCCCAAACATCAGCATCGAGCATCCTCAGCTAAACATTCCTCCACCTTCTCCCTATCAACCAACAGCCCCCATTCTGGATCTGTCCTCACCAAGAGGCAGCAGGATGTATGCTAGAATTCAAATTGGGTCATTGAAGTCAGTCACGTCTCGGATAGCAACAGTCACGGAGTTCAATATCACTAACAAAGCAGGAGCATTTCTTCGAAGAAGCAGACTCTTCTAGACCATATACAACCTCTCAGCACTCCTTTAAGTCCAAAAAGACCCTTGTTTTCCTAGACAGACTTTTCTTTGTAGGCTGAGCCTGTAAAGCCATCTGCTCCTCGATTGTTGGTTGATCGTCGCATTCGTAAAGCCAAAGCTCAGGAGACAGCACTGACACCAAAAGAAGCTAGTTAAATTTTGAGGCAGCCTCAGAAAGCAAGAAATACTCTGATAGCATCTGTTTTGGAGACAATAGAGGAGAGACTGTCGATGCCCTCTTGCTCAGAGAGCCAGTTTAACGAGATCAACCGAATGCCATCAAGATCAGTATTTGGACAATTCAATGAGCCCATCGACCACTAGGGTCAACTGTCACCAAGACATCAGCTTTCCTGCGTGATACATGAAGGAAGTGACAGTAGTAATAACCAGCTATCTTTGGCTTCAGCCCAAAGCCTCACTATTAAGAGGTCAAGTCAGGATATTCATCATAAAAGTGAGCGGGGAATACTGACTGAGAACTATCAGTTATCTCAGCAGAACCTTCAATCAAGGAGGAGATATGGCAAGGGTGAGTCTTTGGGGGAGGTGAGGGGTCGTTTTTGGTGATTTAATGATTTTTACAGTTGGAAGATGGTGATTGCTCTGATGTAACGACTGATGGTTATACAATAATCTAATCAATTAAGGGAAAAGGCAAGAAAAAAGTCTATTATCTGGGCGTCAGTCCCAAGATCAGCACTCTAGGCCTACTATCACCCTCTTACCCTTTCATACGTCCTCCTCTGCCCTTACTGCCGTCCTGCCCTCCCCGAAATTCTAGCATCGAGCAGATCAGATGGCCTCCCAAAAACCCCACCAGTGTTAATAAAATAATAAAGCCCCGGAAAAGAGGTTCATCCTCCTCTTCCCTCGCCAACTGGCTCTTCTTCGGGAAAGAAAGGGTAAAAAAACTGAGCATGGATGGATGGGAATAATTGATTTGCTGAGCAACCGTAACCGGCTCAAAGGTTAAGTTTGGGGGAGAAGGAAATACCAGGTGAGGCAGACCGGACAAAGCAGGTGTAGTTGAGGAGGAGTGCCTTGGGCCTGAAAAATCGTCAGTGTTTTTAAGGAGCCAATCAAATTACGGCATGAAAAAATCAAGCATTTAAACCCTTTTCCTGGCATAGCGTTATAATTATTTTAAAGATGGCTGGAAAAGGAGGCAAAGGAGGAAAAGGAGGAAAAGGTGGCAAGGTCGGAAAGTCAAAGAGACCCGCCCAGTCCAAGTCAACCAGAGCTGGTCTGCAGTTCCCTGTTGGAAGAATCCACAGATTCCTCAAGAGCAGAGTCTCAGCCCGCAACAGAGTCGGCTCCACTGCTGCAGTCTACACTGCTGCTATCCTGGAGTACCTCACAGCTGAGGTCCTCGAGTTGGCCGGAAACGCCTCAAAGGACTTCAAAGTCAGAAGAATCACCCCCAGACACTTGCAGCTCGCCATCAGAGGAGACGAAGAACTCGATCTCCTCATCAAGGCCACCATTGCTGGTGGAGGTGTTATCCCCCACATTCACAAGAACCTCCTCATCGGACAGACTGGCGAGAGCAAAACTGAATGATTGTGGATCGATTTCATTGCAAATTTATCTTATTTAAAAATACCTCCCACTATCCCGAAAAAAGGTCCCTTCCAACCTCTCTACCTTCCCCTTCTCATCAGATCGCTTTATTTTTACCCTTGATTTTCGGGACCTCTTCCTTTCTCAATCCAAGAGGGGTAAGAGTGTCGATGCTGACCTTCGCTTTAGAAAGGAAGGCTGAGGGAGGTAGTTGGGCGCAGGTGCTGGCTTAAGGGGGTGAGAAGTGTCAGGATTACGGCGTGGCCTATGGATGGAATGTGGGGATGGGCGCTATGTGACTTAATTTAAATTTTGTTTGGGATGGAGGGTTGATTGGGAGGACGTGTGTTGGGAAGACCGAGTTGGATAGTCCTTTAAGCTAGTTTGGCTGCTATGATATATTTATGGGAGGTCTTTTATTGTTGTCAAAAAATGAACAGACTTCCTTCCCAACTGCTGGTACTCGGTTATGCCTCTCCAGTCCCCAGGCCCTTTCCTTTTCTTCAATTAGCAGTACACCCGCAGACCCCTCAGGCCAAATATTACTATTTTATTATCGAACATCAAAAGAACATATCATCGCCTCTTATATCAGAAAATACTCTACTCACGTCACTCATTCACCCCTGTAAAAAAGGTACTCTTTGGCACAGGCTCAGCACAATACTGCACATGCACTCACCGCTGAGGCACTCAGATTGCTAGAGTGCTCTACTACGCGTTACTTCAATTCTTGCGATGCTGTTGATATGTGCATGTAGGATATGACAAAGTGTGTTCTAATAGTTATAAAAAAGGGTGCAGGGGCAAGATACGAGCAATAGTAGTTAAGGAATCTAATAACAAGATCATTTCTTTTTTCTCTCGACACCGACGGTCTTTCCTCTTCTGCCGGTGGTCTTGGTGTGCTGACCTCTGACTTTGAGTCCCCATTTGTGTCTCAAACCTCTGTTGGTTCTCATCTTGAAAAGTCTCTCAATGTCCTCTCTCAGTTTGGTTTCGAGAATGTTGGAGGCCATCTGCAAATTCTTGCCTTCCTTGTAGTCACGCTGTCTGTTGAGGAACCAACGGGGAATGCCGTGGCCTTCGGGCTCAGCGATGAGCTTGGCAATGGCGTCGCACTGGGTTTCGGTGAGTTCACCGGCTCTGAGTTTAGGATTGATCCTGAGGATTTTGCAGATAAGGAATCCGAAGCGTCTGCCGACGCCCTTGATTTTATCGAGGGCGAAGGGGACAGTGCGCTTTCCGTCAATGTTGGTGTTGAGGATACGGTGAATGTGCTTGAAGTTGTTCTCAGCGTCTTCGATGATGAGCGACATGCTATGGATAATATTAATTTAATATTTTATTCAAAATATTAAAAAAGGCCGACTTTTCCCCCTTCCTCCTCATTTTCTTCTCTCGTCTTCCTCTCTTCTTATGAATATTCCCCTGCATTTTCAATAACTATTAATTTATTCTGATATGGCATCCCTTAGGACTGCCTTTCTGCAGACATACGCATCCGGACCCTCTTGTCTTGGCTTCCTCACCTCCCTCTCATCTCTTCTGGCCCCCAACTACGATGAAAGGCAAACCACTGAGCCAGTCGCCAACTCATGCATCCTCCCTTCCACAGTTTCAGACGGATTCCGAAAAATTTAGCAACGTTTGGCTTTTGACAAGAAGCGGTCGACTTGGATAGACTCATTCATTCGGCCCTCCCTTGTCCGAATAGCTGACAACAACAGCTCTGACTTTTTCAGTGTTGAGTAAAGCGCAGGAAGCTTCGTGCATGTTTTGGACTTGCAGGAGAGCAGTACTGGCTAAACTGACTAGCTAGAGACTGTAATATCCGAGGACATGAGCCTATTTGACGTATAGCCCACTTCTGCTGCCAGCAGTAGCATAGACAGCGAGGATGAGGACTACAGTCAAGTAGTGGATTTGTGACTCAGAATTTTCAACTAACTACCTGATCTCACTATCTTTTTGCTGCTCACTATCAATTTTATCACCTATCCACAAGGATCAGACAGGTCGAATCTACTTAAAGACGACTGATGAGGTGTGTACAATATAGACATCAGAAGAAGGTCTTGTGGAGGAGGGCGATGTTCCTTTCGAGGTTCTGCTGGGTCTACTCGAGGATCCACTTCTTGAAGTAAATGAAATCGAAGGTGTGAGGGTAGTCAATCTTACGGGTCTTCAGCCACTTGACATAAAAAGGGAAGTGATCGGGAATTTCCTTCCTGTTGAAGATCCTGTTGATCATGTGGCAACAAAAAAGCCTCATCTTTATCTTATTCCTCGTGTGAGGGTCGATCTTGTTGTTTTAGTGAATCGACTTGAATATGTAGCTGGTCGTAGACCTGTAGCTGAATTTGAGGTCATCGAAAGTCCTCTCGTCTACAGTCTGTCGGTACCCCTTCTAAAAATTTTTGATTGGCATGTCTTTCAGCACAATCGTCAGCTAGCTGTAGGTATCCTAGAACATTATATGGGCCTTCATGTTTTACTAATCCATCTTGCTCACAAACTTCTTGAACTCTGGCGTTTTCATACACTCTTGCCATTTTTTGGCATCTATGTCTGCTTCAGCCAGCGAATCAGGCATCTTTCCGTTGCTGAGGTGCTGCAGAAGAGGATCTCCGAAAAATATGTAAGCCTTAAGGAGATAGAACTTGGCAGCCAACCTTTCAGCGTAAGTCAGATACGAGGCATAGTTGTTGAACAACTCCTCAGCACATTCCTTCAGGTACTGAACCTTACATATCTCAAAGTATATCTCCTCGAGTTATCTCTCCAGGTGCTTGCTCTCCTTGCTGACAGCCTTCTTCCTCAAGAGGTGGGCCCTCGATTCGTCCTAAGGCTCCATTTCGCTGTCAGCTCCGTACTCGAATCTGTCAGGTTCGTCCTTGAAGTACTCTTCGTTCTTTTCGAGCTTGTTGTAGAAGACGATATTTTCTTTGAACTAGTTTTCATAGTCGCTGAAAAGGGGGTGTTTGACGATGTTAGAGAAGGTCATTCTTTTTTTACTGTCCACCACGAATATTCTCTTGAAAAAATCCTCCAGTTCCATCTGTGATTATTTGAGTTTGTCTTTTTTGCTGAGGGTGGCTGCCAGGCTGAAGTGCGGGTTGCTGCACCTTCTCTGTATTTCAGCCTTCATGTCGTGTCCTGACTAACACCAAGGGTACCTTTGAAGGGATACTCTGCGAAGAGCATGAAGTAAAAAAGCACTCCCAAGGCCCAGATATCGACTGAGATACCGTAGTAGCTGTTGCTGATGATCTATGGAGCCATGTATTTTTCTGTTCCGCAGTGAGTCTTAGCACCCACACCGCCGATCGACCTCGCAAAGCCGAAGTCGGCTATTTTGTATGTCAGTTAACTGCCATGCTTCTTGAGCAGGACGTTTTAGCTCTTAATATCTCTGTGGATAAAGTTTTTTTCGTGAATGCACTTGAGTCCTTTCATGACTTCGATGATGACCCTGGAAGCCTGTCGAAGGGGAAAGATCTTACTGGGTAGTTTTGCCTGGTAGGTGAGGAGGTTGCCCTGCTCGCAGTACTCCATGACGATGATGATGAACTATGATGCTAAGTGGGGGAGAAGGTACTGGTGAACTACTGTTCGTAGCGGACGATGTTCGGGTGGTTGAGCTTCTTCATGATGTCAATTTCCTGGTCGATGTACTTCTGGAGAAAGGGCTTCTTCTTGATATGCTGCTTGCTGATGATCTTGACGGCGTAAAAGACCTCTGTTGATTCTGAATGCTGGAATGGCTACTTTGGCGGGCAAGGACCACCTCTCCGAATGCCCCCTTCCCGATCGATTTTATTATTTCGTAACCCCGCCCCTCTAACGCCTGCCGCATGTCCTCGAATCGACGCTTATCTGATCCCACCTGCTCCATATCAAAAATAATATCACATAGCACTGCTCTTCTCTAAACAACTGCAGCCTGCCTCGACTCTGTCTGCCTATCTACCCTTATAATCCACAATGAGCAACTAAGCCCTTAACACCCTCCTACAATAGGCCGGTCTCTCCTATCAGCAGAAAGACTACCAGGCCTGCTTAGCTCTCCTCAATGACTGCCTGCTGCTCTCCCCTTAGCAAGTTCTTCTGCTGTCGAACCGAGCACTGGCGCACTATCAGATGGGTAGTGTCGACTTGGCCCTTCAGGACCTCTACAGTTGTATACAGACCGACCACCTAAACTACATTGCCTACTTCAACCTATTTTCCATATTTCATCTTCAACAGCAACATGAACCGGCCTTCCAGCATCTATCTTTCTGCCTGTCCAGTGCCTACACTATCTTGGGACGGGAGCAGAGGGACTCCTAAATAGTCTAGAAGGCTATTGTATACTGTTTCAACAACAAGTAGGCCCTTTTGCTGAGAAGTTTGTTACACCTGGAAAAAGAACAATATAGCCACTGTCTAGAAATGCTCAGCCTGACACTTTAGCACTAAAACAGCCCTGTTATCCGGGCCTAGATCACAGCAGTCATCAGACAGGTCTCTTAAAAGGGAGGTTTGTCTGTTCCTGAGCAGTAGACAAAATTTGTCGGCGGAAAGTCATTCAAGCTAAAAACAATACTACCCTTGCCTTCTTCCTAAAAATACCCTCAGACCATCCAGTCCATGCTTAAGTAATTCAACTACATCTACCAACGTCTCGTACCTTCTCACAATCACTTCTCTCCTCTCCCTCTCTTCAACAGCAATTAATCGATCCCCAGCAGCCTGGCTGAACATTGTTTGAGTTACCTCAAGGAAGACAGGACCAACTGTCTGACAACCCACAACTCAACTCTAGCGAACTAGTCTTAGTGTCACACTGATGACCCTCACTTGAGCAGGGGAAGTTGCACTCTGTTTGCAGATAGCACTCGGCATTTGGGAGGAGACAGCACTCACAGCGTTATCCCTGAGTAGACCAGCTCTATAGCCGACAACTGGAGCTAATCGGTGGCAAGCTCCAAACCTGCAGACTAAGTAACTCCTGTTTAAGCCAAGCCCACTTATGTAGGGTTTCAAGTGTACTGGGTCCAACTCAACAGTCAAAAATCTTTTTAGCATCTTTACTCTGTGATGCACTACAACAGTCAATATCACCATACATTTCGCTCATCACTAGCTAATTCCATAAATGGCATCTGCCAGTGGAAGGAGCTATAAGCAGTGTCCCAGCCTGTGGCTCTTTCTTCCTATCCATCTGCTCTTCTGCTTAAAGTCTATCAGAAACGGTTCGACACCTTTCAGGATTAGTTGCTAGGATAGGCCTCTCTGTACGTCGACCGACTTGGATCAGCAACAATAAGTCTGACCAAGGGGGAAAATGAATGTGGGTCGATAGCTGTGGGAGTTTTTTCATGCTCAATGATTGGAGTTATTTGATTTTGTAAGTTTGTTTCCTGTTTGATGTTCTTTGCTCATAATAATATTGAATGAAAAGGTCTAACTAGGGCCAGGCGGGAACTGCAGTCGAGACGAGATAGTGGTAGGAGGAGTACAGCTGCTGCGACGGACGACTCTATCAGATGTATCAATTGTTAGACTCAGTGCATAATCCAAGAAGGCTCTACTGACCCTTGTCCTCATTCAAGGCTGCCTGTCTCTCCACTAAATACTGCACTTGGGGTGGTTCAGCACCAAGCACATGTTTGCTCCCATTGCTCTGCTCATTTTCTTCCAGTTCGTCAATTTCTACAGTTTCATCTTCATCGTCTTCACTCAACCGGGCATCATTCAAAAAATAGTACTTTTCTCCTAACCTAGAACGAAAAGTACGAAGCTTAGAGCGACTACCTGGCCATTCCCAAGAACTAACACATTAAGAGCCACATTCAGATCAGTTATATTATACCCGAGGCCCTCAAGGTGAGCAAGATTAAATTTTGCCTTACTTGCAACATCTATCGACCTCCCAGAGCCAGTCACTGCGATGTATGTGGAGTCTGCATTTAAAAAATGGACCATCACTGTCCTTGGCTGGGCACCTGCATTGGGAAACGCAATTACAAACAATTTTTCCTTTTTCTGTTCTCTCTCTTTGTGGCTCTGATCGTCACCTTCACGATGTGCGTCATCATCATGAACGACAACCTTGTCAACGGGCAAAAAGACCTCGGACTGACCCTCAAGCAATACCCCTTCACCATTGTTCTGGCAATTCTTTCTGTCCCAGCATTCCTGTTCGTGGGGATCATGGTGTTCTTCCATACCTTCCTCATCTTCAGTAATCTCACCACTAAGGAGTTTTTTGACGGCAAGTGGTAGACCCTCTCTGGCAATCCCTATCAAAAGCCCAGCTGCCTCAAAAACATTCTCAAAAGATTTTTCAACCTCAACAAAAGATAAATCAAATACAAATACTATCAGTACTCAACTCCTTAGCACAACTAAGCCACCTCCAGCTCAGAGGGAAAACTATAGTCTATGAAGAAGGATAGCAGTGACCCCAAGAACTAGTCACAGGAGGAGGGCAAGCATGAAGAAGGAATCGCCTAGATCAAGTTAGAGGTCAGCAAAGACAACTCTAGACCTCCCCCCAAAAAGAAGGAGATCATCCCGTCCCCCAAACAATAATTTCCAGTCGAAGTATAAAAAAGGAAAGGTTCTAAGAGCTACGAGAACAGCGTATTAAAGTAGCTAGAGGAGGGAGAGAAGGGAGAGGGGGAGAAGAAGGAGGGGGAGAAGGAGGAGAGGAGGGGTGAGATGAACCGTCAGCCGACTTTAGAGGAGCTGGTGAGCAAGTAGTGAAAAGTCTACGCATTTAGTATATTAATGATCATATAATTTTAATGGCCTTTAGCTTGACCCTTATCGCATTGAGGTGCTCCTGAGTTATCATCTTGGAGGGAGAGCCCTCCACGATTGTCTCTATCTTGCTCTTGTTGTGGAAACCCTCCATGTCGTTGCTCTGCAAAAGACCCACCAACTGCCTCAGAGTCACCAGGTAGTCTAGAACAATCACCTCATCCTTCCAGTAGCCCCCTTCTTCCTCACCCTGCACCCTTTCATAAATGCCGAGGATACTCTTTGTCAGTTGCTCCTTGAATGTCGCCAAAGGCTTCAGGTTTTGATGGATTGTGGAGAGGTCTTTGGTGTACTTGGCCACATACTGCTCAATGATTTGTGCGATTTTGTGGTAGTCAGGAGTAGCCTTGTAGTCAGGAGCATGCTTAGAGTTAACAGCTCTCAGGTTGTTAACCTCATCTAACTTCTCAAATACAAGACCAGCCATTAACTCCTTCAATGGAGTCAGCTCCTCATTGACCTCCTGGCTGAGCTTGTCCTTCATTCTGACGACCAACTTGTAGAGGAATCGGCAGAAGTGGATCTGGCTCAGCAGCTGCTTAGATAGGTACTTCTTATCATAGTGGATATCTCGAGGAAGACTGACGTCGGCATTGGCCTCACCATTGATAGTCTGGTTGGAGCTTGTGATGAAGTTTTCGGTTTTGTTGGAGATGGTGGCTGCTGTTTTGGGAAGACTGAAATTGTGGCTCTTGTGGTCGTCTTGCTGCTGTTGCATGAAGGTCAACCTCTTGAGGTTGCTGGGAGTGTTGACTGAGTTTTTAGTCAATGAAGTCTCGTGCCTGTCGTGCCTCTAGAACTTTCCCTAATTTTTGCGGATGTGGTTGTTTCTTCCATCAAAGATGGAGTTCTCCGTGGAGTATAGACCTCTGCTTATAACAGATTTTTCTCCAGAAAGAGTAAAACGCTGCACTTCATCAGGACTCATCCTATCGTTGATATCGACAGTGAGGGTTCTCAACAGGAAATTTTAAGATGAGGGGCTGATAGAAGGAGGGAGCAACTTTTTGATAGGAATGGAAACAAGTTGCCGAGCCAGATCCTTTTAAGTTTTGGCTCTCCACGGAGTTTTTCCTGTCAACATTTCGTAGTAGATGACCCCGAGTGCCCAAATGTCACTTTTGAAGCTGTACTTATTTTCATTGAGAGCTTCAGGGGGCATGTAGACGGGACTGCCCACGTTGTAGGACGAATATCTTCTGCAGTCGGATTGCTTCATGGCAAATCCAAAATCTGCAATTTTGATTTCCCCTGTTCTCAGGAAGATGTTGGCAGGCTTGAGGTCTCTGTGTATGATTCCCTTGTTCTGAATTTGGTTGTACCCGTGGATGACCTGGTTCATAAGAGGGATGGCTTCAGCCTCAGAAAAGGACCTCCTGCTGCTGATCATTTTGGCAAGATCTCCTCCGTCGCATAGCTCGGTGATGATGTAGGTGTTGTTTTTGGTGTTGTAAATGTCATAGACTTCGATGATGTTATCGCAGTTCTTCAAAGATTTGAGGACCTCGATCTCAGAAGCGAGGAGGTTCTTGTGGACTTCGCCTTTGATCATGCGCATATCGATGACTTTGACGGCGACTGTTTCATCTGAGTAAGAGGGGAATTACTGGTCGAGTCGTGTCTGCCTCTGAAGACCTGGCTGCTGTAACCCTTTCCGATGTTGTCCGAAAGCATGTAGGAGTAGTCCTCCAACTTCTTCCTCACTGCACCCGATTCGTCAGTTCGTCTCATCCTTTAGAAATTACTAATAATTTTATTCCAAACGCACACGGCCCCTGTTATTTGGAACATTGTTACGCATTGCACACACATCATCACAATTATATCTCTCATTCACTTGCCCTTCTCGCCCCACGCCCCCCGCGTATACTCTCTCTGCTCTCCTGCCACTCTGCTTCCTGGGAGCTTAGCCAATTTCTTTTTGCCCACTGCCAGTTATGCTCCTCCACTGCCCTTCTAATCACTTTTTCCAGTCTGGGAGTGCTCAGTCTATTGTTGATGACCCCTTATAGCCCCTCCTCTCTGTCTCCATTTATCAGCAAAACCAGTCCCATAACTACCATGAAGATGGATCTGATTGTCCTGATACTAACAAAAGTCTCCATAACTGAAGGAAAAAGGATCTATAGACCCACCTGAAGGCCCAGCAATGTGAGAAGGGTGTTTCTGTTCTGATTGTATCTTTTGAAGGATGTTACAAATAGAATAAGCAGAAACTGGCCCAAGCAGAGAAGCATGCCAGAAATGGAAGTGATTTATGCCTTTAGATAGCCCTGTATCTCCAGAACTCGCTCAAGACCACCGCTCATCACGGCGAGTACTCTGCTCAGACTGGCATAGTTCCCTTCTATATCCGCCCTGATCTTCTCGGCGAACAGTTCGACCTGAAGGGTCAAGTTGTTGATTCTGGCAGTTGAACTGTTGATGAGAGAGGCCATTTCCTGCTGTTGCTTCAAAGATTCGCCCAGAGTTGATTGCATGGTTTGTTGCATTGACAGTACCTTTTGGGTCTGAAGGGTGTTGTCCCTTAATACTTCCTCAGCTTTGGAAGATGACTCACTCAACTGTCCTATCAGCCTTTAGGCTCTTTGGTGGTGAAGGGTCTACCAGTAAAAGTGACAGAGGTTGTCGATGTGTGAGAAGAAGGTCGAAAATGTGTTCCATGCATCCCCTTCCAATCTGCAGTCCCCTGGTAAAGAGTTTCTGCACTCCTCAGGAAACCTCTTACCCATCTCCTTAAGCAGGCACTCCGTCATCTTCATGGCCAGCTACCTATAAGATTCATTACCTTAGCTTTGGAGGTGTCACTGAGATGCGAACAGTCATCTTCTCTCACGAATGTGCTGACGACCTCCTTCAGGCATGAGTTTCGACTTGAGAGAGTGAGGAGAGCATCCTGAGAGTTACCTACTATCAGGGTCAGACAGATGACGATCGTTGCGAGGATGTTCTTCATATGGCTGTTAGATATTATTGGTTTTTAAACGTTGGCGCGGATTCATTAAATAGATCATCATTAGCAACATGATAGACTATCAATTCAGCTATGAGATCAACTCATATTCAACTCTTATGGACTATTATCTTTATAGCTATTCAACTATCGCATTATAGACTTTTCCTAGGCCAGGGTCCTTCTCTCCCTTCCACAGCTTCTAGTGATACCTCAACTGTTGGACAACAGAGAGAGTTGCTTTATTCACTAATGATCATAGAGTTTTATATATTAAGTAGGATATTCATCATTTAATTGATAGAAAGCACTCTGAGCGTGGCCATTCTATGCCTAGTTTTAAAAGCTGACTTCCTTATGAATCAGCAGAGGAACAACAAGCAACTTCTCTGAATGCAGCAACGCTATATCCATCCGATCGGTAGTAATACAAAAACAGACAAATTTGATTTGCATCACAAGATCAAAAAGTACCTCAGATAGGAGTCCATGAGCATATGGCTAGGACAGACCCCTCTTCAACATCTCAAGCATCACTTCAGCAAAAATATGCATTTTGAGAACTAATGGGGAGAACCAGCTATTCTGGCTTCAAGGGTAACACCAGACGAGCTCTACCTGGATGTTTTCTAGATAATAGGAGAGTCACATCCCTTTATTACTTGTCTCTCACTTATGTACTCACAGCTTTCTCGGAGCTTTTTTCAAAAGTTATCTCAAGCTAAATGGAAACTAAAATAGATTTGGCTCTACAATTGCTCATTAGGAGATACTATCCCCCAAAAATTAGCCCTATTGGATCTTGGCAGCCTGATCAGACTAGAGCTTAGCCATGACACTTTTAGCAACAGGGGGGCCAAAAAAATCATGAAGCTACATATGCCAATGCTGAGATCATTTATCATAAGTAACACATAAATAACCGTTGATGCTTTGAATGTCTTGTCAAAAAATATTTACAACAACTTCACTGTTTGGGGTGTTGTCCTTCAAGATCGGTTTGACTATGGGCATCTTTTCAAGAAACTTGGGAAATTCACGAACCTCAGTAACTAAAACCACTATTTTTGCTTGATTTATGGGATCAGAAGTGAGGTTATTACATTAGTCTATTATAGTTGGAGTCTGAGTAAGTTACAGATAAATACGACAGATAGAAACAAAGTTATAATTATGGGTGTGGTAGATGGGTAGCATCATGCAGAGAATTATGCTGTTCCAGCCAGACTGGCTGAAGTTTACAATCTAAGCCAGTTATTTTATTATCATTTTTGATACATCAACCACATTTTATTCTTACGGTCATTATAATTGCATTAGCTCAGTTATATTGTTGGCATTGATATAATGGACAGCATTATGAGGATATAAGTAGACGGTAAAAAACATAAGCAAATACAATCAAACCATCATCAACCCTTGACAAGCATATACTCAACTGCTGACTCATAAATCACTCAGACTGCCTCAACATATACTTCTCAGTCGGCCATAGATCAAGGAGGGAATGTACAGGTTAGTCATGTTTATTAATGGTCTCAAAACTTCTTTCAAAGTGATGCTAAAAAAAGTTTGATATTATACAAGTCTTAAAGATTAAGTTAAAGGTAATACTGAGAGTCTAGATTCATCAAACAATACACTATCATTTCATTCAGGCCTTAACCTGTTGATAAAGTCACCCCAGCTAAATTGGTCAGAATCGGAAACATGTCTGGTTGCCTGGTTTTCTTCTTATGTCAGGGGTTGATGCAACTCTTCAATGTCTGCTCGAGGTAGGGGAATGTTGATGCTAGGATGTACCTAGCTTTCTCGTAGATTTTACATCTCCCTCTGGAAGTTACCGAAGTTTAGCCGATCGCGGATCAGCTACCGTCGAAATTGGAAGTACCCTCTTCGGGGAATCTCTTCTTACCTACCAATATTTATCCACCTTATGCAGATTGAGGTGCAGCAGCACAGGAGGGTGAGTGTTCCACATGCATATAGGCATTGCAGGCAACCATTAGCCGAACAGCAACAACAAGCAGTTTCTGAAGACATTGATTGAGATACATTTTTCTGTTTGGAGAGAATATTTGAAAAGACATGTTTTAAAAAGTGACCTTTTCTTGATGATTTTTGAAAGTTGTTTGAGAATCGATAGATGAGCCAGTAATTGATTTTCTTTGAGGAAAAGGACCAAGCAACAAAGAGATTTCTTGAGAAGCTGACAACCCTCCTAACATCCCTCCATCACAAATGGAGACTCTAACATCTATGTGGTTCCTCGCTAAGGAAAAACAATAAAATAAACTCTGACGCTATCATAAAATAGTAAAAAAAAGCGTAATCCTCTCCATCCAAGCCGAGAGACGAAATATATCAGTTCGTCAGACATACATTCAATTGTTGAACAATCAATTAGCTCTCAGAAAAACCTCAGACGTATCGAGGGCAAGCTTGAGGAGTATATTAAGGGGAAAAAAATTAAACTTAAGTAGCAAATTGAAAGTACCCGTGACCACCTTCGTCAAGGAGCCCTTAAGAAGTGACCCCCAAAGGAGGAGGCTGCTTTTGGGTAAGTCACTGATTATTAATCTCTATTAAATCACTCATATTTATTTGATAAACATGTAGCTTATGATACCAGGGGAATTGTTAAATACAGTTGCAACATAACAAGACCAGCTCATTATTAAAACTATTATCGACTATCATCTTTCTCACACTCTATTCGACTATCGCCCTTATGGATCTTCCTGGGCTTAGGATCCTCCTCCTCTCCCTCCCACAACTTCTAGTGATACCTTAATTCCTCTCTGTAGCGGTAGGTCTCATCAGCTACCATAAATTGTGCCAACTGCAAAGGTGTAAAGGTCTCCCTTATGCTCAACAGACAATCGTCTAGACCTTAGCACAAGCCCTCCATTCTTTTTCTTGCCTCTCCTAGCTTCCTTATTAATCCGAATATCTCCCCTCTTTCCTCTTTGATCCTCCTGCAAACCTCCTGAGCCCTTTCTCCTCCAGCGACAGGTCCCAAAATTTGTCTCGTTTCCCTGAACCACTCTTCTTCAGGGTGATCAGTCTCCGAGGTGGAGATGTGGCAGCCTTGCATGGAGACCCATAGCATGTAGCGATCGGTGATGGGCATGGCCAGGTTGATGATTTGCCGGTAGCACTCGTTGGTGCTCATTTTTCTCTCCTTTCCGAGGCCGGCATACCTGTAGCTGAGACTGTCGACGGCCATGTTGATTTAGTTGTTGCGTTCTTAGCTTTACTCTTCTGTGATGAGTTTTCTGAGTTTTTTGGAGACGTGATTTATTTTTGAGGTAAAAGAGCTACCAACCTGCATATTATAAATCCTACTCTCTGGCCAGCAGCGAAGGTCGTCCTCATTATCTACTCCCTACAGTCATCCAGCTCCTTGTAGACCCGATTAAGCTCCTCCTCCAATGCCATCGTTTCCTGCTCCATCATCTCCACATACTGCTTCTTCCTGTCCCGACTCTCCTTAGCAGCCACTCGGTTCCTAAGTTTCCTGCTGGCCTCTTCACTTCTGCTCGAAAGCTCTTCCTGTGAGGATAAGAGCTGTTTTGGAGAGGAAGATCTGTCCTGCAGGCTGTCTTTGAGTTTATTGATGTACCGATTTTTAAAGGAGGGTCTTTTGGGAGGAGGCTGAACCGGATCTAGTCCGTGTGGCTGGTCCATTTACTCAGAAGAGGAACGTTGGCTCGGGTCGAGGTCGATACAGTCAAGTATATCGAAGGGGTTATTCTATTGTCCCTATTTCATAGTTGTAATAATAACACTAGTTGGCTATTGCCTTCCTGCTCCCCACCTTAGCTTCATTTCCAGGAAAGGACTGAGCAGTAGCCATAATAATATGTATTCTGACATCGAAATCCCCGTAAATAACACCTGCTTTGTGTGTAACCTCCACTTCGATAACCCTCACGAACTCCAAAACCACAAAAGAAAATTCTGCCTTCACTCTGGTTATGACAACCTCGAAGGACTGGCACAAATGTAGTGGCAAGGTACCAGCCCACCTCATCGCCCTGCCTTCTCTAACAAACAGCACCTTCAGAAGTACGGAGCTAACTCCCTCGCTCATAACACTCAGCAGCACCCATTGACCAGCTCTAATCTCAATAAAGACATGCGGCACATCGACCGATTCAAAAGACAGATCGAAAGGACAAACAAGTACAAACATTCTGAAGCCAGTCTTTCACAGGCCTCAAGTCAAAGCAAGTCCCACCTCAACGACACTCGTCTCACTCACAACAGCTACAGTGAGAGCAGGCTGGATGAGTAGCTAAAGAGATATTAGAAGCCCGTTAAAGAGGAGGCAGACTGTTCCCCGACTTTCATCTAACAGCTCAACATGAAAAACCACACAATGCTGGATAAGTCCAACTCAACAATGGCTCGAATGTCTCCCAGCGATAAACTAGAATACGCCCGTGCCAAACTGGACGAGCTAAATTAGATAAAAAGCCTATACATTCAGAATGGAGGGAATAAATCTGAGTTCAAAGCCAACATTGACAAAATGATCAGCTTCTATGAGAAGTTTTTGCAGGAGCAGAACAACAACCTCAGAAAATAGGATAATGCACACGATCTGTATGGGTCACAGGAACTTATTTAGAGCAGGTGTTCAACGCCCATCCTCAAACTCCGAAGTCTAGATGAAAAGTCAGAAAAAGGCTCAAAAGTGTCAATCAATACAACTCCTTCTCCAATGAAACAAGCCAAGAGTAAGGTATCTCCTTCCAACCAACACCCTCAATACCCTTTTCCAGGCATGCCATACGGATACCCTCCTATGGTGATGATGCCCTATCCACCTCCCCAGCCCTCACAGTCGAGTGATAGCATGAGACTGTTATAGAAAATGATGGAACTGAAGAGTGAGGAAAACAAGCAGTTGATGGAGATCATGTTTCAGGAGCGAAAGAGGAGTAATGCTTACCCTTCACCAATCCCTCAGAACAGCAAAGTAGAGCCTATTGTGCCGCAAATGGGCCAGCAATCATACGAAGGTTTCAAAAAAGACAAGAAGGGGGTCATAAATGTTGAGTAACACTACCAATTCAAGAAATCTATGATCGAGGACCTCATCAGCTAGGAGAAGGTCCTTTTAGCTCTCCAGCAGTAGTAGCTAGATGAGCTGAAGTTGCTAAGTCAACTTCCCAAAGAGC
>Ga0100385_1001755_pt1 | contig 21224 bp, 32 predicted proteins | sample CryGeymeta201509_FD_81543 | JGI IMG/M metagenome (GOLD analysis project Ga0100385, IMG submission 81543) | Groundwater microbial communities from Crystal Geyser aquifers in Utah, USA - Crystal Geyser metaG 2015-09 | ecosystem: Environmental > Aquatic > Deep subsurface > Groundwater | place: USA... | reverse complement strand
TCCCTACTTTGGAGAATGCTATCTGCTCCAAAATCAAGACGGAACAAGCACTCAAATCCTCCTCAAGCAAAATGTTTATTAGGAGGAACTGACCAACCAGCTTAACCATCTGAGCACCTTAAAGAAGTTATCTGATGGTCCTGCCAACCAAAACGTTCTTTTCACCGACCTCTTTGCCTCAATAGAAAAGAGCAGCTGTTTTCGCAAGACTCATGATCTCTTTGTCACTCACGATTTAATTCTGACTGATCTTATGAAAGAGTTCAACCACAGAATCATATCGGATCAAGAGTTCACAGAAAGCGAAATCAAAATCATCATAAAATGTACACCAATAGTTATGAAGCATGTACAAAAGGACTCATCAGACTTTAGTTTTGTGAATATTGTTCGTTGACCATGGATCACATATATTTCTGTGGAGATGGAAAAGATATCAAGGTGGCGCACCCCAAACTGTTCAACTATACTTCTAATATAGCCATCATTGAAGCCTCCCCCAACACAGCAGTCACCAGACATATTTATCTGTCTCCCGAAGAACTGTCAGCTCTAGAGAGATACGACCACGCTTTTATCGGCGGATAGTCATCAAACGCTTTTACTTTTGGGATGATAGTCCTATCCTTGATGTCAATGAAGCACCTCGATTACCTTTATAGCTATCAGACTTGCGAAATTCTATGGGATGAGCTTGATTTTTTGATCAAAGAATGCAACAGTAAATTTCCTTTCCATCTGATCAGCATTGTCCAAGATCTTCTTAAGCAAAAATTAAACTCTAGAATCGGCTTCAAAGATTTGTACAATAGGCTTGAAACGAACGAAACTGCAAATAAATATACAGATAATGAACTCGTTGTCAGTATCCTCGGCCTGGCAGAAGATAACCCAGGAGGCAAAGACAAAGAGGAGTTCGAAAGATAAAAAGGCCAATAGTTTGCAAGAGCTCTTCTGGCTCTTGGAGAAGAAGGAAAAGCATCAGAAGCTAAGCTGAGTTATGCTGACAAATAAAAGGAATTCAAGTTAAGGCACCCCAATTTTTTGGCTGCCTACCTTAAGCCTCGAATCAACATGCAAGGTTAGTATGCTAGGATCAGTCAGAAAGATGATACTTTCCAGCAGTACATCGCATAATCAATAGTAGCCAATCAAAGACTTCGGTATACTGATCCCAAGGAAGCCAACACTCTTGGTAGCTACATCGGACAAACAATGGTCCTTGAGGGAACTCTTAAAAAGGAGCCTCTCCGAGAAGGAAAAGGACTCTACCAACTTGCTGACGGACAGACATACATAGGTGACTGGCATTTGGGAAAAATGCATGGATTCGGTAAGCTCTACTATGCTAACAAAAAATTACGTTACTAGGGATAATTCAAGGCAGATCAATTTGATGGGACTGGGACTGAATACTAAGAGAACCAGATAAGAGAGCGGGAAGAGGAAATAGACGAGGAGTATGTGAGAATATTCAAGGGAAACTGGATAAAATATGAAGGTCGCTACAGGGAAGATCAGAAACATGGACCTGGAAAAGTATACTTCAGAAAAGGATACTGGAGAGGGAATTTCCGAAACGGACAACCTAACGGAGAAGGAATCTATCATTCTTATTTGACGGAGAATGAAACTAAGGGAAAATGGGACGATGGATAGCTCATCAGATTCAATTGATATATAATGTCCTATTTACACATTTGAATAACTCTTGGTCCTTAAATTAGTGGTATATATAGACCTTCACATATATTATTCCTTTGCAAATAGCATCCGATGAAATGGCGTATATTTAATTGCAGTTATATGCACAAAAATATCAATGACCTTGTCTAACAACTCAAACTTCTTGTTATGGTGATGCCATCTCAGCTGATTATGTTGACCTAAGGTTATTCTAATTTTAGTTATAAAATAACAGTTATGATATCATCTCAGCTGATGAACTCTCAAACCCCGACATCCTCCTTTCTACAATCCCTCAAAAGTTAGCTCCTCCTTCTCCAGGATCAGCACCTTCTCTTTAAGCAGGATACGCTCACCTATCTGAATCAGTGTATGGGCAAAATAACCACTCTTTTTCACAAAAGCGCGCGATAAAGGGCAGTTCTCGAAGGCTAGTTGTAGAAAAGTAGACAGACACAAAATGCAATGAGGTCTGAAGTCATCCAGCTCAAATAATTGATCAACGAAGCCATGATAGATTACTCTAAAGATATCAAAAATAAAGAAAAGGAGATCCAAAGACTTACTCAACTCGTCAGAGAGGGTGAAAAGAAAGAAGGGGATATAAAAATTGAAGAAGAAGCAAAGCAACTTGATGAAGAGGTGTAACATCAGAGTAGTCGGGAGGAAATGCTAGAGATAATACAGGAGGAGTCAGAGCAGGCAACCTATTCATCCGCCACTAGCCTACGATAGTTTAACTCAACCTAGAACGGATTTCAGGAAGATAGCTCCAATCAGTTAAGTGGTCGATTTTAAGAGCCCTAGGAAGTTAGCTTACCAAACTGTCTTGAGGAAAATAATTACAGCAGGAGTAGGAACAACATCAAGAGTAGATCCAAAGTCGAAGAGACTCAATGTAGGAAGGAGAATGAAGCCCCTTATTTGCTAAAAATACATGTAAAACAACCAAATATGCCTCCCAGCAATAACAAAATAGTAACTCAGCTTAAAGCATAGCCTCTCAAAGATATCAGTAACTGTCCAGAACAGCCAAGAAGCCACTGCAGTTCTCTCAAAAACAAAGAACAGCAATCAATTTTCAGGAAAACAGTAGTTCTTCAAGATCATTCTCAGGAAAGCTTGGGAGAGAGTTGTATTGATGAACTTTCAAAAGTATCGGGTATCGAGCAATAAAGTGAGATTAACCCAATAAAAAAATTTGAAACTCCTAATTCTCTATTCGCCAAGAAAAAGTCAACCCACCAACGCTTCAAGACCTAACCTTCACCTGATAGACACAATCCTTACAACTACTACACTCAAAAGCCTGTGAGAGATTCAAGCAAGCGTTGTGAAAGGTCTTTTTCAGACTGCAAATCGATTAAAACATCAACTTCAAAAGAAAAGATAAAGGTGACAGCTAAGATGGTCGAGTAGGTGAGCTATCAGTCAAAGCGCAATCACAATGCAAATAACGCAAAAGCCGTAGTGTACTTGGGAGGAAAGTCTTTATTCAGGAAATTCTTATTAGAGCTAAAACAAGCATTTAGAAGATTTCACATCAATCAAACATCAGATGGACTGTATTTGGAGTCAGAGTCAAAAAATAAACAGAGAGGCAGCAGAGGAACCCTTCTCTTGCGAAATGGTATGGTCTACGAAGGTTAACTTCGAGATAGCATTCGCCACGGAAGAGGATCTCTATCTCTAAACGGAATATCAATTTATGAAGGTTAGTGGTATCAAGATTGCCTCCAGGGCTAGGGATATTTGAAATCTCTTCGGCTTTTAACCAACAATTGCCCAAATGTGTTCCAGGAAGCTTCCTACTGTGGTAACTTCCAGGGAAACAGGCTGCATGGGATCGGAACTATTTTTCTAAACCCAAAAGAGAAAATTGTGACTAAATTTCAAGGAGGGTGCCCAGTGGGCGAACTGACTTATTACAACTTGCATGAGATTGAATTTGGAGTATGGCCTTCTGATTGATGATGTTTACTATTATTTTCCTGTACAAATTGAACAATGGATCAGACCAAAGTCATCAACAAGCTGGAGTGTCCCTACCAAAATCATATTTTCGGAATTTGTGTGAACGGAAGGTGCAGACGGGAAGCTGTGCTGTGTGAAAAAGGCTATCTCGAGGGTAGCGAGTGTGGCAACTTTCATGACAATTGTATGAAGGTTCAGTGGTCGAAAATTACAGATCTGATCAGCCATAACCCCCACGTATGCTGCCCTGACTTTCACTTTGTGATAGACAAGATGGACGATTTGTTCGCGAAGACCCTGGAGAAGATAAGGGAGTAGCATGAAAAATTTCGCTTTTGGGTGAAGACCTACGGTTATTCAATGGAGGTGATGAAGTTTATCAAGGACGTAAGCGAGCATAACTACTCAAACTTCACTGGACAACATTTGCACCCAATCATCAATTAAATTCTCAATGCCAAAAAAATGACCCATCTGCCAAAAGTATGCTAGTCTGACATCATCCTCATGCAGAACTAAATCCTTGAAAAATTTAATCAAATTAGCGACATCTATTTGAACCCGGGAACTGTCAAACCTAAAGCTAACACTTCCGTTATTGCTAGCTCTGCTAACCTCGCCCAAGTTGATCCTATTGATGCTGCCCTCGTGCCCGACTCAGAACCTATCACCAAAACTCACCATAAAAATCATCGAAATAACATCGTCAGTCCCAGTAACGACCTCTTCGCAACTCCTCTCAATCCCATCAACAGCAGAATCATCAGTGATTGTGAGTCAATCAAATCCCTCTTCAACCAGCCAGTTGATAAAGTCGACCTTCTCTTTAGAGCGTCAGAAAAAAAGTTCGACATCAGAGATTTTCATAAGGCTTGTGATGAGATCAACAATACTCTAGTGCTCATTGAAACCGAATTTGGAAAAGTGATAGGTGGATACACACCTATAGCTTGGAGGTCCACCAAGAAGCACTGGGCCCCTGACAAACAGCAGGAGAGCTTTGTTTTCAGCTTGAACCTACGCTAAAAATTTAAGCTGAATTTAGCTCAGTTTGCAATCGCCAACAACCCAGAAAAAGGTCCCATTTTTGGATGTTGTGACATTTGCATACTTGACAAAGCTAACAAAGAGAGGTGTAATGCTTAATTTCCAATCAGTTACAATAATGGCCGCTACGTGAGATCTCCAGACACCTGTTTCGCTTTCACGGGTCACCCTAAGGGGAAGTACCTGGTTAAGGAATGGGAGGTTTTCAGGATAGTATTTGGTTGATTTCATCTTTGATGATGTTATTATAACAATCACTGGTTACTCTTGTGAAATATTTTGCTTCGGTTGTTCAGGTCCTGTCTGAACTCGTCCTGGAAAACAGTTAGTTTGGGATCGTTGGTGTTACCTCCGATCTTAAAATGGTCTTAAATGTTCAATTTTTTAACATCAATGTCTACCCTTCCCTCCTTCAAATTATTGGACTTGAAGCTCGACTTCTGCTCAGTCGTGAAGAATCGTTCATTTCCTCCAATGACAACGTTGCTTTTCTTGTTTATCTCAATGTTATTGGAAATTCTTTGGCCAGGTTGTCCATAACTACCTAGGATCAATAATACTTGCTCTTAAACTCAGAGGTGTAGCTGCCCGTATGCCCTCCGATTTAAAAAGTTCCTCTGTTTGCTTGAGATGCCTTTTCAAAAGGTTTTACTTCTCTCTCAGGCAACTCTCTCTTGTTGGTAGTCTGACCATAAAATTTGGCATTCTTGTCCACCCATGTACCTGTCTCATAGGTGGGAATCTTGAAGTTTAGTTTGGTGCCGACTGATTTTCCGGGAACACTTCTGTAGTTGTGACTCTCAGTCTGGTAAGTAAGAGGAGCTTCTCCCATTCCGAAGTGGGTTCCTCTGAGTTCCTTGATAGTTGATTCCGGCAGAGCTGCCTTCGATGGTGCCTTTTGATCAAAGTAGAGCTGGTTCATTGTTTGTTTAGGCTCATTAGCTTCTCCCAAAAGAACTCCCATCGCAGGCTCTGGGTTAACTTTTGCTCTTTGAGCCTCTTTGGGCGTATAGGATGTATGATTAGTGGTAAGCAGAGGTAGAGCCTGTGTACCGAAGCAGATCGCATTTTCGCCTTGGCCTTGGATGACAACTCCTTGTCTTTGCAATTATTTGGGAGTAAATTGACCTGAATAGGATGACTTATAGTTTGTATGATTTTGCTAAATATTCCATTGCTTACCTCTTTGAAGTCATGATTGTGGCCCCTCATTTTGTTTTTGCTTTATTCCTGGTTTTTACTGGCCTAACCAGAAATGTTCTTTCTATCGTGATACAGCTTATTGGTGGTTAGTGAATCATGAGGGTTGTAGGTTCCCAACTTGAAGTGATGAGTTCTCAATTCTTTTAGCTTGGAGTCATCTAGCTTGGCGATTTCCCTATTGTCCCATGCTTTCATAAGGACCTTATTGGTGGTGGTGAAGTACCCCTTATCGTTGTGGTTGAGGCTGCCTCCTCTAAATGGATTGCTGACATTGACTTGATTATTTTGAGCTTATTTTTTATCATAGTCCTTGTGGTAAACTGACTGGTAGTTCTGAGATGTGGTTCCGAAATGGAAATGTGTTCCTCGTTGATTCATCTGTTATATTTATCCGAGTGATAAACTATATTAAGATCAGAGAAGCATCAAGCATGGAACCCCTGACTCTGTGCTGGATGATGGATCAGCGCTGGCTCTGTAAATTGAGTAATCCCCTTCATCAATACATACTCACCATTACAATAATCCTCAACCTCGCCTGCATAGCTGGAGTCTTGGTCGAGAGATAGCGCCTAGGCTTGCAAGTTGGCCAGTATCTAATCATCCTTCTCACTCTCTTCATTGCCCAAATACTAGTGCCTTTTTTCATGATGGCAAAGATTTCTCAAGCGACTGAAGAGTATATGAGAGACATAAGAGATAACTAAGATATGATTAGATCCTTTACCCGTTCCTTGTATTTATTCGCTAATGTAGCTAGACTAAAAAGGTTGTATGGAGTTGGTTTGGTCTAACTATTATTGTCCTGTCTATAGTCTAAATGCTTGTCAATGATCTCTACATTTAAGAAAATATTCCCTTCTATGGCTGTCTTACCAACAAAATCAGGTATATTTTGGGTTTACTTAGATTCTGGGTTGATGTGGCTTGCTGGTCCTATATTCTTTTCATTATTCTGATTTTTTTGCTCTGCAAAGTGGGCTTTTTGATCATCAGCTGGAAAATGCCTGAATTTTACCTCAAACACAAAGAGATCATATGAAATACTAAATGCCAAATGATTACTAATAGAGTATGAAATATCATTATTCTTACGTTTTCTCTAATGCTTTGTTGATGACTTGCTCTTGTGAGGCCAAAAACAAGAAATCATAGTGCTGAGCTCCATGTTAGCTACGAATGGCTTCTTTAGATTTTTAAAGCAAGGCTCTTCCTCTCTCCTTTAGACCAGCTCTGAGGTATGCCAATCCCAAATTGCCAGCAATCACATTTGTCCAATACTCATCTCCTTTTTTTTCCTGCAACATCATAATAGCTTGTCGATAGTTGTCCACTGACTATTGATAGTCCTGCAGTCTAAAGTTGGCGCTTCCAAGATCGTAGTGAACCTCCACTATATTTTCATAAGAAATTTTCTATGATTTTTGCATGTCTATCAACCTCACCAAAGCTCTCTTGAACTGCACTTTTGCTTGAAGAAATTCACTTTGAATCATGTAAACTCGACCCAAGGCCACGTAGCATTGAACTGATTGATAAGGCTTTGTGCTTTCTTTCTCGCGAGCTTCTAGACTCTCTAAGAGCCAAATTTCTATTAATTTTGGTAGATCAGGAGGATTGTAATTCTGCTTGTCAAGAGTCACAAGAGGATCATGTTGTTGTTGAAGAATCTCTAGCTTCATCATCGATAGCTCATAAAGAAAATAACTTTTCATCAGAATAGCTGAAGCATGCGACTAGAAAGATCCTTAGTTTTAACAAACAGCCAGTCCATTTCTAAATCTTTCCTCAGCTGCTGCTTTCTCTCCGCACTCTCTATGAACGATTCCCCATGTGAGAAACATTTTCATTTGCTTTTCAATTGGGAGGTTTTCTTCAGCTGCTAATTCCAGTGTTTTACTCATCAATTGTAGAATTTAATATTTTTATTTTTATCTCCTCTGCTAACTGACATCGAATAAAGTTCGCGCTCTGACTTCAGCCCTTAGTCTTTTGAGCTCTATCATACTCATGGCAAATTATCCAGCTTTATTGCTGAGGTGAATGTAAACATCTTCTCCTTGCTCGATATCAAGGAGAGCCTCTTAATAGAGGCCTTTTTCAATTTGGTTTTAGGCTTCCTTACAATAGAGCACACATGAGTTCAACAGATACTAAGTTCCTCCAGTTCCATGCTTTTCATAGAATATACCTAGTTACTTCAATATTTTGGCGTTTCCGTAAGGAGTACCCTAGATGTTGTTCTTCTCAATCATTTTGTGAGCCATCTCTGAAAATTACATCTGATAGCCAAGTCTACTATAGATTGAAAATAGGTATCTTTAGCAGAGGTCTCTGATCCGAAAAGGGAGCAGTTTAAAACACTTGTGAGCTATTTCTTCTGATTGCTCAAATTCCCTATTTCGATCAGCAACCCTGAGTCCAGCTTCAATTGCTCTCTAGACTTCCTGGATAGGTTAATGATTGATGAGCATGTTTTGAATATTTATGAATATGCTTTGTTTGAATTCAGTCTATCCAATCTCATCAGCAATGCGTCTACTATCTAACAATCTATTGAGCACTCGAAGTTGATAGTAAAGGCTATCTTTTACTTTGAAAAGGCCTGCCTTTGTTAAGAAGAATGTACATTTTGCCTGGTATTGATCAACTCTCTCAACTTGCCTTCCACCTGAGTATCAACCCCGTATACAGTCAATAAATCTTCTTATTCTTCTTTCTTAACGAATCTACTGCAGCTGAATCCACCCAACAAATAACGATGCTGTTTGGAGCTGTAAAATATGTTACTGGCTCGAATATCTCTATGAGCTACGCCCATTTCTTCGAGCAGCTAGCATCCCTTGACTATATCTCTCAAAATTTTAAGCCGTTCTCCAGTTTTCCAGGGTTCACAGGCTTTTCTTCGATAATCAGCAGCTAGCAACAAAGATCCTTATATTTTTTCGTATAGCATGACTACTGCCTGTTGATCTGCATCGACTCCATAGATGTAGCAGTCCTAAAGCATGAGGAAAATGTTTTTTGGATCCTCACTCATGCGATCCTGTCGCTTGGCTATATTTTTGTAAATCCATATTTATTCAATGATTCGTTTAAAGGCGATGCTGTTATATCCTCTGAAGGGAATCAGACGCATGCTGTACTATTTCTGTTAGAGTTCGTTTCTTACAGGAATAAGGACTGACTCCAATCTCTCATCGAAAGGGTCGATGATCATTTACTTTCCAATAGTTAACTTGTAATTCTACACAAGTGCGCGATGACTCAGTTCGTTAATGACAGGAATAACTACTCTTGTTTCGTGTCCGTCTATTTTCAGAAGAAATATATAGCGATTACTGTCTTAGTTGAGGACACTGAGATCACTATAACGAGTGGTAATGCCTCTGAACATTGAATTTCTCTGGGTCTCAGGGAAGTCACTCAGAATTTCAAGAACTTCCTGGGCCACTTCAAATTCAGGCTGCTCGTGAGTCTCCTCAGGCCCACAGATATTACTTCCCATTATTATAAAAATAACCACTAACTGTTTGTATTGTTATTGATATCTGAGCATCATAGTGGTGAATGATCAAACTCCTTCCTCGGGCAGACCTGCTATTATATGCCCGGTCATCAAAAACGATAAAAGATATAGAAAAATATCAAGGGCCGTCACAAAAACCATATTCAAAAATTAAGTAAAAAGGAGGAGTTCAAGAGGCATGGAGGGAGCCCTGAAAGTTTGAGAGAGCGGTGATTATCAGAAGGGGGAGAAACAATGAGTTGAAGTTATGATTAAAAGTAGCAATTTAAATTGTAGGAACTTGAGATTTTATTTTACATTGATTTTTATTTATGAAAGCCATCATCTTCGCCACCCTCTTGGTCTGCCTCTTCGCCTTCAACGTTGAGGAAATCATCTCCAAGCAAGACGAGTGCACCGCTAAGGTCTTCGAGATCATCAAGCCTCAGGTTGATGCCAAGCTTGAAGAACTCAAGAAGGTAACTTATTTTTTATTCAGAACAACGGCCTTGACCTCCAAGTCGAACTCCTCGCCCTCCTCGAGAAGGGAAAGAAGATGCTTGACAAGTGCAACGAAAACAAGACCCCCATCAAGGTCGGAGACATCGTCGAATGGGACGGAATGGCCTTCCTCCTCGCCTCCAACTGCTTCAAGGATGTCGGAATTGAACTCCTCCTCGTCGACACCGTTGTCCAGCACCCCAAGGACATCACCAACGATGTTGCCGTTGCCATCTTCGGATACATCCTCGGCAGACAAGGCCTCAACGATTGCAAGCAGTTCGAGCACTTCATCATCTGATTTGTTTGTCCTTCATCCAATTTAACCCACTTATCACTCAAAACAGTTTCCTATTCACTCGAGAATTCACTCTTTTCAAATAGATTAACCATCAAAAAAGTGCCAAAATCAACTGAAAAGTATCCAAAAAAGGTCCATAGATGGCCAGCATTTATGCCTAGACTTGTCCAATTCTTTTTTTTGTTTCCAGGTCGCATTTAGGGACTTTTGAATAAGATATTTCAGATAATCCAAAAATCAATTAACTTTCTATCCATAGGTTCTGTTTCTTTTACAAAATGATTCCTACCACTCAAAGAATTGACGAATCTAGTCAAAAATGATGCCAGAATCAAATATCGTTCATCCATAGGAACTGAAAAAGGAAATTCAATATTGAAATACTCTCCCTTGAGTTGTACCTGATTGTGATGCTGCCCTAACTTACTTCAAGTTATTGCTTGACTTTAATATGAATGATATAAGCAATAGGAAGTATGATTCCAATTTGAATAGGAATATACTATTTTTCCTGGGTAGCATAAGCCCGATGAAATCAAAAGGACCAGCGCGGATGACCATTGATCATACCTCCCCCAAATCCAAGCACATACACAAGTTTGATCAAGTCAAACATTCCTTGAAAGCTTATCGGACCAGAGGATGTAAGATTAAAGAGGAAGATATCTATCATGAGAGTTCTGAGTAAAAGTCTCTGAAAGATTACTAACTAAAGAATGAGAATGAGCAAGCACTCCAAGCTACTCTTAAAATTGAGCCATACTCTTAGGAGTCTTTATCTGAGTGGAAGGAAGAGATGAACCTCAATAGTCCGCCTGTCTCAATGATCCCTTGTGGGGGTGAAATAATTGGAAAAGAATCAATAATAACAGCTCGGAGGTTCAACAGAGTCAAGCAGCTTGATTTTGAGCTGTATTGCACCTTTTTGCTGAGGACAAAGATTTATGGCGCCTTGCTGATAGACCACAGAGGTAGGCTACTCTGGTGCGATAAAACTGTTCATTAATTACTTGAAGGAAGTCTTAATAACTTTGAAAGAATCCATATAACTGAGCTACTTCTTAACTGTCAGCTTCCAACCTTCCTATAAGAGCTCAAGTCGATTGAAGTATTCGATTAACATACAATCCTCCATTGGTTAGTTTACAGCAAAAACAGTAAAAGAAGATATAAAAAGATTCCTTTTCCCAAAAGACCTTCAAGTGCTGACATTTTTTATCGTTTTTTGAAAGCCTTGACTGTTAGAATCCGACCCATATAGATTGATCTCCCAAACTACCGAGATCCAAATGGTTTTTGCAACTAAAATTTATTTGCAAAATGCTTGCCTTTGAATTGTTTCTTTGTGGAGATGAGGCTTACAAAACGACCACCTGACCTCAGTACTATTGATTTCAATCATGATCCCATCATCAAAAAATTCATCAAGAAAACGAGATTTGACCAGGCAAATAGACAGAAGTCAGAGAGAGCAGACAATGAAGGTAAATCTTAGGAAAAAATCGATTCCTTGAATGATGAGCTGAATACAATTAATGAAGCACAGGAACGTCATGAGACAATGGATGTCGAAAAACAAAGATAAAGAAGAGAAGTTGCCATTGAAAAAGGCTAGAAAATTCAAAAGCAGCAACAGAAGTCTGAAAAAACTTCTTTGGCAATTGATAGTTCGCTATGATTCGTAAAATATCAAGATTTGATTGAATTATGTAAACTAAGGATTCCGATTGTTTGATACGCAGGTTGGAAATGTTAGGTCTGACCATGTATCGAAACTATGACGTGTTTGACTTAGAGAACTATGCCATAAAATGGTGTTTGAGGGTAGGAAATGGGCATATTTATCAAAGAATTAATTTTTGTTGATATAATTAAAATCTTTGTTGAAGAAGGAAAGATGGTCAACTTTACCATTGAAGAGATCAGAAGGATCATGGACAACCAGGACAACATCAGAAACATGTCCGTTATCGCTCACGTCGATCACGGCAAGAGCACCCTTTCAGACGCTCTCGTCTGCAAGGCCGGTATCATCTCCACCAAGGTGGCTGGTGATGCCAGGTACACTGATACCCGAGAGGATGAGAAGGAAAGAGGTATCACCATCAAGTCCACTGGTGTCTCCATGTACTACAAATACGACACCGATTACTCCGGCAACCCCGCCAACCAGAAGGAGTATCTCATCAACTTGATTGATTCTCCGGGACACGTCGACTTCAGCTCTGAAGTAACCGCTGCCCTCCGTGTTACTGACGGTGCTTTGGTCGTTGTCGACACTGTTGAAGGTGTCTCCGTCCAGACTGAAACCGTGCTCAGACAGGCTATGCAAGAAAAGATCAAACCCGTGCTCATGGTTAACAAGATCGATAGATCCATCCTCGAGCTTAAACTCGACGGTGAGGCTATGTATAATTCTTTCCTCCGTGTGATCGATATGGCTAACGTCGTCATCACCACCTATCAGGCCGAAGATATGGGAGAAATCCAGGTCGACCCCTCAATCGGAAATGTCGCCTTCGGATCAGGAAAGGACCAATGGGCCTTCACCCTCACCAAGTTCGCCAGAATCTACTCCAAAAAATTCGGAATCAGCTTCGATAAGATGATGCAAAAACTCTGGGGAGACAACTACTTTGATGCCAAGGGCAAAAAGTGGAGAGTTGACGGTGAAACCGAAGACGGCAAGAGCTTGAGAAGAGCTTTCGCCCAGTTCATCATGGACCCCATCTGCAAACTATGCCAATCCGTTATCGATGGAGCCCAGGATCAATATCTCAAGATGTTGACCACCCTCGAAATTGATCTATCTCAGGAAGACAAACAGCTTACCGGAAAACAACTTCTCAAAGCCATCATGAGCAAGTGGCTCCCCGCTGCTGACTGCCTCCTGGAAATGATGGTTCTCCACCTCCCCTCCCCCAGACAAGCCCAAAAATACAGAACCGCTTATCTCTATGAAGGCCCTCAGGAAGACATCATTGCTGCTGCAATGAGAGCTTGTGATCCTAAAGGCCCCCTCATGATCTACATCTCGAAGATGGTGCCATCAACTGATAAGGGACGTTTCTTTGCCTTTGGTCGTGTCTTCTCCGGAACCGTCAGCTCTGGACAAAGAGTCAGAATCATGGGTGCCAACTACAAACCCGGAAAGAAGGAAGATCTCTACGAAAAGAACATCACCAGAACTGTGCTTATGATGGGCAGAACTGTCGAAGCTATTCCCGATGTTCCTTGCGGAAACACTGTCGCCCTTTCAGGTATTGATCAGTATCTCATCAAGACTGGTACCATCGCCAGTGCTGACCACCCTGAATCTCACCCCATCAGATCCATGAAATACTCTGTCTCCCCCGTCGTGAGGGTCGCTGTCAAACCCAAAAATCCTGGAGATCTCCCCAAGTTGGTTGAGGGTCTCAAAAAGTTGGCTAAATCTGACCCCTTGGTTCTCTGTGAGTTTGGTGAAGCAGGAGAAAACGTCGTTGCCGGTTGTGGTGAGCTCCACGTCGAAATTTGTCTCAACGATCTTGAGAAGGATTACGCTCAGTGCGAAATCATCAAGGATGACCCAGTTGTTACCTACAAGGAAACCATGACTGATGAATCTAGTGAACCCTGCATGACCAAATCTCAGAACAAGCACAACAGAATCCACGGAAGCTCTCTTCCCCTTCATGAAGATCTTCCTCTCCTCATCGAAAATGGTGAAATCTCCCCCACACAGGATATGAAGGTTAGAGGAAAGAGACTCTGTGAAGAATTCGAATGGGAAAAGGAAGATACCACCAAGATCTGGTGCTTCGGCCCTGATAACACTGGACCCAACATGGTTGTTGATGTCACCAAGGGTGTTCAGTACATGAACGAAATCAAGGAATCCATAGTTTCATCTTTCCAGTGGGCCTCCAAGCAGGGTGTTCTCTGCGACGAAAACATGAGAGGAATGAGATTCAATATCAATGATTGTGAACTCCACACCGACGCCATCCACAGAGGTGGAGGACAAATCATGCCCGCCGCCAGAAGACTCTTCTATGCTTTGGAACTCCTTTCTCAACCCACTCTCTTTTAGCCAATTTTCGCTTGCGATATCACTGCTCCCAGTGAATGCATGGGTGGTGTTTATCAATCACTCAACCAGAGAAGAGGCCAGGTCATTGAAGAAATCCAAATCGCCGGAACTCCTCTAAACTTGGTACTTTTAATGTTATTCAGGTCAAAGCTTACCTTCCTGTCTCTGAATCTTTCGGTTTCACTGGTATGCTCAGAGGAAACACTCAAGGAAAAGCTTTCCCCCAGAACGTCTTTGATCATTGGGAGGCTATCAAGGGCTTCCCCTTGGTTGACCAGAAAGCTCAAGACTTGGTCATCGGTATTAGAAAGAGAAAGGGACTCAAGCAAGAAATCCCCAAGGTCGCTGACTATGTCGACAGAATGTGATTTATCTAGAATCATAATCATTTTCTTTTTGATTTCTAATTCAAACAGTTAGATAGATGCAGGACTTTACCGTACCTACTCTTTCCCTATCAGGTTCTAGGGCCAAAAAACAACATAACTATTCGGTTCCAACGCGAGACTATGGGCAAAGATCCTCAAGCATCACTCATCAGTCCTCACTTCCTCCAAACTATGAAGTCAAGTACATGAATTATGAGCAGTATCAGCCTCAATAACATGTTGACAGGATCAAAAGGACTCACATTTTTCCTCCAAGAGCTCCAAATGTAACAGTTGAAGGACCTCCAAAAGATCTGAGCAAGAATGTGTATCTTCAATCCCCTGAAGGTCGAAGCCATAGCCCCAGCTCAGTGCAATATACATATCAGAATGTACAAGTGCGCCAATATGAGCAGAATCCTCCCTAATATCAGCAAATTAGTCACAGTTCATCAAGAAGAGGTCTGTTCACAAACGTAGACAATTCTAAAATTATACAAGATGAAATTCAATAGCGAGTAGCATCAAAGAAAATCGATGTAGGAAAGGTGATGTTTGATCGTAGAATAAGCAAGCTTATCTCCTAGGCGTCATTCTACGAGTAGGAACTGTTGGGCTATGGCAAAGATTAGTTGAAGGAACATCTCTAAGAACTCATCTAGATCAAGGAGTCTAACCTGAGCTCTCATAAAATTTTAATCGAGGGATTAACTGCATTGATAAGTTGATATCATATTTGCACACTATACTATAGCATATTCATTTTCTATATTGGGCTAAATGATAGAAAGCAAATACCTGCTTCCTGAAGATCTAAGTCATCGCATTCTTGAACTCTAAATCGATATAGATAGTAAAGAGATCAGTTAGGATCTGCTGACACGAACAGTTCAAGCTTATGTGGTATTAGCTCATATTATTCAGGAAGCCATTTCTCACTTTACTGCTCTCGCTGCTGAAAAGAACGAATAAGAAGGAACAAGCAATAGTCCATATGTAAAGAGGAGCAAAATTTATCAATAAAAAATGAAACGACTCCTTGCCAGGAGAGACGTTTAGAATTGTCTTGGGGGCAAGAATACTCATTTCAACGACAGTCATCTACATAAACAGCTCAAAATGGTCGGTCAGTATGCTGCTTAACAAGCCAGATCCCTAGCTCTCCATTACAACACTCACATGATTCATCAGTCAACACTAATAGAATCCAACCTGACCAAGCAAAAGCAAGAACTCAAGGAAAGGATAGCTAGACGATCTCAGAGTCGTCATAAAAATCCAGAGACCTTGGGAAAGTTAGACATATTATTGCAGCCACCAAAAGGCAAAAGAGCAGCTTTGTTGCTGAATTTTTGATCTGAAATATTGTGTATAGTTAGTTAATTAAACTTAAAGTAAGTGGTAACTAATCAGCAGATATGGTGTCGACGAGTAGACATTTTGAGGCGAGTTATTTTCTTTTTTCTCATCTGGTTGGCCTTTGTATTGACATTTTTTGGGTTATCGGCTTGGAAATAGGAGTTATAATCGTTGAGGACATCTAGATTAATCATCCAAACAGGATCAGATTATTCTCTTGCCTGAACAACCCTTTCTAGCTATCCACTGATGAACTCTTTTAGATCTTTCATTTCATCATTCATGTCATTTATGTTAATGGTCTGCATATTCCGGTAGGTTTCGTCATCTAAAATCATGCTTGCAATATCACCAGCTTCATGTCTCTTGGTTTATCTCAAAAGACTATGTGTATAGTTGTTGCTGTATTGTGAGTCTACCTATGGGTCGCCTTGGAGACTAAAATATTTATAAATTTCAAATGCTCTTACATTTTTCCTGACTCTCTAAAAATTCATTCTGTCTTTATTTGAGCTCATCTTGACGTCTCTAAGATAAGTGAAAATGATTTTGTCCACATTCGGAATGTGATGTATGAGTGGACAGTCAAATTTGTAGTGATATCTGTCTTTACACAATGAACATCGATTGACCTCGAATTCGTCAGGAATGTTTTTTATTTTGTCTCTCATGTAGCAGTAATAATAAAAGTCAGAAATATTTTATTTCAGAGTTGCGATCAAACTTTAAAAGCCCAGGTAGTAGAATGAAGAGTATTGTAGGGACTTGACTTCGTAGGGTAACTGTCTTTTGGTAATAAAGTTGAGAGAAAGAATAAAGGGTTCATTACCCTTAACAACAATTTTGTCAATGATCTAGCCATTACATTCAGCTCCAGGACGGTTGTAGATCAATCCCACTTCACCACTTCTCAAAATCCACAGGTTAAAATCATCGTTATTATTCCTTATGATCTACTCAGGATGCGACATCAGCATTTCAATCTTTTCAGCCAGGTTGTAGATTGTTTTTTCCATCATAAACTGAAAGAAAGGCAGCTGGTTAAATACACTTTTGTTAGTTTCCTTTAAAAAATCGTATTTCAAATATTTGGGCAAATTTGTAATAAATCTGTACTCTTATTCGTAGTTGAAGTTCTTTTTCAGGTTGATTGACTCTTCGATGAAATTTGTAATTTTCCAATTTAGCTCATCAGATACTGGGTTGCTTTCTGTGATCTTTCTAAATATTTTGATCTGATTTTTCTTTTCACAATCTTTTTCCTTGATATTCATAATCAGATCACCAACGCAACTGACGTTGTAAGCCAGCACAACACAGCTGACTGTCTCGATAAATATCAAGCAAAGGGCTTCTTTATAGTTGGTAGCTGATATATCTCCAAAGCCGACAGTAAGCATGATGTTTGTGCCCCAGTAGTAGGCCCAAATGTACTTTTAGTACCACTAAGCCTGATAAATATTTCTGACGGTCATCCAGTTATCAGTAGGGGTTATCTGGGCCATAGCTGTCAACAGGACAGCAAGCAGATGAGCAAAGCAAAAGTTGAGGAGCATGATTTTGATGAGGCTCCAGTACTTGTCTTTTTCATAGTTAGAAATGAACTTGATTTCGATATCCTAAAGATTTCCTAAAACTTGAGGAAGTTTGGTCATAACCATTAGTCTCAGAATACTCATCGCAGAAGAATCAATTAAGATATCGAGTATGATGATCAAAATGTTGATTGCATCAAGAATTAATTTATCGTAGCCTATATTTTTCCATATTTCTCCAAGATTTGATATTGTCCGGCCTTCAACACTTCTCACAGTTATCATTTATAAGACGAGTACCATCCCGTAAAATACTATTGCTAAATTTTTTATGGCAAAGGCAGCTTCATGCAAAGCATTTTAATAGACTAAAAGTACTGTGTTCAGGAAGACGAGAACAAAAGTGAAAAACATTTCCAATCCTTTGAATACAGTCTGAGCTTCTTCTTTTATACTTATGCCTTAGATATCTAAGAAGGTTCTTTAACTTTATAATTTATTAATGCTTTATAAATACTACAGTTAGCTTATTTTCTTTTGTCTGATCTTTTTAATGAAATTCTTTTGAATGTTTTTCTTACGCTCTTCCTTAAGCACATTGTTGAGGTGACTTGCGTTGGCTAAAATACCTGGTCCTTTGTCAACATGATCTTTTTGTGTTTCCTTTATTGCACCTACTGTCTTTAAAAGCTTCTGTTTTTTATTATCGCTTATTGATTGCTGAAGGAATAGCTAAATCCCAATCGAATCTCTTCTCACTCTTTCTTTTTTTATTGACTCTTCCGGTTGTAAATTGGATGAATGATAATAGACTACTTCTGAAGGAGACAAACTGGAATGAGTCGATCGATAGTTTTGCACTGAATAGCTGACATCTTATGAGTCACTGCCAATGAGAGAGCGAATTGAAACTTAACTTTTTTTGCCCTCTAATCGAGAACATCTTTTTTTTTCTGCCAAATTATGATGGGTAGCATGCTAATTTTCGAGCGACATCAACATAGCAGGCTCAAATAACTCTTCGTCTCTTCCACTTTCGGTGATATTTATTTTTCTTTTTTTCATTCGGGTTCTCTAGAATTTAAAATAATAAGGAATCTCGAAAATTATGTTTCCCAATCAAGCAGTAAGTACAATAAAATACTTTCAACATAATATTCAGGTAGTCATATTAGAGAGATAAATTAAGACTGTGATGACTTTTTTGAAAAGAAGTCTATTGTTACTGGCTATTTTAGTCAACTGTCATCAGGCCAGCTGTGATTCATGCATGAAAAAAAATTATCTTTTCTAATGCTATACTCCAAAATAGTTAGTTGCTAGGTGATCTGTTAAGAATAATCAGTAATCAATCTGCTTTGTAACCTTCTTTTTGAGTTTTCTTGAAAAAATCAAGAAATTCGTTGAAGCTTGAGGGCTAGGTTTCCAACTTCATAAAAAAATAATTTACCAAAGGACCGACAGTCATAGTTCCAACAGCATCTCTCAGTTATCCACTTGAATGAGTGTCGGTTGCAACTAACTATTATAATTTATACGCTGCATGGCTGTCCTTACCTTTAGGTTGCTACCAGGAGTAACTATCCCTAAAGATGCTAATAAAAGGCCAAAGCCTCCCTTGGTCATGTCAAAGAGTTCGTTTTTACGAGGTACATATTTTAGCTGCATTATTAGGCAATCATCTCCAGATTGATAAATATCGTCACAGAGATTTTTATCAATCCTGATGGTTCCTTTGCCATTGGTTCTTATCTTTTCGTAAAATATGATTAATCTAGCATTATTGCTGATTCCTTTATATTCTTGTTTGATCAGTTCGGTTAGACTATCGTGTTTGCTGATATTTTTTCTGACATAGAAGGGTTGCACGCTTGAAAGACTTCTGAAGAATGCTTTAAGAGGTGAAATTAAGAAATACCTAGTTTTTTGAGCATCCCCTTATGCGAATCCAAGGAAAGAGTGAGAAGGATATTTGTACAAATAGTATAGAATGTCTAAAAAGCAACTATGGTTTGAAAGAATACGTGCACATTTACCATCTTTGTCAAGCCGATCAACAGAATAATCCTCAATCGAGTAAACTCCCAGCAAGTAAAGCATGACTCTTGCTGCAAACTTCTTCACAACGGCGAGAGGTATGAGATAAAGGCTAGCGAAAATTGGTAAGTAGAGGACAAAAATGATGCCTTTAACAAGTTGTGTAATCTGAATGCTAAATGACGTACAAATCGAAGAAGTTTTCCCGGGAGAGGTATTCTTTATTTTTTCGCTTAGACGAAGGGATTGACTCCAACTCGTTCATCAGTCCACTTGCGATATTTCTCCATAATTTATAATATTGTAATGAACTTTTTCAAAAGCCTTCAAAGCCAAGTTAACGCGATCCCGAACATGGGAAGAAATCAGCAGCCCAAGCGAAACAACGATTTCATTGTCGATTTAATTCGTTCCTGCACTTATCCTGATGAGTAAGTCTACTAACATGAAGTGTCAAGTTTGCAATTGAGAAGTCTGTTAGGCAGGTGCTACACGTTTACCCTCAGTACATTGTTGATAAGATTGAATTTGGTACAATTACACCTATTTAGCTGAGCACAACAACCAGAAACGATACATATAACTGAAGGGATAGATATCTGTCGACTTCAAAGGAAACGTCGCCCTTTTCATCATGTACCCGGTGACTTTTCCTAAAACCCCTCCTTTCCTGAGAATACTTAACCCCAATCCTCAACAGTTGACAGTTAACCCCTACTACAAAAAATACCAGTCGAAGACAGATTCTAGGAGTTATCTCCTCAACGACTGTCTTCAGGAGGCCAAAAGTTGGAAACAAAGCAGCTCAGTCGTATGACATTCCTTATCTAGGCAAGCATAATTATTGAAGTCAACGACATTGTTCGGACCAATTTTCCCTTCCAACCCAACAACCAGTTTGGCAATCAGAATCAAATGGTAAATCTTATCATATCTAGTATCAGCAACAAGGCTACAACCCCAACTATTACAATCAGAACAACCCTGCTCTGCAAAAAAATAGCAGCTGGGGGCATCCTCAGCATGCCAAACAGCCACCTATTCCTTTCAAAACTAGCTCCAGTAGTGCTTAGGTCATTCCGAAGGGACAAAAATTCATAACAGCCCAAAAAGCTAAACTGGCTGAAATTAAAAAGCATCATTAGTCGGTTTTGCCGGTTTTGCAAGCACTAGATGTCGATAGAAAATCTATGGAGTCTGAATGCCAAAAGATGAGCAAGTAGTCAGAGAAGATGATTGAATTTATGAACCATAGTGAGGAGCATGAGGTGAATAATTTTGCTAATCTGGTGACTCCAGCTGACGAGGTGTCAGAAAGTGTGTTGAACTATGTGGCAAGCATCAAGGCCCGGGAGGACACGATTCACCTGTTGGAGTCGAAGTTCAACTAAGAGAGCATATCCCTTGAGGAGTTTCTAAAAAATATCAGAAAATTAGAATAGTCTAAATTTGTTGACCGTTTCATGCTCCACTAAACATTACAAAGTTACTCCCACGTTAAGGAATTCTGATCATTTAGTGTTCATCATGCTATCACTTAACTTTATCAATAGGGGTTGGGGTTGGGGTTGGGGTTGGGGTTGGGGTTGGGGTTGGGGTTGGGGTTGGGGTTGGGGTTGGGGGTGGGGTTGGG
>Ga0100385_1001748_pt1 | contig 21252 bp, 21 predicted proteins | sample CryGeymeta201509_FD_81543 | JGI IMG/M metagenome (GOLD analysis project Ga0100385, IMG submission 81543) | Groundwater microbial communities from Crystal Geyser aquifers in Utah, USA - Crystal Geyser metaG 2015-09 | ecosystem: Environmental > Aquatic > Deep subsurface > Groundwater | place: USA... | reverse complement strand
TTGAATGCTCTAAATTGTCGCATTACCACATCTCGTGTTCCTGGCTTTAGAAGTAGACCGAAGAGATGCTCTTGGGTCCGGTTTAAGGTGGTGTGATCATGCCTTTCCTGTTGGGCTTCTCTTTGCTACAACTCATGACGAATGAATTTTCACTGCCAAGGTTGCTCTGGTTACCAGTCTTTGGCTTGGTCTGATTGCTGGCCTTGGAAAATTAGCGTTCAGACTCTTTTTAATTTTTGAAGAAAGGGGCTCCCACAGAATACATGGCTTTGTTAGTCTCAACCTCCTTCGATATATATGGCTCGATAGTGCTTTCCTTCTCCCCCTTCTTGGAAGGATTGTTCAGCTTCTTCTAGAATATGTCCTCTTTCTTGTTGCTTCTGGGACCCATCTTGGGCTTATAGATTAAGGGGTGGTACTTGTGCTCCATCCAGCCATGACATTTGTTGCAGTTCATTCCAGCCGGACAATCGCTTGCCTCAATGGACTATATTTTGTTGAGAAAGTCCCAATGCGGGCATTTCTCAGGCTTGTAGTTGTACAGGGAAGGTTTTCTTCTGTAGTCCTGGATGTTGTGAGCATAGGGGCAATCTCCCCGGTCGTGGCTTTATATCACAAGAAATACTCTTCTGTGTAGGGGCACCAAACTGTCTTGAAAGTGCTGACCATGTATGCCGGATCGTTGTTGTTGGGATCAATTATATTGATCAGAATTTACTCTTTTGAGTGAGCGAAAGAGCAAAAGTCCCTATAATCACAAGCATTCGGGTCTTTGTCCTTGTGGTAAAACTGACAAAACTTGGTTTTGTAGCGAGTCGGGTGGTACAACTGCTCTATCTTGTTGTGGGACCTTTCACAGTTGCAGTTGGTTTTCGGACAAGGAATATGACTGTAGTCGTTGAAGTTGGGCCTTCTCCTGTCTTTTTCGTTGTGGTAGTACAGGCACACCTTCCTCTCATGTTGGTCTGCATAACCCGTACTCTTACCTGTTCGGTTACATCTCATGGTCTTGAAGGAGGTGATGTCAAACCTGAAAAACTCACCCTGCTCAAAATAGTAGCTCTCCCCCTTGTGGAGCATCCAGCACATCTCTACTGGAGCCTCACAAACAGAGCGCGTGCAAGGAGTGGTTTTATAGGCGTGAGGGTGATAGACATATTAGGTGTGGGAATGATAGTGCGGGCATTGCTGAGTGGCTGGGAAAGTACTGGAGAGTCGCAATAGCACTGCTGTTCAAGGTAGTAGAGGAAGCCGGCCTCACAGTAGGGATTTCTGCGTTTGTCGTTGAGAGAGTGAAAGAAGGGACAGCACTCAGTATGGTGCTCCTCCTATAGAGGACAGGGCTAGGTCTTGAAGGTCCGCAAGAACTCTTTCAATCTCCTGCAGTACTTTAAATCTTCGACCCTTTTGCTCATATTCCTGTTTCGCTCATGCCGTTTGTCCATGCTCCCTCCGCAACAAGCAATATAAATTATTATACCACACACATTCAACCCATCATCCCTAATTCAATACTAAGTTCCTCTCTCTGAACCCAACGGCCATACTCCCTACAATCATACCACTTCTTTCTTCAACAGTTCCATAATTCAAGTTCCGTCAATAGCAAGTGTGATACTCTAGAAACAATATCAGACAAATTGACGATGTTCTTGATGGTATGCTGCTTGATAATTATTATAAGCTCCAACAAATAATAAATTTTGCTACACTCCAGACCTCAGAAAAGACCACTATCGAGCCCTATCAAAAATAATAAAGTGAAAGGACAAATCAGAGGAAGCAGGTAAGAAGGATGATCCTCAAAATAGGTAGCTTTAGTGGGGAAGGGAGGTAATTTTATTAAAATTATTCTATTATGCCAAGAAAGTCCAGGGAGGTGGTCCCCAAGTGCAGCGACCACGAATTCTCTCTCAAGCCCTGCTCCCTCTAGGTCAAGCACTCCCATCAACTCTCTCTTTCCTTCTGTCTCGATCCTCTAAAGCGCAATAATCCCACACCCCAATCCAAAGCTTGCCTCCAAGCCCCCACCTTCAACAATGATCGCAATCACGCATCCCCAGCCTTTCTCCTTCCCTCGGATACAGTAACCTATCCCTTTACGAAGGACTACTACCTTTAACGGAAGACAAACATGATGAAAGAGCATGCTCTCCGGTTCAGCTGCTATACCGACTAGAAGTCCTAGCTAGTAGACTTGCACTTATTCAGCTAGTTCCTAAGCCCAGAAGCAAGAGTACTTACTGCAACGTATGCCGACAGCACTATGACGACTATCTCTAGGTAGAAAATTCCTTACCCAGCACATAAGCAGCTCCCACCACAGGCAGAAGCTACAGGTTTCACCTTTCAGCAAATACATTAGGGAACTGCAGGACATCATGCACAACCAAAGCAACAGATAGAAAATGAGCAGAACTCCGAGTGTCAATGAGACTGTCGACAGCTCAGACTCAGAACTAGTATAATTGGGAGCTGTACCTTCCAAAAAAGTCAAGATAAATAAAAATATAATGGAGCCAACTATCACTCCGATCCCTTCTCTGCAAATGGAACATCATAGGCCTACTGTTGCTTCCTCTCATGCCATCGAGTAGGAACTGCTTCTGAAAGAACGGCTTAGACAGATGGGCCAGTTTCACAGCCAATCGATGCTTCCGATGGGCACGAATTTCGACATGAACCTGATGCTCTCTCCTTTTGGATTTTACTCTCAAGGAAATGCATTCAACCTTCCCTTCATGAATACTGGCTTTCCTTCCATATATCCGATGCTAAATGGAATTGCAATGCCAGCCATGAACAGATTTAATGCAGGTACCTATTCAGGGTTCTACTGATTGATATTGTTGAGTTTAAAAAAACCATCCTTGATTATTGAGGCCAGTAAAATTCATTGGTCATATAAGAATAGAACTCATTGATAATATATATGCATTTTTACCGCATGAGTGCCCTATAGAAATGAACTAAAAATCATAAAGCCGCTGTTCTGACTCCCTGTACCCTCGATATACTATTCCACATAAGAGAAGAACGTCGATGAACCACGCCAACGCTCTCAATGCGACCCTCGATAACTACTTCGACTACAGCAACAAACCTGAATGCTTGTCCCTCCTGGCTAAAGAGCTAACAATTGCCAGCTAAAACCCATGGTTCCTTGACCAAGCCTTAGACATTCTCCTCAACTTTGATAACATGGACGACAGCAAGCTCACCCTACTGACATGCCTCGTCAAGGATAAATTCCAGTACTGCTTCGAGTTAGTCGAACAGGATAAAATTCAGCTTTACGCTCAGCAATTGATGGACATCGGCAGAAAACGTATCTCTAGCTGTAGGGCTGTCTTTGAGAATATTTGCAAAAGTCTAGCAATCCTTTATCTCAACTGCAGGGACAAAGTGCCTGAGATATTCAACGTCATAGATAATTATCGCAACGGAAATACTGAGATGCTGCACTTTTACTTCAAAATCACTGAATTTTGTGCATAGAGCCTTCAGAATTAGAGGGTGGTTCTTTCAAGGTCGAAGAGAAAATAAGCAGAAGGTAAGATGGTGGATTATCAGGCAAATGTGCTCAGTGCCATCAGTGGGGCAGCGCAAGCTGTCTGGGGCAACTAGTACTTTGATAAGAGAATAATTATGGAATGCTTCAAGGCTTGGATCAACTTGAAAGAAGACCATATCATTTTGAACTGCCTCGATCAACTGCCTTTGTTCTCCCTTATGATCCATCTCCTTAGAGACAACCAATACTGCCAATTAGCCTCCAACTGTCTCATTGACATCATTGAAAACATCAACTACCCCTCACAGTGTCACTCCCTCTATATCCTGCTACTTGAACTGACAACTAAAACGCTCATTCCTCAGAGCTAATATCTCCAAGAGCAGAAATACCTTCCAATGGCATTTTACTACATCTATCTCGCTCTGGCTTTTTGCATCAAATTCGTAAAAGAGCTAGTTCTCAACTACCGACAATAGCTTAAGTAGCAACTGATGTTTCCACTAATCAGGATTTTAGGGGTGTCTGACTCAGAGGGCAAATTGCAAGATCAAGCGCTATAATTTTGTGGATAATTATTCTATGAATTGGTGAGAATGAAGAAGGATGGCTATTAAATGGATTATTGCTTGAGGACTGAGGTGCCAGTCGCCTGGCTTTTATCCATCCGCCAACTCATCAAGTACAGTCCTGCCATTATTTAGAGATATTAAACCCTACCATAAAAGAAATTTAGCCAGATTAACTAGTACACCATCATCAAGCAGCTCCGGACAACAGCCCTCTACGCGCTAAACAACATCAGGAAACTAATCGGTCCCTAACACTACCTTTAAGCTTTGTTCTCCAATATAATTCAACTGTAGTCAGGTTTCCCCCTATCTATATCTTTTGTGATAGAACTCGAAAGTTACCTCTTCATTAGCTCACCTGCCATCGCTCGACTCCCTCGAATCTAAGACAAAGTGATGATGATGCGGGAAAAATATGAGTGCATTGTGGCTAATAGCAACCAGTAGACTGACCAGATTCCTCTCCTTTTGCATAAGTCCTTTTTGACGATGTTCAGGAGCATACTGGAAATACCTTAGAAAAATATGGAGGTGGTGATGCTGATTATGAATCGAATAACATAAGCCATGAACACTCCTCTGCTGGCCAAGGATGCAAGATAAGTGTTCTAATTAGGGTGCAGGCACAATGCCTCCATCTTGCACTCAAGAATTCAAGAAATTCTGAGGTTCGTCCTCAGTCAACCGCCTACCACCTCCCTTTCCCTTGGCCTGCTGAGAGTGGCCCTGGTTGACAAAGCAGGAGCAGTAGATTACATCGGCCCCTTGATCATGAAGCTTCACAGCAACTGCCAAAGCAGTATCTTTCGAAAGGATAGCTTTTCCTGTCTCTGCGTCATAATGAGTTAGCTCCAGAAAGAGAAAGATATATAACGTTTGGATCTGTTGCTCAGAAATTACATGCAATCAGCCCTGAATTTGCTTTTGAAAATCATTGGGCAGCCCAGCTAAAATGGAGAAGACAAAAACGATGAGGTGGAAAAAATAGTTAAACTGCTAAAGCACATCATGAGAATCCTCAAGGCACAGTTTGAGGAGTTCCTCCTCCCACTATTTCAGACAGTCCATGCATCTTTCCTAAGCAATCCGATTTGCTCCCTCATTTACCTTGTTGAGGTAGCGATCACTGTCTTTTGCCCTCTTGAAAATGGTCTAAACATCATCGTTCCCATATATTAAAATTTCACGAGCAATGCTCTGAACCACTATCAGAGGCACCCAGTCGACAGCTACATTTATCTGACTGAAGACCTTTTAGGCATGAACCAAAGGATCATCCATTACTACGCCGATATTGTCACTAACAGCAGCATGTTTCCCATGCTCTTCTAGTTCGTCAGGAAGGAGTGTCTCAACTCCAAGCAACAGTAAATTCTCAAGGCAGCAGACAGGTTCTACCAATCACTCTTCAAGATATACTGGGAAGGAAACCACAGAATCGTAGAGGACGAGGTCCTACCCACCTTGACCAATGAAATCACCAAGCACAATTTGAAGGTGGAAATCCTTCGACATTCCTCCTACCTCCTCAGTCACTTCCTTTAGCAACTGGCCAATATTGAGCTGAAAAGCCACCAGTAGGCTCTTTTGGACACCATCATTGCATAGATAAAGGCCTTTCCCTAAGAAAATGTGAGCATTTGGGTACCTTAACTTCAAAAAGTACCATCAGATATTTTGCTGATTTAAGACAAATAGCATATATTGAAACTACTGAATTAGGTACAGGAAAATAGCAGGAATGGAACGGATACGACTGATGATGAGTCTGAGCTAGAAGGTTACCTGAAGCTCATGATAAAAAGATATGACTTATCCTGCAAGAGAAAAGGTACCGTACAGTCTTTCATGGAAAATAACTCCCATTAATGATCCTTGATAGTATGCCTACTGTCAATATATTTTACTTATAACAATAACGTGATGATTCGTCCACTCCCAATCATAATGCTTATGGCGACAGTACTACTCATACTACCTTTGAGCAAGGCAACAGGTTGTTCGGTTTATGCATAAACAGAAATATGCGCCCACTGCCTTCCGGGATACTTTCTGACCACCAACTATACCTGTTCTTCTTGCATGTCTGGCTGCCTACAATGCATCACTACAGCCAACTGCGTCCTTTGCACCTCAAACTTCACCCTTATCGATAATATATGTACCCCTGGGCCTCCTCATTGTCTGATAGTCAACAACAGCAACTGCCAGAGATGTGCTATAGGCTATGAACTCACCACTAACAATACTTGCCGAGTCTGTCCCAACTTTTGTGCCCAATGTAACTAAGGTATATGCATTACCTGCAACTACGGCTTCGGAACAGCAGCTAATGACAGTCAGTGCTTGCTTTGTGGAAACAACTGTTCATAATGTCAGCAAGATAACAACACTGGAAATATGCTCTGTACTCTCTGTATGGAAGGTTTCTACACAACAGCAGATAATGGCTGTCAGGCCTGTCCAGAGCAATGCGAGGTGTGCAAGGCGTATGGCTGCCAGAGTTGCAGTTTGGGATACTATATTCAGGGGCTGACTTGTTAAGCCTGCCCTCAAGGGTGTTTCGACTGCTAAGCTTAGGATAATTGTACCTCATGCAATGATGGCTACTTTTATCAGAACACCCTCATCCCACTGCAAAATGCATGCATGCCTTGCCTAGAGAATTGCATGAGCTGCCCTGACAGTAATAGTTGTGAACAGTGTGAACCTTCTTATTACCTCAGCAGTAATTCTAGCTGCGCCCTTTGTGACCTCTTCTGTCTCAACTGCCTAGCTCCCTCGCAATGCACAGAATGCCTGCCATCTTACTACCAACTCAATGGACTGTGCGAGCTATGCCCCTAACCTTGTGCCTCATGTTAAGATCCCACCACTTGCTCTAGTTGTGTATCTAATCAGTATCTTTTACAGTACGGTCAATGCATCGGATGTGGACAGGTGATCGAGGGATGCCTTAACTGCTCATCCTCAACATTGTGTATTAATTGCAATGAAGACTATTAGCTGGAGTAGGGAAGGTGTGTCACAAACAGTGGACTCACTGCAGGATGGATCGTGGTGATCGTGCTGGCTTCTCTTTTGCTGATTGGAGCCATCGGAGCAGGTGTTTACTTTTTGTGGAGAAGACGTCGAGGTTTCATGGGAGGAGACCAGCCAGGCCAAAGCAGTCAGCTTAGAGCCACCTACTACTAAATTCCTTGAAGATGAAACAATTTTTTTATTGAGCATTTCAGAATGATCCGAATACTTATAACAGATAGATATAACAGTAACAGATATTGAAATCATTTCAGCCCAACAGTCCCCTGACCGCCTCCACTCTCCATCTCATTTCATCATCAACAACACCCTCCATCCTTCCGTTATTTACCACCCACACGCACGCCATTGCCAACATGCTACCACCTCCCATCCACAATGGCTCGTTGGTTACACTATGCAAGCACAGCCTCAACAATTCCTGCCTGCTCTAGCCCTTCAGCTCATAGCGGAGAGCCAACAACTATGCAAAATGACAGGGAAGAGCTCTTGATAGATTGTAGTCGAGATGGAAAAGAACGAGTGCTTCTAGCTTGAGAATATTCTCTGGAAGGACCTGCTGGATTGGGTCCAAACTGATGAAACATACAGCCTGAGGAGGGTAGAGTTCTTCTAGCTTGGCAGCAATATACAGAGATGTGGCAGCTTTCAGAGCAGAGTGATATCTCTCAAAGGGGGTAGCCGTGCATATTCTGTGGAATAAGTCAAATGCTCTGAACTGCGTCTACAGCTGTAGACCCAGCCTGTTGCAGTGGCTGCTGATTAAGGTGATCCCTCTGGCTCTTTGTGCGGGTCCAAAGTAACCAGAATAATTCAGAGGAGGTATAGGAAACTTGCCTTCGAGGTCAAGGAGGTGCTCCCCGATGCTTTCAAGGTATTCCCATAGTTGTCCCAACTCATTCTAGAGCCTCTTCTCGGAGGGGGCCGAAGCTGGCAAAAAGTCACTCAAATCAAATGAGCGGCGAACTGGAGCCACTGAGGATTCTGAAGCAAGAGTCTTGGGTGTCACGTTCTGAATGTTGGTAAAAATACCTGAGAATTGATTCTTGAGAAGGCTCGGGTTGGCTGGAGGTCTCCATCAGATGTAGGCTTGCTTCGGCGGGCATTCCGCGTGTTTCTTTTGCGGATATGGCGAGAGTTTTGTGAAGTTTTGTGTGTGTTTTTGAGAGCAGAGGCCTGTTAGATGTCCTCATGGGCTACAAACCCAGTCTGCTAAGCTAGTGTCTCTCCTCCTCTCATCCCAATTCAAATGCCAATTATTTAAATAATATCAACCCTCAACGACAGTCGCCTTTCAACAACCTCCTCAGACTGTTGACTCTTTTCAGGACTTCTGGTGAAGGTGGCAGCAGGGCCATCACATTTTTGCCCGCGTGTTGTTGGTTTCTACTGATCTTGAGGAGGAATGGATATTGGCGGTCTGCAGGCGGAAGAAGGGAGTCAAAGGACAGGGTTTGGTTGAGAGGGATAAGGATAAAGAAGGGTAGTTGCAAGGGTCTCCTGACACCCTAAAAATATTGACTCGATAGTAATCTTCCCCCTTCCCCTTCACAATACTTTAATTCAAATTATATAAACCAAAAAATGCTACTATCAATCCTGCCTCTTCAGCACCAATTGCAGCCCTTGAAGATAGCACTTGAAATTCTGCAAACAGTTTTCCTCGCTCTCGTAAATTCCAGCCTGTAGAACCACCGATAGATCAGGCCTTATGTTGATCTTCAGTATACCCTCATAGGACTACTGGATTATGACCTCAGCGTAGAGCTAGAAGTCAGTTACACTGCCGGATGTTGCAAATTCAGAGTAACTGGTGTTTTCGGACAGAGCAGGGATGAAATGCTTGATCTGGTCAGGAGGAAAACTCGGACAAAGGGGAAAACTCTCAGTCTTGAGAATTTTGACACAGTCAGCCCATTCAGTGGCGTATTTGCTTGCAGGAATGTCGTAGTAGGTTACCATTTGTAGTACAGAATTGGGCAGATAGGCAGCCAAATGCTGAGGCTCTCCTTGATAACTGTAGGACAGGTGCATGCTGACATGGCTAAAAGGCAGACCCTTTGCCACGTTCAGGACCTACATTTTGCTTTGAGACCCAGGATAGATGCTATCCTCGACCACCTGAGGATTGGTGTAAACAAGGCTTTGCCTGTCTCCTCTAAACTGGAGATTGAGCATCGTCAGGACAGACGAGGTCTTGTTTCCAAAGTAGAATTAATAGAGCAAGAGTGAGCTGAATTTGTCCACTTTTTAGTATATTTGTGACGACTTGAACCCTATTTGAACTTTTTCATCCTAGTACAGGATGTAGTTAGTCTTGAAATGGCTAGCCTTAAATCTCCTATGCCCCTGGATCCTTAAGATGCCCTCACTTAAAGTGTAAGCCTCCCTTGATTCTGGGACAAACTATCCTTAGTAGTCCCGAGACCTAATATGAGGATTGGGTGGCGCCAAGAAGATTCCCTTAAGGTTGACTGTGCTTCTACTTACTGAACTACCCACAAACCTAGACTTGTTAAAGTTTGAAACAGCCATCGGGTTACGCTTCTTGACTCCTACAGTGCTCATTCTAGATTTCGAAAGTGACCGTGCCACGCTGCTGAACAGCTCAACAGGCTCTCTGGATCTGCTCTCGTACTTCGACATTATCATGTCTAGAGCCTTCTCAGCCTCGCTAAACCTGTTCTATCTATCATATGCCTTCGAAGAGGCCTTCTTCACCATATTGCCCACAGCTTCCTTCTTAGATAGCTCACTCCTTTCCATCGATGACTTGGAAGGGGGTAGACTAGATTTGGTCTTGTTTACTGCTGCCTTCTGGATTTCTGCAACTTTTGCCTCAATCGAAGGCTCTTGTTTGGGCGGCGGGACGGGAGGCCTTGAAGTTTGTTTGCTCATTTCGAATATTTTTTCATAGGCGATGTTATACCCTGAAGTATAGGTACTATAGTCATTGTTTTTGGCGTGGAGGTTGTAAAGTCCTTTTTCTTCCTCGAAGAATGCGATGAGTTTGAAGCAGAGGTCGAGAATATCGGTGTCCTGACCGTTGAGCATTTCCTCCTGGTTGGTCTGTAGTTTCTCATAATCCTTCTAGAACTTAATGTGATGGCTGTGGATCTCTCTTTGTAACTAATCAATATCGTCGACGTCCTCAAAGACTCCCAGCAGGCTGTCGATCTTATCGAACATAAACTTGATTTCAGCAGCTGAGTCAATTAACATCTACCATATTTAAGCTTAGGTTATCTACCCTTATTGGAGCCGGCTGGTGCCACCTCTTGTCTGGTAGCAGTCTTGTTCGTTTCGATTTTGACCTCCTCGCCTCCTGGAGTCGCAGAGCCGCCCTGTTGCTTACCATCCTTTTTGTTGTCGTAGTAGATGTACTGCTTTGGTAATACCAGTCGTGCTTCGTTGAGTTTACTGATAGTTTATGTAAATCTATTCGGCTTATCCTTGTTCTTCCCGAATCGACTACTCCATACCACCAATGATTCCAAGATGATTCGCATGAAATCGTTACCTGTTTTCTTGTCACCAGGAAACAAAGTTTTTCCCTTCTCTTCGACAGGCTTCCTTGGATCGGTCGTCAAGGCTATTTTTTCTAACTAGGCGTAGAGAGGAGATTTCGAAAAAGGACCAAATATCTTCTTAACGATCTGCTACTTGAGAGACAGCTCGCGAAGCATCTGTTTGAGGGGAGAAATACATAGATGGTGAGAAATTTAGTTTTCGGGGAGACTGATGGACTCTAGAGATTGTTGAGACAGCCCTGAAAGAATTAGTTGGACAGGGACACTTTGATCCCCTTTTCGTCAAGTGCCATATCGACAAAGAGATCGATGACGGTGGACGCTGCGTCCTAGTCCGCTAGCTCCTTGATATCGATGAAGAACTCGTTCATTTAAATCCACTTACGAATAAAGTTTATAACCAAGAGCCACAGTCAGCCAACTGACCTACATCAAGAATACATATGCCTCTTGACATTTTTGGCATACCTGACGATTGTTATGTTGGATGTATATTAATATTCATAGTAAATGGGCAGTCAATGCTGTGTCGAGTAAAATACGACCACAGGCTTTGAACAAGTCCAACCTAGCTTCAAAAAATATCCAGGGCAGCTATACTCCACCATCGTCAGCCACAGCGCACCGCCCTACACCATGATAGTCCCCCGCACCATCCCCAATAACTATGGCTCTTCAGCCAACTAAAATTTATCAGAATAGCCCCCAAAATAGATGCCCAACTAGAAGACTGACGGCAACAGTAAAGCTATATACTCTTTCAAGAAGAAAGCTACTCTTGAGGAACCTCAGGTGAATGTACTGTTGAGTGAAAGGGACAGACGACACTCGGGAACAGAATCAGTCTACACTCGACTCAACGGCTATGATTATCATTTTATGGTCATAGCACCCTCAGTCGACAACGAATCTGTAATTCAGAGACTGTAGCACTAGGACCCACACGCGGGTATGTTTTCAGGGATTCCAAACATATAATTCAATTCACAACTCGGCCAGCGTTCTTCCTATTCCTTTCAACAGCAACAACCACCTTTGAGGCCTCATAGCCAGAGTCTTTTCTACAAGAGAAGCAACAGCTAGCTAAGGTGATGTCTATAGTTTTAATAGCTGATAGAACAATTATAGAGGGAAGGAGAAGTACTCTGTGAGTGTTGACTGTGCAAGGCTGGGGTTGCTCTTTGTCTGGTCAGAATAGGATGGGGTAGGAGATAAAAGGGTTTGACTTCTTTTTATAATTTAAGCTATGAATCTGTTTACAGGACTGATGGGTGGGCCCAATGTTGCTCAGCAACGCCCGGGCCCCATGCGCATCAACTTCTTCAAAGAGTAAGTCAAAGTATATCCAGGTTGAGAGTCTACCCTGCCAGCTTTGCCTTCCGAGAGGACATCGAAAAAGGGGACAAAATATTGCTACCTTCATCGGCACTCAACGAGCTGTACCCTTTGCTGAGCTCCAAGAACAGAGACCCAATGATTTTTTGCCTGAAAAACGGCTCGAAGATGACATATTGTGGAGTGCTGGAGTTCGTGGCCGAGGAAGGATTGTGCTATATTCCAACGTGGATGTTCAAAATGCTGAAATTTCCCGAACCAGGAAGCCCAGCAACGGTTGCCTTGGTGCCTGACCTCAAGAAAAAATATGGACACGTACGGCACATGATCAAACTACAACCGCATCAGACCAAGTTCATCGAACTAAACAACCCAAAAGCCGTTTTGGAGTATCAACTGAGAAACTTCACTTGTTTACATGAAGAAGACACCATCACGATTGAAGTCTTTGGAGATAAGTTCGAAATCGACATCCTCGAGATTCGCCCCAAAAACGAGTACAATGCCATCTGCATCATCGAAGCTGATGTCGACGTCGATTTTGCTCCTCCGCTTGATTACATCGAGCCTACACCTGCCCAAATGAATAGAACAGCAAGCGTATCTGATGAAGACCCAAAAAAAAAAAATGACCCCTTCGCAGGCCAAGGCATGAGAATCGATGAGAAGACGGTCAACCCAGCGAGGAAGGGTTCCAATCACCAAATGGCGCCTGAGGAAGAAGAGTATGACCCCCGGAAACACAGAATCTATAGAGGCGTGCGGAAGACATCTGTGGAGTGGACGGGCCAAGGAACGAAGATCGGTGTACCTCAGGGCGTGAGAAAGAGGTGAGGGCGAGTTGATAGGCTGGTAAATAAAAAATTGAATTTTAATTGGATAGCTATTAATTATTGATGTTGGTCCGCAATCTTCTTAAAAGAGGACTGAATTACGCCTTCAGCTCTGCTCAGGCGGCCTCCCTCAAAAAGGGACAAATTTCTCAAGTACTACTATAGCGATCAAGGTCATCGGTGCCGTCGTTGACGTGCAGTTCGAAGGGGATATTCCTCCCATCCTCAATGCTCTTGAAGTTCAAGGTGTCGACCACAGACTAGTACTCGAGGTTGCCCAGCATTTGGGTGACTCAAGAGTTAGAACAATCGCCATGGACTCCACCGAAGGTCTCGTCAGAGGGCAGGAAGTCGCTGATACCGGAGCTCCCATTAGTATCCCCGTTGGTCCCGAAACCCTCGGCAGAATCATGAATGTGATTGGTGATCCCATCGACGAAAGAGGACCCATCGAAACTAAGATCAGATACCCTATTCATAGAGAAGCTCCCGCATTTGACGAGCAAGGCTCAGGAGCTGAAATTCTTATCACTGGTATCAAGGTCGTCGACTTGTTGGCCCCTTACGCAAGAGGAGGTAAAATCGGACTGTTCGGTGGTGCCGGTGTCGGAAAGACTGTCGTCATCCAGGAGCTTATTAACAACGTCGCCAAGGCCCATGGTGGATACTCAGTGTTTGCAGGTGTCGGCGAGCGAACAAGAGAGGGTAACGATCTCTACCACGAAATGATTGAATCCGGTGTCATCAAGATTGACCAGCCCGGATCTCGATGCGCTCTCATCTACGGTCAAATGAACGAACCCCCAGGAGCTAGAGCCAGAGTTGGATTGACCGGGCTCACTGTCGCTGAGTACTTCAGAGACGAAGAGGGTAAGGACGTGCTGCTCTTTATCGACAACATTTTTAGATTCACTCAGGCATGCTCAGAAGTGTCTGCCTTGCTTGGTCGTATTCCCTCAGCTGTGGGATATCAGCCTACCCTCGCTACTGATTTGGGTGCCCTTCAAGAAAGAATCACTACCACCAAAAAAGGCTCTATCACATCCGTCCAAGCCATCTACGTGCCTGCTGACGATTTGACTGATCCTGCCCCTGCCACAACCTTCGCTTTCTTGGATGCCACTACTGTGCTGTCCCGAGCCTTGACTGAGTTGGGTATCTACCCTGCTGTCGATCCTCTCGACTCCACTTCTCGTATGTTGGACCCCGTCATTGTCGGAGAGAGGCATTACTCAGTTGCTAGAGGTGTGCAAAAACTCCTCCAGGATTACAAATCCCTTCAGGATATCATCGCCATTTTGGGCATGGACGAACTCTCAGAGGATGACAAACTGACTGTGGCCAGAGCCAGAAAGATCCAGAAATTCCTTTCCCAGCCTTTCTTCATGAGCTAGATCTTCACAGGCAGAAAGGGTAAACTGGTTCAGCTGAAGGACACTATTGACGGTTTCGCTGCTCTTTTGGAGGGCAAGGGAGACGACTACCCCGAGGCTGCCTTCTATATGCAGGGTACTCTGGAGGATGCCTTCGAGGAAGGAAAGAGACTCGCTCTTCAGGCCACTAAGAAATGATGACATTGAAACCAACTTTTAAACTATTCAAATATGAATTAATCATAATTTTGAATATATTATGTCCAAGGTCAACCCTCATCAACTCAAAGTCTTCGAATAAGGTATAACTCGGCTCATCCAGACAAGTACCTTGACCCACACCATCACGAGCACGATAATGACGACTCATATGAGTCCATCTCAGACGACGAGGTCGAATTCCCACCGCAAAAGGGGCACTTCCAGCGCTCAGAGAAGCAAGAGAGCAAGCTGGAAGATGGCTAATATAACTAAACACATTACGCGTATTAAGTTGCTGAGTCAGGACCCTCAAGGAGCTGATCGAAAAATTAAACGATGAGGATCATAGTGAAGACTAGGGCATCGAAGACTACAAAATTGGAGGGTACATACATTATAATTTAGTTATCATCCCTGCCACATCGGAGAGGTCCTCATGAACAGGTACGTTCTCATCCAAAAATTGGGATGGGGACATTTCTCTACAGTCTGGCTAGCCCGCGATTTCAAGTACAACAACTACGTTGCCGTCAAGATCATGAAGAGCTCTCCTCACTATTTGGAGGCCTCTTACGACTAAGTAAGCCCCTCTATAACCAAGAAAGGTTGAAATCCTGCAAAAAGTGGCCAGTTATGCATATCATCCCTAGTGGATTAAATCACTAAAACAATACGAGCCCCAAAAAGCACAGTTCGACCGCGATGACAGCCACGTTCTCAACCTGCTCAACTCCTTCCTCTACAAAGGACCCTACGGTAACCATTTCTGCATGGTCTTCTAAATTCTCGGAGTCAATCTGCTTGAAGTCCTCAAACGCTATGACTACAAGGGTCTGCCTCTCGATCTCGTCAAATAAATAACCAGGCAAGTGCTTATGGGTTTGGACTTCCTCAACAGAATATGCAGAGTCATCCATACTGACCTCAAGCCTGAAAATGTGCTACTATGCCTTACAGATGACGAGATCAAGCAAATCGTTGATAGTGGTCAACTTGCCAGTAGAGATCTTTACCGCGATAGACTGCAACTGTACAGATAAAATTACAACCTTGGGCCAGTCGACGCCTCATAGGACGAGGAAGTGGAGTTCTGTCCTCCTCAGAAGAAAACTGATATCAAGGCGAAAAGAGTTGATGACTCTGACTATGACTCGGAGAGCTAATTCGGGCAGCTGTCGACAAGAATATCAGAGTTGAAATCCAAGCTGGAGGATCCTAATCTCAATAGAAACCAGAGAAAGAATTGCAGAAGAAAACTCAAGAAAATGGAGGAGAAGCTGGAGAAAGAACCGACTTTTCTGCCTAAATCCTAGCTCAAGTAGAAATAATTCAATGCTGAGAAAAAAAACAGCAAAAGAATCAAGAAAAGTGCTAAGGACTTGTTCAGTGCTTTTTCTACCAAGTTGGTTCTTGACAAGGGGCCTAAGCTGGAGAAAGGCTTCAAGGTCAAGATTGCCGATCTAGGAAATGCTTGCTGGGAACACCACCACTTTGCAACCTAAATCCAGACCAGACAGTACAGAGGCCCTGAAGTTCTGACGGGCTCTAAGTACAACCTCACCGCTGATATGTGGTCTTTGGCTTGTATGACATTTTAGATGCTGACAGGAGAGCTTCTCTTCAATCCGAGAAAGGACAACAACGATTCTTTTGGCAAGAATGACGACCATCTTGCCCAGATGATGTAGTTGCTGGGAAGGTTTCCCAAGAAGTTTACCTGCAGAGGACTCAAGAACAAAAAATACTTCTCAAAAGATGGAAACCTCGTCAGAATTCCGAAACTTCAGAACTGGAGTCTCAAAGATGTCATGATCGCCAAGTATATTTTCATCTAGCTAGATATCGCTTCACCGAGGAACAGGCCAAGTTTTTTGAAGAATTCATGAGCCCCATGCTTAACTGCTACCCTTAGCGCCGATTACTATCAGATGTCATGCTCCATCATCCTTGGCTGACCTCCTAGACCCCCGACAACTACTACATGTACTCATGCCGGCATTCAGGAGCTAGGAGGAACACAAAAAGATCAAGGCTGAGCGATATGATCTTGATATTCAGAAAGACGAGGTGTATCAATACGAGTCCGAGAACGAGGATGGGTAAACTGAGGACAATGGTGGGAATGACTCTTCGGACGACTAATTTTTCGAGTACGAGAAGGTAGGAGACATTCGCTACATTGATCGCAGTTTCATGGATCTAGGATATATCGGCTACGGCGAGGGCATCTTCCTGGAGAAATTAGATTTTGGCCCCAACTGGCAATTCGAACCCTGATGCATACATCCAACATCATTCATATAATATACTCACTGAACCCAGTCAAAAACATCCCATATAAAATCATTTCTTGTCTATAAAGGAAGGCAATTGTTTGGGAGTCTCGAACTCGAATGAAGATGATTACGATTATATCATATGAGGAAGTGGAGGAGGGGGAGGCAGTTACTTTCCCTTCCTATGTGACTCTCTTTCTGGAGTCGACTTCTAACTACCTCTTCTTTAGCTTCTGTCTTTTTTGATTTCTTCTGTCTCTCCTTTGACTTTCTTTCGGGCTGAAGGCTCCTCCTCTTCTGATGATTCATCTTCTGAGCTCTACTATTATTCCTGGCTATAATCATCCTCATCATCCTATTCATTATCGTCTCCATCGTTGAGCATCTCTGCCCAGCTAACTTTCTTCTTGGCATATTTGCCTTTCCTATCATTTTACTAACTTTCTGACTCAGAGTCACCATCAGATTCATCATCTTCCTTGGCCGAAAAGCTCTAGTCATCATCTTACTAATCAGAATCCTCTTGGCCAGCTTTTTACAGCATCGATAGTAAACTTTCCTTCTTGCCTTTGCTCTCTTCCTGGGATTTATTTCTTTGTTTCTACTATTTGACTCTTTTTGACTGAATAGCTCTGGGTTGTATATCTCTCTTGCTTTTTCTGAGCTATATTGTCACCTTTGTGCCATTTCCGATGGCTTACCTTGTGACAATGATCGATGGGTCAGCTTCTCCTTTGTGCTTATCCTAGCCAGCTTCTCTTTCATAGTACCCCAGTATGTGGACTTCTCCATCTACAGCTCTTAATTGCTCTCCTTTGTCGCTACTTAGCTTGAGCTTGATAAAACAGGAATAGTTTTATGCTTTTCCCTTTTCGAGGTTAGCAATCAGGATCGGCTTGTCATTGGTATTCGATTGAAGGAATAATCTTGTTTTCTGCATCAGGAGGAAGGTACTTGTGAAGGGGAGGGAAGCGTGAAGTTGGTGAGTATGAGTGTGACTGGCTCTGATGCTGTGAGAGTGATTGTTTGGTTCGACTCAATGTTGACCGCGAAGGCCATTATAATTATAGTGAATGCGTCCTTTTTGATAAATCAATCGGCAATATCATTAAGAGCCAAGCATATGACCCCTTTCTCATGTCCTTTCAACGTCTGGACCAGCTCCCCTTTTTCCACGTCCCACAGCTTGATGGTTTGGTCTGTGCTGCATGTAATCAGATAGGCCTCATCGCATGAAAACTGGCAGTCCCAGACCCACTTTAGATGGCCCTTCAGAGTCTTGTGTTCAGTTATTGAAAAGTTGTCGTTCTCCATGTTTACCCTGAACAGCTTGATCTTTTTGTCGGCCGAGCAAGTGGCCAGGTATTTGTTGTTGGGAGATATTTGCATCTTGAGAATGTAGTCATCGTGAACCTTTATGGGCTTAGGATTCTTTTTGGTCATGTGCTCGCTGAAAAGATTGATGAAACCTTAGTTGTCGCCATACGCCATTCTTTAAAGAGTATCGCTCATTGTGATTGTCCTGATGCTGTGTTAAGACTATAAGGTGGTTTTGTGCTCATTGTCCTTGTATAGGTCCCATTTTGTGACCGCGCCTCCCTCGTCTCCAAACACGATTGAGCCCTTGTTCGGGTGCAAAGCTGCGCAGTTGATTGGTCTGCTGTTTTTATGCTCTTTTATTACATTTTTGACTTTCAGATCGAAAATTCTCAGCCCCCCATCCTCACAAGCCGTATAGATGATTTTGTCGTCATTGCCGAAGCAACCGACGGCGTTGACATTTCCCTTGAATGCATTGTCTAGGGACCTGATGGGAGTGTTTGGTTTGCTTATATCGATGATCTTGACTGCATTGTACATTCCCACTATGATCTTGTCCTTTTTGTCAGTTATCTGCAGGGAAATGGGGGCAGAGTCGAGCTTAATAGTTTCGTTGGGATTGTGGTTATTGGTGGAGGGGTCCCAAAAGCGGACAGTATTGTCATATGAACCACTCGCTAGCTTCAGACTCATAAAGTTGACTGCAAAGATATTAAATTTAATAGCAAATCATTGAAATTAATGCTTGCCATTTACCGAAAATAAGATTGATTTAGAAAGTGACTATAGATGTAGGAGCTGAGACAAAGGTGGCTGACGTGTCTAAAGAAGGAAGAAGTCAGTGGATGAGAGAGTGAGGAATGGCCTGGTAGAATAATGAGGGTCAGAAGCGAGGATATTACTTTAAATATGAAGTATTTAGAATATTGCCCGAAATGTGGAAATTCCCATGAAGGCAGCTGCTCGACCGAAGCTGTATATTTTTACTGGTTCCCACAAAACAAGTACTGCCTCCCACAAGAGGTGTCCATCTGCGGGGACTGGTCAAGATGGCAACGCAAATAAAAAATGAACAAAGTAACCCCTTCATCCGGAAATTCATACTTCTCCATCCTCCTGGCTCTCAGTGAAGGCACCCATTTATACAAGTACATCGTTGATGGAACCTGGACACACGATCCCTCTGTTCCCACAGTTCCCAATGAGTTTGGTTCACTGAACAACATAGCCGAGGTATAAAAATTCTGATAGCAGATTCTTCCGAAGAAGAGTTACACAAAGAAAGAATCGGGGCAATCGGTGAAACTGACATCCAACTACTACTGTTTTTAAGGTTTGAAAATAATAGGATCCTGGGATAACTGGGCCTAGGAGCATCTAATGACCCTCACCTACAATCCCCTCAAAAAAATACACAGTAGTAAGCCTACCCTCACTCAGCTAGATAGAACTCGACCTCAAAGCCACAAACACATACTAATTTATCTTCAAACACAAACAGCAGTACCTGGTTGATTAGAAGTATCCCACTGTTACCAACCCATTTGGAACCCTCAACAACTTCACGATAGTCTACGCCAACAAGATCAGATCAGACACTCCTCGAAACGTATAAGCCAGTCCCCGGCCTCTTTCAGGTGCAGAGAGAGAACGACCAGCCAAGGAGATAAAAGGAAATGTATTTAGTTGGAGGAAGGTCGGTTAGAAAGTCAAGCTTCCTTACGAGAGGATCTAGGGACACACTATATGCTGCGTGGGGGAGTATATTTACATCTTCGGAGGTAGGTTATATCTGATGCAGGAAAGAGCAGAAGCGAGTACATCAACACCCTGATAAAAATCAACTCTTCCTTCGATAAACTATAGTACCTCGACGCTGTCCCTGATGGCCGAGCCTCACATCAGATGAAAGTTTACGGAAATAAAATATTGGTATACGGAGGAAACAACCAAGATATACTCGACGACTACAATGTCTTCAACGTCTCTGACAACCGGTGGCAAAATCCTCAAAAAATACCAAAATCCAAGGTCAACAAATGGGAAAGGCATTCCTGCGTCCTCTACGAATCTCTTCTGGTCTTCTTTGGAGGATGCTACAGCGCTTAGAATATCGAGATTTAATAGCTGAGCGATCAGATAGAGGTCCTTGATCTGGAAAAAATGAGCTGGGTAGAGTCAATAAAGTTAGATGGGGAGCATCCACGGCCAAGGTTTGCACATGCTGCCGACCTCCTCAAATCCCACATGTACATTTTTGGAGGAGTTACAGACATTCCAACGTACTTTCTCTTTCACTTAGAAACACCAAAGCTAACGACCTCTGGAAAATCAACCTTATGAACGTGAACAGTATGCAATGGATTCAGGTGAAACCTAAAGGAACTCCTCCTCAACCCCGTCACGGGCATACTCTCAACGCTCTCAAGAACCTGCTTATAGTGTTTGGAGGTGTCAGCTAGCGTCAGGAGTACCTCAATGATGTGGGCATATACAATTCCCTTACGAATTAGTGGTACAATGCTGCTCAAATAGGATGGTTCCCTATGTGCAAGGATCGATTCCCATAGCCAGGTACAACCATGCTTCCGCAAACCTCTTCAACAACTCCATTGTCATTTTTGGAGGAAAGACCCAAGACCGCGGGAAAAACAATTAAATATACCTTCTTGAACCCGGCTTCTCCAAGTAACTTCGACTCTTTGATGAAGAGGAGGATTCTGATACTGAATGATCTCATAAAACTGATCCTATGCCACCCCTTCTATTCATACATTTCAATCAAAGCAGCTCAACTGTCATTTGTCAAGCAATAAACCCAGCCATGCTTCTATTTTTGCTTGAATGTTCATAACAACAGATGTAGTTGTCACTAAGGCTTTTAATTCTGGTTTTATTCAGGTAGAGGAGTCTTATCTTTGATATAATATAATCAGCATTCTTGAAAAAGCAGTTGAGATGGAGTTGAAATCGGACTATGAAATTTACCTTGACTCTTACCAATATTCAGAACAGGTCAACATTTGTCAAAATAACGAGTTCTATGAATTAGCTGATTTCCCTAATAAAACTTTCAATACTTTGGAGGAATCAAAGAAAAGCTCCTAGTTCATCCATTAACAAGTGCCTGAGTCCCCAAGTGGGAAGAAAAGCCCGAAAAGTAAAATAAAGTTGATAAACAGGTGTAAAACAAAGAACAGCCTTGCGCTTTTCAAGACAGCACACTTGAAATTTTTGAAGAGAAACGGGGTATCCC
>Ga0100385_1001733_pt1 | contig 21397 bp, 33 predicted proteins | sample CryGeymeta201509_FD_81543 | JGI IMG/M metagenome (GOLD analysis project Ga0100385, IMG submission 81543) | Groundwater microbial communities from Crystal Geyser aquifers in Utah, USA - Crystal Geyser metaG 2015-09 | ecosystem: Environmental > Aquatic > Deep subsurface > Groundwater | place: USA... | reverse complement strand
TAGGTATACTTTTGCCTCCTCTTGGAAGTCCACCTTGAAGAGGTTGGTGACGAGAGGGACTGAGGGACACTTGTTGAGGTGTGGTCCTCGGTTGCGAGTTGCTAAGGCGCTTAACATTTCAATGATTATGAATTTTGGCCAAATTAGCTGGCATTTGTGGAGCAAAATGTATGGCTTGTACTACAATTTGCACACTTGACTTATCGAGAGAAAAAATATATTAACTCAAAATCAGCAGCAATTGACTCATTCTAAAACTTTAAAACTCGTCCCCAGACTCAAGGTATACCCAGAAGGGCTTTATCTACATGGGTCTGATCTGACTGCTTTGATGAATATGATGGTATCAGGTTATCAAAAAAAGTCAATGATGCAAGTTGGAAACAAATTGACAATAGTTATCAGATTTGCTTCTTCAAAAATTTGAAGATTTTCAGCCTTATTTAGCGATCACATAAGAACTGGCGCAAGTTGATGGAGGATGGTTCTTTAAAAAGCTGATTCGTATTTTACTTGCTGGAGTCGCTTCTGAGGACATTCAGAAGACTATGACTACTGGCCTGGGGTGTTGGTTGACTATTGCAAAACTTTGATATTGGCCCAACAGAACCATTTAAGTTAAGATTGTACTTTCTGGAAAAGAAATGATCTTGAGTTTTGATCAATAATCGCTGCTCTTTCTCAAACCTTCCGAGTATTTTTTATTGAGTGGAATCATAGGCTTTGTAAGGCGATCGGTAATTTTATTTGACTTCAGTGACGAAATGATTGGAGTTCAATTACGATCTTTTGGGCCTGTTTTTGAGGCGAGTGATTTAAGATCCGAATTCCTCGATCTTGTTTTTCAGATTGCTGAGATCAAACTCGTTTTATTTTTGTTCGTTCACTAATTTTTTCTCTTCTTCTTGGAGCTTTTGGAATGACTAAGTGCATTATCTCCAACGTGACTCAAGGAGTTGCCTTTCTTTTTCCTTCTATCTCCTCCGATCATTAACAAGCCGTTCGATGTTCTCAGAGCTGGTTTATTTTTTAAAAAAGGAAATATCGTCTTTCAATGCTCTAGCTTCTTGAAGAAGTTGTTTGATCAGTTATTGTTCTTTTCGCTAAAAATTGACTCCAAGAACGTTAGCATACTTTTCACTGAGCTCCTCAACTATTGAGGATGAGTCTTATCGCTTTAATGTATTCATAACTTCTTCTATTCCATTATATCAATATCTAATTTCTATCCGAAGTTGGTTGTTGATTAAGTATATAGGGACATAATCAAATCAAGCAGTAGCTTTCTCGATTTTGTTCTCAGGTTTTTTTTCGTCTTCTTTCTTTTGTCCAAATGCCACTCCCTCTTTTCCACAGAATTTGACTTCTCCTAAAATTTTGACAAAAGGTCCTGTGGATCTGACGTAGTTGAACCATCTCACAAGATTGGGTATCTTCTTTCTGAAGTCTTCAGTTACTATGTTTCTGGATAGAAGGATATTTACTCAAAGGCAAAATTGAGGTGAGTCGCTAGGCTAATATCAATGATGGACATTGCGTCTCCAATCATAAAAGTTCTCAGCTTCAAATGATTGTTGATGAGATCCAACTCCTTAAGGAGCTCCTTGACTGAATAGTCAAACTTTTCTTGATCAGCTACTCTAGCTCCTTGGACCTGTTCGTAAAGCTCTCGTAAGAGAGGATGCAATTCGAGACTGAAATGTTCGAACCATTCCCATACCTTGAGTTTGTCTTGCTGACTCTTGCCTGAAAGCTTTCCTTCGACAATGTGATTCAAGATGGAGGTGGGCTGATTGAGAGTACCTTCTGGTGTGAGAAGGATCAAAGGCTCATACTTTTTGTTGATCTATTGAGTGGGGATGGTTTTATTGAGAAAAGCAGCAGTTATCTGAATCTGGAGGAGGTTGGGATCATTGGACCTCGTGAAGTAGAGAGTGCTTGTCATTTCAATTAATTTTCTTTTATAAGTAAAATATTAATCAAAACCGAATCTTCTCAGATATTGTACTATTGTAGGTAGTTGGTTCCTTGACTAGTTGATTGAAGCTATTTGTGTATATTTTTTTTTATTCACCATGATCAACCTGGCAAGGAGGATGGTAACTCGACCATACTGCTTCTCCAGTTCTCGCCACAACATCAACTACTACGAAGTTCTATAACTGTCGAGTGGGGCTACCGCTGCTGCCATTAAAAAGGCTTACTCTTAGCTCACCGAAAACATTAAACCAGAACTCGATGCCGAGCGATTCAAAGCTCTTAATGAAGCTTTCGTTATTCTTTCCGATCTCAAGACCAGAGACGCTTATGACTCCCTTTTGTCTGTGAGAAAACAATTTTACCTTAATGACGAAAAATCAGCCCCTCCTGCAACCAAATCATATCTGGCAACCCGCAAACAAAGAAGGTATTCTTGTGATCTACCTTAGCGAGCAATCTCTGAGAAAGATGATCAATATTGATCAGTTTGGAAGATATAGAGGTGGCCTTCCTCGCAAGGGTACCACTCTGAGAGGAAATTCATTGGGACAGACCGGTACCTTGTATCGCCAAGAATAAATTGAGGAGTAGCACAACCCCCATCCTGAGTACAATGTCATCACCCAAGAAAAAGCATAGTCTTTCAAGAATTTCCATCTCAATGAACACAAAGCTCGAACCATGACTTGGCCCTGGTTTACTTGTGAAGTCGACTATGACTTCTTCACATTCCCCACCTTCCGCAAAAAATATTGGCCCCTATTCCAGCTCTTTGTGCTTTTCTTCTACATTCTCCCAACTCTTTACTACTCCATCGAAAAAATCGAAAAACAGCAAGACACCAAAGGTATTGTTTGTCTTACTAAGAGCTCAAGGCCAAGGCTGAATAACGTAGGGCTGCAAAAGAGAGAAAGGAAAGAGAAGCACAGGAGCAGGCTGAAAATAGCGAAGCCACAGCTCAGGCCTGATTATAAAACCGCTGATGAATATCAGATTGCTATTGTGGGCAGAATAAATAAATAAAAGATAGTTAAGAGTATGAGGACAGCTGAAGGAGACATGGTGGAAGGCCTAAATGACTGAATGACCGCCATTGTTAGGTCATTAATTTAAAATTTATTAAGATATATTAATGTCAGATCAAGAGAGCAACACTCTGAAGTGGGGTGACATTGTGAGGATCCATGGAGTCAATCTCAACAAGAGCGAACAAGAAAACTCCAAAGGACTTATTGTTTCCAAAGGGTAATTTATCCTTTACTCAGCTTTACAGATTCGAATATCTATTACCAGAAGTACACCAACTTCGAAAATGTCAATTTCTACCGTGAGTCTCTGTTCCAGATCATGCCCATCTCTGGCTTCGAAATTCATGACTAAATTGCTAATTCCAATTCTTCTAAGTAGCTCCCTAATCATTGTAGACCAGCCGACATGGAGAGCCTCAAGAAGAAAGCTGAAAACGAACTAGAGATCCTTCATAATAATCTGAAAAGCAAGAAAGGCGATCATGTGCTATACGGAGCATAAGCTATTTTCCGTCATGTGGAATCCAATGGATATCTGCGGGGTCTGCAAAAAGCTGCTGATACTGGTTAGGGCGCCTTTATGATTGAAGTCAGTCCTCTTCCTTGCTCACAAGTCATCTGGAAGATCGATTCTCACAGAAGCTACCAGCACGATGGAGATCCAATATTTTTCGACGATGAGCTCCTGATATAACACATGAGCACCGACTGCTACATGAACTTTGTTCTGGGAGACAACGTCGTCTACCTTGATAGCCCCATCAAAGATTAGCGTAAAATAAACGAAGAGGATATTGCTTATCCTTACGCACAAGTTCGACCCTCAATCAAGACAGCCAACTAGAGAAGAACTTCTATAATCAATTAGAACAAGAACAAATGTTTATGGAAGTTCATTCAGCATTGTAGTGGTGAGCAGTATGACTAAAAGAAGAAAATAAAGTCGCATGACATTGTTTACTTTGAGCACACAAAAAACAAAGGCTGCATTTCTTCATCTCTTAGCGGAGATAAGTACTATCTCAAAGAAACAGTGGACAAAAGACCTAGCTTCTAATCTTTTTGGGAGCTTATTCCGAAGGATATCAACGAATTGGGTCCAGAAAACTGTAATGATTTTTTTGCTAGAAACATCGTTACTGGACAATATCTCACCTACCAAGACTTTAAAGTCAGAATTATCTCTCAGGCTGAAGTTGAAGGTGGAGGTTTCGAAAGCCGCGGATTGATCAACTTTATCTGCAGTGAAGGAGCTTAAGGCAAGTAAGGCCGCAAGCTCGAAAGAGGCCCCTTGATTCCCAAGGATCCGAGTAAGCCTCAGACTATCAAATTCGCAGAGAGCCTGTATGATTTGTACGAGCTGAAGGATGTCGAAGAGCTTACTGAAGACAGTTTCTTTATAGTGAAGGTTGAAGAAGAAACAATCATGAACATCATGTTTATTCTCAGCTCCCACGAGCATCTAGTTAAATTCCTGAAGGGCATTGGAAGTTATCTCGTCAAGGAGAGAGAAAGAATTGCTGAGGTGAGCTCAACTATGCCTGACAACAAACAAACTGAGCTTCAGGAACGATAAAACTATCAATTCCAGTAAACTCCCATCGAATAACTGGAAAACTTGAGAAATGTGCTGGAGATGTTGGCAGGAAAAATATATGAGACTACTTATGCTGATATTGTTTCTTCAGGAAACACTCCCAATTCAACAATTCAAAAAATTCTTGTTGACACTGGAACAACTTAACTTTTGATTGAGTCAATCTTTCAGCTTTATGATGGCTTCAAGCTGGTTGAGAACAACTCTGAAAGTTTGATGAATCGTGTCAGAAAGGAAAGATACTCTGAAGTATTTGAAAGATTATACATTTTGCTTGAGAAGATTGTAGTTGGCAACAAGCAAAATCGTTTCTATTTGGCTCGCTGGGTTGACCTATTTCTTGAACATTTGAAGAACATCAACAGAGAATACATCCAATCTTGTCTTGTAGGCATTCTCCAGAATAACCCTCAGGCTATTGAGGCGACAATCAACAAAGCAAAAATTATCGACTTGATCAGGCGTTTCTATGAGTAGGCTTCAAACAAAAACAGTCCCGAGCTGACGACTAAGTATCTTAGACTGTTTTCTACTTTTATCAAGTGTGAAGATCGTATTTTGAAAGAAAATCAAAACATCATTCTCGACAATTTCTTCAAGGATGAGAATAACTACTACTGCTATCGTTTCAAGGTCGTCGACAAAGAAGATGAGCAAGAAAACCCTCAAGATGAATTCAGCAAGATTAAATGCAAACGAGTGGAGATCGCTCTCTACACACAGGACTTCAGCCCTATCCCGAAGTATTACAAAGATTGGGGAACAAAATGGAACTACTTCCTTTACTTTGTTAACCTCCTTGCAGATGTCTGTATGGACAAGAACAACAATGCTATTGAAAATATTTCAGCTTTGATTTCTCTTCAAACAGTCACTGTCATTCTAAATGACCCTGAAATAGCAGCTCTCAATGAAATTCTCCTACAGTAGGCTAAAAAGAAAGGTGGATCAGCTATTGCTAGCGTTCATGAACCCTTTGCCAGGATCGCTCAGCACATCTATATATGTAACAACAAGTTCACTCCCATCAAACCTATCAAAAATATCAGCAAGTGGTACCGTCATGAAGGAGAATAAAAGGGAATTGTTCGTAGGGAGGATATCAACCGCACTAAAAGGGCCTTTGAGGGTGAAAAAGAGGAAGAATAGTACTATTATATTCGCTCTATCCTGAGCTATATTTAAAATTTCATTCAAACTGCGACTCAGGACAGTGCTAATCTTAACTTACTTTACACAGTCCTTCTTCTCTTCAAGGAAACGGTTATCCTCGGCTTATGGAAGAGCATTGTTGACTTCAGAAAATTGATTCCATCCATCATCATGAGGATCATCAAGTTAGACGATACTCGGCTTTTCAATATATGGACCGAGAAAAAAACAGTCAGAGAGGTCGTTGCCCTGAATAAGGAAGAGCACAGCTTCAACAGACCTGAAAACACCCAGAATATTCATTGCAAAGGCAAAAGTACTTAAATTTTCAAATACATCAACGATCTGGAAATCGATATTAGATTGAGGTACATGATGAATTTCTTCAAGGGTCTCTATGAAGCCACTGAGAATTTTGATGACTACAACCGCCCTGAAGACTAGCCCAAGATTGATGAGGTGGATGTTTATCAAAGAAACTTTTCAGCAAAAGAATAATTCAACAAAAATTAATTCTCCGCAATTTTGGGAGACGTCAGGAAAATCAGTTAGGATCAGGACATTATGCAAAAAGTGAACATTTGGTGCAACAAATTCAAAGAGTTAACTCCCTTCGAACATTCTCCCTCCCTGAATTTGAGCAAAAACAGATATTTGTTCCAAGGTTCTCCTGATCAACCTGTCCCTAACTTCCACAGCATGATACTGGCTTTGCTCGAGCTTCCAGTCTATAAAGATGATCAGCTCCTCAATTCATCAATTAGAATGCTAAGATTGATGTTCGAGCAGCGCAAGGACCTGATTGAGCAATTTAAAGGACTACTGATTTGTGGCAAAGGAAATTTATGGTAAGTGTACCAAACCCTGAAGTACATGAGAGAAAAGTTCGACATGCTTACCAATAGAAATGTAATCCGCAATATTGATGAACCGATCGATAATGGATCTTATGCAATTGACCAGCCTTATACTGCTACATAGAAAAGCCCGGCGAAGAGATCAGGCATTCTTCAAGACCTTTTTTATTTATCTCGAACTCTCAAGGAAGGAATAAACCTCAAAAACATTGAAGCTTTGATGCTGGTTGAAAACTGGATGTTTGATGACAACCACGTCTTCAGCTACCTAACTGAAAAAGAAAAGAACAACAGGTTGTTTCAGGACATGAATATTGCAGAAGGCATTTATTTGCCTCTTGCTAGCTACATTCGCCTTATGGGGGATGAACCAATCAATCCCATCCATCGAAAGGTTTTGTTCGCTGTCTACCAGTACCTTGCTCTTCTTTGCTTCAATAATCTTGACGGTAAACAAAAGCTCATGTAATATGTACTTGATGCCTTGCCTCATCTCAGCAAAAGGGTGGGAGCTGCTAACTTCTTATATCAGGTGACTCTAAATAATAAAAATCTGATAGCCAACACTGGACTTGTTGCTAAAATAATTGATGGAGCATTAGAGGCTTGTCTTGAGCTGGACAGATAAGATCCCTTATATGAAGATAACATAGACAACAAATAGTTTGTGGCCTACAATAACTATGAAAAGAGTCAAATATTGTTTGCCTTGAGAGGAATACTTCTTCTTAACAATGAAGGCTTCAGGCTCAATCAAGAGCTTCTGATGAATAGGTTCCAAGACAATAGATTTAAAAGACTGATATACAAAGGAAAAGGGGAGTTCATCAGCAAAAGAGACAACTTCGAACTCTCGCCTCAATAAAGTTATGTCGCCTGCTTCTTCGAACTATTTTCAGTCTTAGTGGAGAGCAAAAATTTCATCAACGTCGGTAAACTTGACAATATTCATCCCTATACTTATTGCCTTGATTTTTTGAAGAATACTAACAGATGGCAGATTCGAAGGTCAATGAGGGCTTATATCAACAGGCTCTTCTATGTCAACAAAGACAGGTAAATTTTCCTGTTCGAAGAGTTCATCCGTAAGGAGTTCAAATAGATCAATGGAGAACTTGACGATATCATATCCCTTTACCGCAACAAAAGCATCAACGATGAAGTTGCCATTCCTAATGGAATTCGCTTTAAGTTTGCTATCAGTGAGGTTCTTGAACTGATCCTTGAAATTTTCATCACCATTGAAGAAATGCTTTTGAAACCGGAGTTCTTGAAAATATTAAGGAGGTAGATTGAGAAGGAGGAGAAAAAACCAGAAAATCAGAGAGAAATTCATGATCAGTTCGTGAAACTACTTTACAACATTGGATGTCTCAATAAGTTATATCCAAAGAAAAATATAATCAACTCATTCATCAAAGAAATCAAAGAACACATTACCCGTGTGATGATGTGGTTCGATATCAGGTTCCTTGAAAAACAGACTCAACTTGAAAATGAGGCACCTATCGCTGAAGAACAGGATGACTTGGGGGTCGACCAAGAGAAGAAAAACTATGTATATGATCACTCGAAAAGTTTCTTCAAGAATCTTTCATGCATGATCAGATAAATCAAAGCCAAATAACAGAAGGAGATAATGAAGGAGCTTGCTCGCAAACGAGAGAAGAAAGATGGAACTCCGGAATAGCTGAAATCAATATATTTAGCTATTATTTTCAGTGTTGAAGGTGAAAACTTGAAGGAAATTGTTTCTAAAAAGGCTCGTGAAGTTTCAACATCTCTTTACAAGCCTCACATTCAGACTGCCAACTCCAGAATATTCAAACTGATCGCTAAGCCAACACTTGATAACAACGAGGAAAATATTGAATTCAATAGAAGGTTGTCCATCGTGAAAGAGCTGATTGACGATTCCCCTGTCTTTAGGAAGCTGAGAGAGGATGAGTTCTACAAGTTAGTAACTAGCATTACAAATATTAATGAGACCAGTAGATTGTACTATTAAGACAAATGGCTTAATTCTGGAGAGCCAAATCCTATTCCAGTTGTGCCTCTGAGATAAATGTTCACAAAAACATTTTCTCTCATCATGAACAATCATGAATCCATCAACACTGCTGAAAAAATATTTGTGATTAAAATAGCTCGTTGCTTCATTACTGAGGCTGTTGAAGGTCAGCAAACTTACAAATATCCAGTTGACAAGTGGAATGCCAGTTACTTCCCCGGTGAGTTGACAGAAGGAGACTAAGAGTATGAACATCGAAAATAATTGATAGAGAAGACTGAAAAGTAGTTGTAGGAAAGACAATGTCTGATCAGAGATTGTGGAGGAGCAGAGTTCATATAATCTATTTTCAAATTTTACAACACTTTTGACAGCTAGCTCGAGCTTCTAAACTAAACACTATTGCTTGGTATAGCATTTCTCTTCGGAGGCAACACCAAATGTCAGGATAGTTTTCACACTGTTCTCTCAGCTGATCCTGACAACTACATGATGCTGGGCATTAGACGCATCATAACCAATATTGGCCTCATTTTGATTGAGATGCGCAAGATAAAGGATGAAGCTGTTGGAAAGGATAGATAGTTTGCCTACTCGATTGTTGATACCTATGACTACTTTGATGGTGAAAGCAATGTGATATTCTCAGCTTTTGGAGTGACAGGCTTTGACAAAAATGAGATGAGGAGTGAGAAAAATAATTAGTTGGCTCTGTGCCGAGTGTTCAGATTCTTGCAGCTGATGTGCGAAAATGGAAACAACCAGATGAAAGAATTCTTGCTGGTACAAACAAATACAAACGGAGACCGAAAGACGAATGCTGTTAACTTTATTGAAACCACATCCTTCCTCCTCAGAAAGTTATTTAAAGTCATGAATGTCAAGCTTGTAGGAATTCCTGCTACTCTATTGGATTTCATCAGTGAAATAACTCAACTTCCCTGCATAAACAATCAAATTGCCTTCATGAAGAGCACCTTTTTTGAGGACCTCAGTTATCTGGCTGACTACTTTGTTAGCGAAGACAACCTCAAGCAGCGTAAGTTTGCAGTTGTTCCCTAAAATGATGATGAGGACTAACCAACCACCCTCCTTTTGAGCATCTATCAGAAGGGTATCGAAATGGCTCTTATTAACTTTGAAGGCAATGACAATATTCTGATTGAAGAGTTCATATCCAAGTGTCAATCAAAGTATTTGTGGATGGTGATCAAACAAAATTTGTCAGTGATTCTTCGAGAAAGAGCAGATCTCTATGGAGTTGTCAAACCCGCAGATGGAGAAAAGGATGCATAAAGGTCATATGACACTGCCCTTCTCCAAAAATTCAACAAAGACGCCATTGAATAATTTTTGAATGAAACTAATTGCGAGAGTCCGCTACTCAGAGACGAGCTACTGAATATTCTTCAGGTTTTCTACATAGTTAAAAAGATAAAATTTTATGAAGAGAGTCGATACGAAATCGCTTTCGCCGACAAGAATAAACCTGACTTGAATGAAAAAGAGAAAGGCATGAAAGCTACTACATTTCTAAGTGATATGATAGCCTATGCAAAAAGTGATGGATATGATCACATCAACAAGTTCATGTCATTGTTTGAAACTTTGATCAGGCAAATTGAAATCAGTTCCAATAATGGAAAAGAAGTTGGAACTCAATACATCTACTTCCCTAACCATCCTATTTTCAACAAACTATCTGATGATACCCGCGATGATATCATGTTCAGAGTGAAGAGATAAACTCAGCGTGATAAGCTTATCACATTCCTCAAACTTAAAGATGAAGTTTATGAGGAAATCGATCTAAATTTCAGACTTCAGTATGTACCCCACGAGGTGCCTTTCAAGAGCTAAGGTGTCAAATTTGAGATCACTGCTGACTATGCCACAACGATACGGTCCCTTGCTCGAAAAATTTCCTTCTTTATTTGCTTTCTGATGTTCTTCTTTGTCCTCATTGACCATGACACTGAATAGATGACCTCCACTTTCTCTTATACCAGCAATTTCACTGAATTCATCATGCGCACAGCTGCAGCCTCACAGCTTCTTGTCACGCTATGGTTCTTGGTCATATGGATAAGTCTTCGTAAACCTTTATGTTTGAAGAAATATGATCTAGACGTGATGGAACAAAAAGAGACAGAAGAACGAGACAAAAAAGTGAAGGCTCAAGAAGGGGAGGATGTGAAGAAAAAAGATGAGTCTTAGATAGAAGGTTGGGATTTGTTGATGGGTCATTATCATAATTTAGTAGCCAGAATGGGTCCTACTTTTACTCGAATCAAGGAGGCTATAGTCAATAACTGGTTCATAAGAAATTTCATTATTGCTAGTTATGCCCTCGCAACTTACTAATCAGGCTTCCTTTCAATTTTGATGTTTGTGACGGCTACCTTCATGGGTAATTTTGTTGGAGTAGAGTGGTACACTATTCATCTCTTTGATATCTTCACTGAAATATCGGAACTCACCAACATCTTCAAGGCCATTCTCAATAACTTCAAAAAGTTAGTTTTCCTCTCCTTCCTTGCTGCAGTTTTTATTCTTGTCTTCAATGTGGTAGCCCTCAATACATACACACCTGTTCTCTGGTAAGATGATCTTCCAGAGTAGGCCTGCTAGGATATTGTCGACTGCGTGCTTGCTCTTTGGACTGGAGGAGCCATAGGATAGGAAATGGATACCTTTGATATGATGCGCTTCTTCTTTGACACCGTATATTCCACCTTTATGGACACAATGTTTGGTAGCATTGTTAGTGGTCTGATGATTGATGCCTTCTCATAACTGAAAGAGCAGGATGAAGCCCGAAACGATGACAAGGAGAATATTTGCTACATCTGTGGAATGACCAAGCCTGACGTACATTTTTTGATATTTAGATGGAAAAAAGTGGTAGTAACTTCAAGATTCATACTCAAAAGAAGCACTTCATGTGGAACTATATGTACTACCTTTATGTCCTAAAGCAAAAGGACCCAACTGATTACACTGGCCTCTAATTCGAAATCGATCGTCAGGTCGGAATGGATGAGATCGACTGGTTCCCTTCTTTTGGAGAAGGAGATGCTGAAGAAGCTTTGAGGAGCTGCTTTGCAACTCTAGAGGTTGAAATGAACAATGTGTTCTAGACTATGCAGGACTCTGTCAACAAAATACTTCCTGCTTTTGAAGATTCTAGGAACATATTGACCAGCCAGGGTTGATTTTATGATCATGATGCATTTATTGAGATATTATATCATCTGATAAGTTAGGCATTATATGATGGACTATAGTATTTTAACGGAAAGACTCATTTCAAACAATGGGAAACTGCGAAACTTGCCAAAATGTCAACCAAACAGCAGGTGTCAATCTCACTCCTTATCCTGAAACTCCTGCTCCTTTCTCTTTTGATGAGTTGGCTCAGATCTGCCCAGAACCAGTCAAAAATACCTATATGAAGCTTGGATAGTTTAAGTTCACACACTCCTATCCTTTTGAGCAAAAGCCTCCTGTTGAACTTGACAATGGAGCCATTTACTACGGACAATGGAAAGATGGAAAGCGTCATGGGATGGGAAGACAAGTGTGGAAAGACGGAACTTTTTATTAAGGGTACTGGGCTGATGATGCAGCCAATGGAGAAGGAAGGCTCATTCAAGCTGGAGGAGACGTTTACGAAGGATAGTGGATAAATGATAAAGCTGAAGGTAAGGGTGTATATTTCCATCAAGATGGAACATCATATACTGGTGAGTGGCTCAACGATAAGCAGCATGGCTATGGTCATGAAAAATGGGCAGACGGAGCTGAGTACTAAGGTAACTATGTTGAGGGCCTCAAAGAGGGACATGGAACTTTCACTTGGCTTGATGGAAATCGCTATGAAGGTGAGTTTAGAGGAAACAACATAGAAGGATATGGTAGATACCTTTGGACTGATGGCCGATAGTATGAAGGCTTCTGGAAGAACAATAAAATGCACGGAAGAGGAACTTTTGTTTGGTCTGATGGTCGAAAGTATGAAGGTTAATATGAAAATTAGAAAAAGCAAGGCTACGGAGAGTTCAGCTGGCCTGATGGTCGCACTTATAAAGGACAATGGCGTAATGGAAAACAAGATGGTAGGGGGTTATACCGTAATAAAGAAGGGGTTGAGAAAGCTGGCGTTTGGAGCGGAGGAAAAAAAATTAAATGGCTCGAGTGATATTGATGGATTAGTACCATATTGATTCAAAAATCATGATATATCAGCTCTTTTCTCCGCCATTGCTACACTCTTCTTCTCCTCTTAATAGTTGAGAGCTAAACTGAAGATACTCTTTGAATTGTTTAGGTTAAGAGGCGTCAAGAAGATGGGCTATTATGTGATGAATTTTTTACAGGCTTCGATTTTATTTATTTATTTTCTACTCACCATTTTCATTTTATTGAGCAGAGAGATCAAGATCAATTTTGGTAGCAAAGAGGGAAAAAATAAACTTATTGAATTTGTCACAACTGTGAGATCGACTTTCAGATATCATCTGCCTCAGATGATTACTCTTTTGTTGCCTTAGTTTCTTCAAATTACGGTTTGTCTCTTGTAGCTATGATAGCTTATGTTGTTATCCTTCAGGAGTTTTCTAACTGGGAGATGAACTGTCTTTTTTTTCTGGGGACTACTCAGCAGACTGCTCTTTCTTGAAGGCAAATATGTCGCATTATTTGAGAAGATCTATAGAATTAGCCTGAGGGATCAGGGCGATGGAAGGAATGCTGTTACTAGATTAGACCTGTTTCCGTTTAATTTCAGGAAGAAGCTCTGGCATATTTTTGAGAAATTTTTCATGCTCAAACTCAATTTAATTCTTATCACTGCGAACTTTGTGGAAGTTGTACATGTTGAGCTAAAATTACAATCAATTATACTTGTCGGACGAAAGAGGACATGTTCGAGTGCTTGAAGTATCTTGGTAGAACGATCTCCTCAAAGGCTCGCAGGTTATGGATCTTGAAGGATGAGGTCGGACATATAACCTTGGAGCTGCCCATGGTTCCATTGCCTTACCTCCACCCTCCTTGGTGTTCTGAGTTATCAGACCAACTGACTATGCTCTAGAATTGTTTTTCTTGAAGGATTGAGTAGGTCTTTTGGATGAAGTTGTTGACTGAAGGTGGCAAGGATTGTTTCCTATCTTTCCGAGCTCGACTAAGATCACTTTATCGGGGTTGGGGTTGGTCAGGAAGGAGCTGAATGGATGGAATCAATCCGTTTGGAGGTGATGAGGGTTGTTCATGCTCACTATTGCTACGTTCCAACATTCTTTCTGCCAATATGATCTATTTTTAGATTATGATGACAAATCGTTCTTCATTATTCAATTTAGGTTCAATCACATTCAATCATGATGGCTCTTCTTAAAACAACACTCAAAGCAAGCGTCTCATCTGCTCAATTACATCCTCAAAATCTGGCCTTTTGTCAACATTCTCATGCCAGCACCTCCTGATCAATGCTTTGAGTTCAGGCTTAATGCTATCGGGAAGCTTGGGTCGGAAGTTTTCCTCTGCAAACTTGGCTGTAACTTCTCTTAGAGACAGCTGCCTATACTGCCTATTTTTTGTCACGATTTCATAAAGCAGGAGACCGAATGAGTATACATCTGCTGGCTTTTTCGGCTTGAGGATGACATTGTTTTTATCACGGAGATACTCGATAGCTGTATACATCGATTTATTTGTGTATCCAGTGATCAGAGAGAGGTATTTTCGCATTGAGTGGAGTCCACAGCCATTGAGAACAATTTTCTATTTTTCAATGAAGACGTGTCCTGGAGAAAGGCAGCCATGAATCACCTAATTTTAATGTAGCTCATGAATAGCCTCTGCTAGCTTCAATCCCAAAGCGATCAATTCCACCTCTTAAGTGAGCATATCTACCTGTCTGTCAAGAGATATATGATAAAATCTTTCGACAATGTGGATGATTTCCCCCTCGTAGAAGTATGAGACCTTTGAGAGAGAAGGAATGTTGAGCTGGTTCCACAGATCAATTTAGTTTTATATGTCCTCAAAAATGTAGCTAGAGATTTCATGCTTGGAGATTCTGATGATGTACTCTTTCTGGTCGAGGCACCCCTTCTTAATGACCCAGATGCTCTAATCCCGAGTCCCTTGGATATCTGATATTTTTCTGAAATGCTTAAGGCGCATTTCTCTTGGCTCGTCTTATTTTTCGGCAGCCTCGTGAAGGTTGTTTTCGAGAAGGGAGTTCTCTAAGTCTGAAGTATGACTGGTGAATATACTTTATTTATATTCGAATGTGCTAGGTCGATAGTTCATGGCCTGGAGGACGTTACTGCGGAGGCTGTACATCACAGGCAGACCTTCAGTGAAGAGCTGAAAGAGGACACTTCCGATAAACAGTAAAGCCAAAACTATTTCGTATTTGACCTTTTATGAGAGCTTGTTTATTTATTCTTGGAAGGACCCAGTTACATAGATCGCGATGATCATCTCTAAGGTAATAGTGAACAAACGACTTACAAGAATGACTAAGTGAACTTTGTAGACCCTTTTGATGACTTCATTGAGGCGTTCTTCAACCAGAACACCTGTCATTTTGAAGTTGAAATAGAAGAAAGAAGCCAAGAAGAAAAGCAGTACCAGGAGGTTGAGACTTAAATTGATTCCATTGAGCACGTTATAGGACATATCAGTGAAGTCTAGAATCAGTAAAGGAATCATCATCACCAAAAACACAACCACCTCTAAGATCTTTAGAGCCAAAGAAAATATTCTTGAATGTTTCTATCTTTATACAAATTTTTACATGAGACAGCCTATCTTTCAGAGTAGAAAGGCATAGGCCAAAGTAATGCTCCAGACTGATTAGAAACAGTTCGATGATGGCGAAGTCAGCGAGTACGAGCCCTGTTTTAACCATTAATTCTATTGAATCACTGCTGAGGTTCTCCCAGGAATTGGCAACTCCCACAATCATCTATATGGTTAGCACAGAACAAATGATGAGCTTACTAGCCACATAAAAGACTATAACGAGATAGTATCTTCGGTTGTAGAGCTCAATCAGCTTCTTAGCTCTTCTGACTACGATCAGGAGCAGACTAAAGAGGTAGATGAAGACTACAGTGACTCCCACGAACAGCATCAGTACTGTCTTTGAATCTAACTCGTTTTTAGCTGGCAACATTCCAGAACTATCAACCTGATTGTTCATTGATCAGATATTACTATAATATTATTAACATATGCAATACTATGTCAAGAATCTGCTTGACGAATCCACGAAAGTAAACAGTTTTCAAAGCTATGGCTCTTTGTGCAACATGAGTTTGTTTTAATCAGAATGGAATAATGCTATCAAAATCACTTCTTGCGGAATTTGTTCTTGTCGACTGAGCCAGGTTGCTTTGACTGGAAACCCTCACTTTGCCCTCTGTCTTACACGGAAGGAGGAGGATGAATTGGAGCTAGATGTCTGGGGTCAGGTCTATTGATGATAAGATTGTCAGTGCTTCTTTCATGCTATTGTTAACTGATCAAACCTGAATTATTTTATTCTATTCTTCTTGGAGGAATTAAACTTGGTAGCTGGGGCTTTTGATGTTCAGATGATACTTTCCTATCTCTTTTCTAAACTTCCTCTTTGATTGTGAAGAGAGGAGGTTTTGAGAAGACATGCCTCCTCGATTGCTGCTTGATGCTTGATAGTTCTTTCTGTTTCAGGAAGGACTGTTTGACAATTTATTTAGTATACTTCATCTGGATAAAGGACCCTCCTCCTTGGTTTTTCACATACTCGTCCTTCATTGTAGATAAATGAGTCTCCACCGCATCCTTAATTTCGTCAGAATATCTATCGATTATTTTTTCAATGGAAGAGCTGGTGTTGGCATTAGGTTTCTTCTTACTGAAAGAGAAGCTCTTGCATTTGTAGTAGAGCATATAAATGACTCCAACAAATACCTTGACGGACATTGATATTCCAATGAGGATAACCATGCCGATAGTCACAAAAAATCTCGCAGTATAACTGGACCCAAGAGTCAACAAGACCGATGCTAGAAGAATGTTCCAAATGACATACTTGGTGACATGAACAAACTTGAGCAACTTCCATCCTCCCTTTAGGTTGGCATTCTTGTCCGAACCAGTATCTAAGCCCTTGGTACCCCATGAAATATCATCAATACGGCAGAGCGAATAGATGTTGAGAATGTTGAGGTATGTTGGAGTGTAAAACAGGAAAGAGAAAGCTCCAAGAATAATTTAGCACATGATGTGTAGGTTTCCGAAGAGAAAAATGTAGAACAGAATGGGAACAGCGTAGATCAGCAGTGATCCCACCAACATCCAACGCATGAGGTTAATGGTTGTGATGCCTCCTGGAATTGTATCGATTGCACTCTGATTCCGAACCAAGACTAAATAAAATAATAATTACAATCAGCATTGTCGATGAGACCACGGAATATATCCACAGCTAAGACTGCGAACACAATCACCATGAATAGTCCGAAAAGGGTTGAAATTCCGTAGATGTAGCGACGGAATCTGGGATGGTTATTGGTGAGGTGAAGACTGTAGAAAACTACTGTCATGATCAGTAGAACATAAATGAAGTCGATAGTAAAGACAAACGCATTGTAGAACTGGCTCGAATTATTTGTGTCGTTGACAACACCTGCAAGCACTTGTGATAGTACATCTTGTCTGAATGCATCCATTGCGATATGAACTGTGAAGAGGAAAAAGGCTGGAGCAAAATAAGCGAGAGAGTTCATAAAGCTCAGATATAAAATTTGAACATTCAAACCGAATTCACAGCCATATTAATTTTCATGGTCAGCTAACTCCTTCTTGACCTTTTCGAAGGCAAAGTATGATCCGTTGATCCATCTTTTTCTCTGTCCGAGCAATCCATGAACTGTTTTGATGGGATCCACCTAGGCATAAGCATCTGGTAAGAATGCCATATCGTAACCTTTTTTATGAATACCCATGCATAGAATTCGATCTTATGCTAGATAAACGTTTTCGTTATAGAGCATGGCTTCATCACTTTCACTGTCGATGTTGATACAGCAACTATTGATAAAATCTGGTAAAGATGTACGGAGGACAGCATTTACCACTCCCATCTAACTGCTGATTATTTTTCTGCTTGCCAACTTCTCGTCGATGGATTTGAAATAGTTCTTTAGGAGGACATCGTCCTCTTCTTCATTATACTTTACGATGGCCTTCATATTATAAGCTGAGAAAGCTCCAGGAAGCACATGAATGAATCCAAAAGCAGCCTCGAATGGCTTGTCCATCAAGTGAGCAAAGTGGTACTAGACTTGTTGAGTTCTCTGGATGTCGACAAATTTGTTGAAGATTGAAGTTAAAAAATCAACATCTTCATCTTTTACTTCCTAGTCATCGCCAACCTTTTCGATCTTTAAACTCATGTATCCACAAACACCTCCGATATTTTCATTTTCTCTCATGTACTGATACATTTTCAGAAGAGCTTCAGCTTCTGGTCTCAGACCGACGTCCAATAGTATTGCATATTTTGGCCGGAGTTCCTTGCAGAAGCCATTGAAGAACCAGTTGTGTGAAGACAATTTTCCACTGTTTTTATATTTGACGCACAAGAATAAGTTCATGAAAGTTGCAGGCTCTTCAACTAAATCTTCTTAATATAAAATTTCATCATTCTAGTCTTGATATTCATTTCTTGGGCTCTTTTTTATTTGATTTTCACTCAAATAGTGCTTTGGTTCAAATGGAACTTTTTTCCTGAAGTATGATAGATAAGCAAGATCTTAACGTAGTTGAATATAATTTTTACAAAACTGTTCTCCTCGACTAAGAGCCTTGACAATGAGAGGCCTCATCTTGTTCAGATCAGCTGTATACTCATCCAGAAGTAAATTTACTTACAGCAAATTGACCACTTCTTCTGACTCAGCATAGTCCTTTCTTCGCTGAGCTCGGATTTCGTCTATGAAAAATCCTTGAAGTTTGCTAGGTAGGTCGTCATAGAGAGGCCTTTGCTTCTGCAGTTATTTGATTTTCTTGAGGAGTTTTTTCTTCTAAAAATAGTCTTTGTGAACTGACTAGAAGCGCAAACTGTTACGTTCCTCAAGTTCGGCAGCATCGAATAGAAAGTTGTTAACATTTTTCATTTATTCATCGTTTATCTCTTATATCGTCATCGTTTGCGATCTTTGTGCCATCTCTTGGACTGTCATTGGAGGAATCACGTTGTCTCCGAGATTAATGTTGCAGCTCTTTTCCAACTCCTCAAAATAGTCTATGATGGTTTTATCGACCTTCTCTATTCCATCCATCATCACGAATACTCCAATTTTATCAGGATCCAAGCCTTAGTAAGCCACAAGATTGGCGATATTTTCTGATATGCCTGCAATTGTGCTTTTGAGCATTTTCTTGTCTTCACTGTACATGCAGACACATATAGCTAGTTAGATGCCTTCAGCTTTTTTGATTAGAGTCAACAAGTTATCCTGATTATTTGACTGAAGATCTGAAAACCTTTGGTTCTAGTTAATTTCCATGATGTCAACCAAGGTACGCTTGTCGCTATCGAGCCCTCCCTTTACCGCTATTTTCAATCCTGCAGGAAGGGAGCCTGGTTTGATTTTGCTTTCATTATTCATGATTTAGGTTCTGTAGGTCTTCAGAGCCACTTCAATTGGCTTGAGAAACCCTTTATGAGTGATGTCGTCAGGTTTTATCTTTGAAAGAGCAACTTCAACTAGTTTTTAACCTTATCCCTTAGACATTTATCTTCGAATTGAATCAATATAAGTATAGCCTTACCTGTCAAAATATAAAAAAACTGACAGCTCTTCTCAAATTCGAAATCTCTAAGCACTGTGAAATTTGTTTCTAATGATCATATTTTTCAAGTTTTGAATATGAGGTGGTGCTGAGGATCATGTTTTGATGACTAATAAAATATGGTAACTGACAAAATGATCATAATTTTGAAGAATTCAATATAGCCTCCCAAGAGTCTCTATTTTTCTTCACTTTATTGAGGAGTTACTCGAATCGAGGTTCTAATTATGATATTCCTATGTATAATGGGAAAACAAGATGGTCTAAAAATCCGATGTTCGATGCTCCTTTCTCTCTCATGGTACTGATCACTGGACATGTTACCTTCAATCCTTTTTGAATTTAAATATTTCTCTGAGTTGTATTTGATGTACCTGGGAATCAAATTATTAGTATAGAAGCTCAGTCCAAAGCAGGTTCATCTACTTTGGCTTACAAGTATTATTAAGGTCTGACGCATGGAGGAGTAAGCAGCTTGCAGTCAACATATTTTTTGGAGTCTTCATTTACTCTTCAGACAGCTGCTTAAGTTCTGCACATTTTTCCAAAAGCCAATTGTGGTAGTAATTATCTGTTCTGAGGATCATCTCAGTCATATCCTCCATCACTCTGACATCGATTTCGATGTCAAATTATCTGAGGGCAGCTCTCAGATTAGTGATATGAAGATATTCCAAGGGCGACTGACTACGTTGCGCCCAAGGGTGGTTGCAATTTTTGTAGAATAAATTTGTGAGACCTTAGTGCCCGGCATCATGAGCATAAGCAGCAAGCAACATATATATCCTTTTATGATGTGAAGCACCTAACTTTTCTTGCCATCCGTATGACATCAGATATAGGTCGAGATTCTAGCTACATACATAGATACCACCATGACGTCGAAGCCATGAGTAATGTTGTGGTAGGGGACAGGGTTGTACATTTCAGCTATTCTTTTGAGCATTCCAACTATCTTTTACTGAGGCACATGAGGCCAAGGGGTGTCGGCTTCAATCTTTTCGAGGAGGTAGAGCCATGGCGAAGACTAGTAAGGTGCATATTAGTTGCCAATGAGTCTGAGGTCAAGTTTTTGAGCAGGATATTTCTGTTTTTATTGCTCTTTATTTGAAAGTTTCATTGAACAATTCTTTAGTTAGGTATTATAATTGGGAATTCTTTCAACGGCATCCTCAGTTCTCTCAAATAATCATCTTCACACATTTTAATCCGTTATTTCACGTATATGATTACACAATATCATTTAAATAACTCTCATTACTCAGTAGTATATCTTCTGCAGGAAGTATTGAAATTTGTCATACCATCTGGCCCTCCAGTTGTCAAGACTGCTATTGATCAAATTGTAACAAAAGTTCTCTACACCTTGATCAATTGCAAATCTCTGCTCAAGTTATTCAATAGCGAATTCTCCTTTGATGAAGCAACCCATGCTTTCCATGTGACTGCTGTACATCATCTTAACAAGTGTCAGAATCGCGTCTTTTTCCTTCAATACTGCCCTGAATCCTTTGTAAAAGAGCTGTCTGAACTCAAAAAACTATTGTGAGTTGAGCTCTCCTATCACCTGCACATACTCAGTCAACAGCTTGAATGGAACCTTCTTTTACAATTCCACACCTTTTCCAGGAGCATTTGAAAGGAAAAAACCAAAGTCAATGTGAATGATGGATCCATCTCTACTGAGAAGAATATTTCCGTTGTGACGATCTTTGACTTGAAGGAAGTACGTTAGGATTGAATATCCAGCTAAACTTCTCATGAATTTTTTTCTGGCTTTTACAGGGTTGGGATAAACCTTCTAGAAAAATTGTCTCAGGCTCATTCTTTTGTTATACAATTTTTCGAAGAGAGAATTCAAAGTGGTGATGTCATTCAGCATTTCAATGATACCACAATCTGATCCAAGAGATATGAC
>Ga0100385_1001730_pt1 | contig 21409 bp, 15 predicted proteins | sample CryGeymeta201509_FD_81543 | JGI IMG/M metagenome (GOLD analysis project Ga0100385, IMG submission 81543) | Groundwater microbial communities from Crystal Geyser aquifers in Utah, USA - Crystal Geyser metaG 2015-09 | ecosystem: Environmental > Aquatic > Deep subsurface > Groundwater | place: USA... | reverse complement strand
TGGCGACCGCCGAGATGTACGACGATCTCCTGCGCAACCTGGGCGAGGACGTCGATCTGGGCTACACGCTCGTGCGCCACGAGACCGTCCTGGCGAAGTATGCCGACCGCCCAGCGCCGCCGCCGGACCCGCAGTACGGGCAGTTGCCCAACTGGGTGACGGTCACGTTGCGCGACGGCCGCTTCACCGGCACGGCGTGCTTGCTGTTCAGGCGGGAGGCGATTGAGAAGTGCCGGCCGTTGGTGAAGTCGATCTTCGACGACCGCAACATGAAGAACGTGATCGCGACGCTCAAGCCCGTCTTCGGACTCTGCTTCCTGCTCCGCGTCGGGTTGGCGCTCAAGGTCCCCGCATTGGGCTCACTGGTGTCGATTGCGGACATCGAACGGCGGCTGGGCGACGGACTTGGACTGAAGTGCAGAGGCTACGTCAGTCCGCATGCGGAGCTGGCGTTCGATGTGGACCACGCCACGGACGTGCCGATTGCGGAGGGCGTGCTCAGCCAGCGCAGTTCCGCCACCTGAAGTGTGTCCACGCGCTGGCGCGCGCGGCTACGATGATAGCCGCAGAGAGAGAATCCCAAGCACGGAAGTGTGTCCACGCGCTGGCGCGCGCGGCTACGAGACGACCATCCCCCCGGAGGCAACCACCATGGCGAAGATCCGCGTAGCGATAGTGGACGACGAGACCGTCATCCGGCAGGCGATGGCGCAACTGCTCGACATGGAAGAGGACCTCGAAGTGGTGGGCGGGGGGAAGAACGGGGAGGAGGCGATCGATCTCGTCCATGAGCACCTGCTGGACGTGTTGCTGACGGACCTCAACATGCCGGTGATGGACGGACTGACTGCCATCCGCGCCATCAAGCAGGAGTACCCGAATGTCGAGATCTGCGTGCTCACCGTCCACGCGGATGATGAGCATCTCTTCGAGGCGCTGAAGGCCGGGGCGAAGGGCTATCTGCTCAAGGATGCGACGCCCGACGAGGTGGTGGAGGCGGTTCGCACGGTGGCGCATGGCGGTGCGGTCCTCTACGCGCCGCTGGCGACGCGCGTGTTGGCGGAGTTCCAGCGACTGACCCAGCAGAAGGACGATCTCCAGCGGCTGTTCAGCCAGCTCACTCGGCGCGAGCTGGAGTGCCTTGGGCTCCTGGCCGACGGGAAGACGAACCGGCAGATCGCCGACGAGCTGTTCCTGAGCCTGAAGACGGTGAAGACGCACGTCGGCAACATCCTCCGCAAGCTGGAGGTAAACAGCCGGACGGAGGCGGCCATCCTCGCGGTGCAGAGCGGGTTGGGGGCGTGAACGGGGATGACGGACTGGCCGGGGGTCCCGCAAAACCGGGACCCTCGGCGTCGGCGCAATGGGACACAAGCCGGATTCGGTGGGGGTGCTGTCTGACCGACAATTGACTGCGGTAGCTGCGCTGGAACAGCGCACGCTCACCAAGCGCGAAAGGTGGATGGACCGTGAACGGACAGGTGTTGTCGGCTGAGACCATGGGTGTTGCCTTGCGGTGGTTGGCGAGGGGGCTGAGCGTCGCCAGCGTTGGGCTGGTGCTGCTGTTCTTAGTGGGCGAAGGACCGCCGCCGCTGAGAGCCCTGCCCCAACTGCTGCTGTTCCCCCTCGGCGTGTGCCTGGGCATGGTGCTGGCATGGAAATGGGAGGTGCTTGGCGGCGCCGTCACGACGGCCGCGGTGGCGGGCTTCTACCTGCAGAACTACGTCGCCACCGGCGGGCTTCCGAAGGGACCCTGGTTCCTGCTGATCGCCGCGCCGGGCCTCGTGTTCCTGGCGGCGGGCATCCTGAAGGCGTGCTCGGCAGCGCGCCTGCTGGCTGCGTAGGGATCACCCATGACCGCCCATGATTGGACACCACGTCGGCTGAGAACGTAGCCCGAGGCGCCAAGCCGAGGGACGTAGCGACAGGCGTCCACTCGCTTGGCGCTCGTGGCTACGGGACCGGCGTGCGGCGACGCGCTGTCGAAGGAGAACCGTCCCATGGACGCCTCGAAGACGTGCCTAAACTGCTCGAACCGATGTAGCGAGGAGGCGGCCGCCTGCCTTCGTTGCGGGCACCAGTTCGGTGAGGCGGCGCAGGTCGAGGTCGGGCACCTGGACTTCCTGCTGAAGGAACTGACCGACTGGCAGCGGCGGGGGTTGGTGCGGGCGGAGGAGGTCCACCGGCTGACCGTCGAGTACCGCGGCCGCCGCGAGCGGCTCACGGGAAGGCCCATGCCGGCTTGGACCGAGCCGAAAGCTGCTCCTCCGCGCACGGACGCCGCGCGTGCGCCGGCCGAGCACTTCGACCTCGACGAGTTCGCAGTTAGCGAGCCGCGCGCCGAGGAGGGGCAGCCGACCGTGCCCGAACCCTCTCGCCCAACGGCGTCGGCTCAGCGAGCGTGGGACCTCGTGCGCGCAGGCCGGTACGACGCTGCGGTCGGGTTCTGCTTCCAGGCGCTGAAGGGGGAGCCGCGGAACGCCGAACTGCTGAACGCCCGGTCGGAAGCCTACGAACGCCTCGGCAAGCTCCGAGCTGGCTTGGCCGACGCGCAGCACGCGCACCATTTGGATAGAGAGAACGTGAGCTACCGCTTGCGTGCAGAGCGGCTGGCGAAAGCGGTCGCGCGGCAGGAGGAGACCCCCCAGCCACCGCCCCTCGTCCACCAGCGCCCGCTGGTTCCTCCTCCCGTGTCTGAGCCGGTTCGGCGGGCAGAGTCGCCGCCGCCCGCGGTCAGGCAGGCACCCGCTCCGGAACCTCACCGGAAGCCCCCGACCCCCCCGGCTGCTCCGCCGCCGCGGCAACCCGAACCGCAGTTCGACTGGATCGGCTGGCTGAACGCCTTCCTTGAGGAGTACAACATCCAGCGCGGGTGGGTCATCGTTGGGATTCTGCTGCTCGGCGGGTTCGCAGGCTTGGCGCAGCAGACTTGGAGTACGACGGGGAAGTACATTCTCTATTTCGGTCTGCTCGGCCTGACGACGCTGTTCTACTTCGGCGGGCGGAAGATGGTCGGCCTCGGTCCCGGCTGGCGGACCAGCGGGATCAGTGCGATGCTCATCGGTCTGCTGCTGCTGCCGGTGGATGTGCTCGCACTGCACGACACCTTGGGTCTCCCCGGCGACGTGCTGGGGCTGATTGCCAGCGTTGTGGCGCTCGCGGCCTACGCGGTGACGACGGCGCGCATGCGCCTCGAGTGGTTCGCCTACCTGACGGGCACCGCCTGCCTATCCAGCCTCTACTTTGCCCTGCGGCTGCTCTCCGTCCCGCCGGAGTGCTACGGCTTGTTCACCATGCCGCTGGCCTTCGCCTCGCTAATGTTCGGCTGGCGGCTCCAGCAACGGGAGGACGCCATTTTCGCGATGCCGCTGGTCCGGATGGCGCACGTCGTCACCGGGGTGACGCTGGCGACGATGCTGGTCAACTGGCGGCTGTTCGCAGAGGGTTGGGTGTTCCACGCCGTCGGCGTCGTGGCGATGGGGGCGGCGGTCTACGTGGCGGGGGCGTACCTGTTTGAGGAGACCCCCTCCGTCTATCTGTCCGCCGGGCTGCTTGTGGGCGCCGCCTTCCTGCTGCTGCATGGCTTCAGCCCGGACGCCGCCTGGCAGCATTTCCGACTCCTGGCCTTGTTGGTCGGGGGGGCGCTGTTCGGTGCCGGCGTGCTCGGCAGGGAGTCGCTCAGGAGAGAGAACCTGTCGGAGGGCTACAGCGTGAGCGGCCACGTGGTGACCGGATTGGTTGTGGTCGCCATCGCCGGCGAGGCGCTGATGAGCCTCAGCTCCGGCGTCTCCTTCGTGCCCTCCCCCGCGCTGGTGAGCACCCTCGTTGTGTGCCTGCTGGCGGCGACGCTGTACGCTGTGATGGCGCACCTGTTCCACCAACCGGCGCTGCTCTACGTCTCTGGCGGCTTGGCCTGCTACACGGTACTGCCTGCCATGGGGCAGATGGGTGTGCACCACGAATGGTGGTCGATCGGGTTGACGGCTGCCGCGTGGGGGCTGTCAGGAGTGGCGTGGTGGCTGACCCACCGAAGTTCGGCGCCCAAACCGGCAAGCCCGGAGCCCGAAGCGTGCACCCCGCAGTCCGAAGTCCGGGATCCCAAATCCGGGATCGCAAATCGCAAATCTGAAATCGCAAATCTGAAATCCCCCTTCTCCCTTCCCCTCCTCCACTGGGCTTACATCGTCGCCCTCGCCGGCGCTCTGCTTGCCGTTGGGTTGCGCGTCGCCGCGGGCAACCAACTGGACATGACTGTGGCTGCGGTGGTGACGCTGGCGCTCCAGTGCGGGCTGTACGCCGTGTCGGCGTGGCGGGACGACGAGCCGCGGTGGCTACACGCGGCGGCGGCTTGCGGCGTCCTGGCGTTTGTGTTCGCCACGTCGCTGGTGGAGGCGTTCGGTGTGCAGGCGCCGGAAGCGTTGGAGTTCGCGCTTCTCCCCAACTACGGGTGGCGGCTGTGCCCCGTCACCGCGGTGGCCCTGCTGCTGGTTTGGCGGTTGCGGGTGACGGGGCGGCAACGCTTTGCCACCCCGCTTGCGCAATGGGCCGTCGGCGTGGGTGTTGTCGGTCTGGCGTCGTTGTCGGTCTACTATGTGCAGGGCGGCTACCACCTCAGCGTCGCCGCTGGGTTCTACGCGTACGCGCTGCTGGCCGTGGTCGCCTCCCTGCTGTTCCGCGACGACGTGATCTGGGAAGGCGTCTACGCGCTGCCTTCCGTGTTGATGTACGTGACCGCGGCGCTGCTTGCGCTGGCGCAGTTCTGCCTGTGCGACTACTTCGCGGTCGGTTGGGCGAAGACGGCGTTCCTTGCGGTCCTGCTGGCGTTGGGCTGCTTCGTGGTGGCCCTTGCGCTGAGACCGCGTGACGCCGAACAACTGTGGATCCGGCCGCTCTCGGACAGCGCCCAGACACTGGCGCTGATCGCCGGTCTGATCGGCTTCGGGCACTACTACTGGACCACCGGATTCCGGCTGCCGAGCGCGGCGTCGACGCCTGAGGCGTGGCTCACACTGGCCACCGCCCTCATCGCTCTGCTCATTGCCGCGGGAGACGCTGCGGTCAGGCGTGAGCCGGCGCTTGTCTACGTGGCGGCGCTGTACGCCCTCGCCGGCTACGCGACGGCGCTGCACCTGATGCCCGACCTGATCGCGGCGGCAGAGCGCAACTACGGCTTGTTGTTCGCGCCCTGCGTGGCGGGATTGCTTGCCACGGCCGCTGTCCTGGAGCTGCTCCGCCGGAGACCTGCCGAGGGAGACCCTGGCTCGGGGCAGGTCTCTGACCGCCCCGGAACGCCTGACCGGAGGTCTCGAGATGATGGCGAACCCAAGGGGGTTCGAGGAGACCTATCGGTCGGCAGTGCGGCGGGGTGGCCCGAGGCGGGCACCCCAGACCCTCGCCGAGCCGGGCTTGCCACGGCCGCTGTCCTCGAGCTACGCCGCCGGCGACCCGCCGAAGGGGACCCGCGGCCTAATCTCGCCCTGCCGTCGGCCCTCGTCGCCGCGGTCGTCGGCACCATCGCCCTCGCCTGGCAACTGCCCTACACACTGGACGGGTTGCGGCCGAGTGTGCTAACGGCGCTGTTGAGCTACACGGCGCTTGTCGTGGCGGCGGCGCTGTTCATGCGAGCGCCGGCGCTGCTGTACGGGGCTGCGTTCACCTTTGCCTGGGCGGCGACCCATGTCGGCATCTGGCGCGAACAGCCGACGCCAATCATCGGCCTCGTACAAGCCGTGTTGGCGTGGGTGTACCTCGCCCTCGCTGTCGGTGTGACCGGCCGCCAGCGACCGGCATGGTCAACGCCGCTGAGCCAAAGCGCGCTCGTCTTGGGCGCGGTGGCGACGCTGGTGTCCCCCTGGGGGCTGGACGAGCCGACGCTGTGGGCAAGCGCGTTGACTCCCGTGCTCGTGGTGGCGCTTTACTGCTTGGAGACTGTGCGGCTGGACACCAGCGACCTCGGTCTCTGCTCCGTCCTGTTCCTGGTGCCCGTCTACGCGCGAGCGGCCGTGAGCGGCCATGGGCTGGAACCGTGGCTGCTCGCGCCGGCGCCCGTCGCAGCTTTGGTGTACTTCTGCATGGCCTGCCTGCGGCGCGACCGCTGGTTTACCTGGCTGTCGGTTGCCTCGTTCTCCTGGGGATTCACGCACTTCGGCTTGTGGCGCGAGTGGTCCATGCCCGTCCTCGGTCTCGCGCAAGCGCTGCTTGCCTGGCTGTACGTCGGTCTCGGCGCGGTACTCCCGGATCGGGACCGCTCGGAGTGGACCTCGCCGCTCCCTCAGGGGGCGCTCGTCCTCGCTGGGATCGCGACTGTCGTGTCGGTCACCACCGTCCCGGCGGGCTTGCTGTGGGCGAGCGCGGTGACCGCGATCCTGATGACCGGGCTCTTCTGTCTGCAGTCGGTTCGCCTGGGAGAAGAGGGGCTGGGCAACTGCTCGGCGCTCTTCCTGATTCCGTTCTACTACTTCGTGGTCTCGGCCGGCGGTGAAGTCGACCTGTGGGCCTTGCTGCCTGCACTGGCCGCCGCGGCGCTCTACTTCGCGACGGGGCATCTGACGGGGCGACGGTCGTTCACTTGGCTCTCGATTGCAGCACTATGGTTTGGCGGGCTGTTGTCGCTCTGGGCGAGCGGGGTGCCGTTGCTGGTCGCCGTGACGATCCTTGTCGCCGCCGGAGGCATCGCCTACGCCTGGCAGGCGGAGCGCTGGCAGTGTCGGTGGCTGGCGGGTGCTTCCGCAATCACCCTTGGCGTTGCCGTGACTGCGGGTCTGTCGGCGGCCGGCGCCGACGACCGGGCCACCTCAGTCGTGGGGCTTGTGTTCACTGTGGCGGTTGCTCTTGGCGGCGCGCCCTTCGCCACGTTGAGCGCTCCGTTCCGCTACGTGGCCTCGGCGGCGTCGCTTGTCGTGATGAGAATCGCCTTTGGCGTGTCTACCCAGTTCGCCGCTGGCATGATGGGAGCGTACGCCGTGCTCTACCTGGCCGCGGCGTGGTGTTGGCGCGAGACCTTCTACGCTTACGCCGGCCCGGCTGCGGCGACTGTGGCGCTGTGGGTGCACTGCGCAGAGCGGGGATACCCCGTGCAGGACGCCTCTCTCTACTTCGCCCTGCTCGGGTTGCTCTGGGCTGGCCTGTGCCTGGCGCTGGACCGGGCGGAGGCGTGGGAGCCGCTGCCGGAGGCACTGTCGCAGGCGGCGCTGGGAACGGCGTCGCTCACAGCCGTGACCGCCTTCCTCGGCGGGCTGGCCGATTCCAGCGACACCTTCGGCACGTACGCGCTCGTGGTGGACGCCCTCGCCTTCTCGCTGGTGTGGTACCGGCTGCGACAGGAGGCGCTGCTCCACGTGGGCTACTTCTGCGTGGTCGCCGCCTACTACCTGCCGCTTCTGCGGGGCGGCGTCCGCGTGCTCGACGCCTACGCGATCCCCATTGGGCTGTACTTACTTGCAGTCGGCGTTGTGGGGCAGCGCACCGGCCGGATCGCCAATCCGCAAGGGCTGTTCACCGTCGGTCTTCTGACCACGCTGCTCTCGACGTTCACCGCGGCGCTGCCGTCGGAGCGGCTGCTGCACCAAGTCCTGCTGATGACGTTCTCCGTCGCCGCGGTGGCCGTGGGCATCTCGCAGCGGTACCGGACGTTCGTCCTGCAGGGGAGCGGGTTCCTGCTGGCGTTTGTGTTCTACAAAGTCAGCGGCATCATGCCCGAAGTGCGCGTCCACTGGGCGTTCTACGCCATCGGGCTGGCGATCGCGCTGGCGGCGGCACTGCTGGCGTTCAACGCCAAGCGCGAGCAGATCATCCGGACAATGGAGCTGGTGCGCGAGGAATGGGGGCGATGGCAGTGAAGTGACGAGGGCGGGCCCACTGCTCGGGCTTAAGGAAATGCCATTCACGTCTACAGTCGGGACAATGGCAATCGCAGTCGCCTGCAGCAGTTGCGCGCGCAGCGGGAGACCGGTCGGGTAGGGCAGGTTCTCCGTCACTGCCGCTGCCTGCGTCTTCCTGTAACGGGGGGACGAACGTCAGGTCGGCAGGGACGGAGATCCTGCCCTACACCCCTCGCGCCTTGGCTACACGCTGGCAGTTCGCTGTCGCCAACAACTCGGGCTTAAGGAAGTGCCATTCACGTCTGCAGTCGGGGCAATGGCAATCGTAGTCGCGTGGAGCAGTTGCGTGCGCAGCGGGGGACCGGTCGGGTAGACTGGAGGGCAAAAGAGCAAGTGCGCAACAGTTTGGAGGAACACATGAGTGAGAAGAGACCGCTTTCCTTGTTCGCCATCCTCGGTCCGGGCATCGTCACTGCCGCCACCGGCGTCGGGGCGGGCGATCTGATCACTGCCAGCCTCGCCGGCTCCGAGTTGGGGGTGGCGATCCTGTGGGCGGCCGTCGCCGGCTCCGTGCTGAAGTGGACGCTCAATGAGGGCGTCGCCCGCTGGCAGATGGCCACCGGCACCACACTGCTCGAAGGCTGGGTCACCAAGTTGGGCCGGTGGATCCAGTGGGTCTTCCTCGTCTACTTTCTCTTCTGGTCCTTCGCGGTTGGCGGCGCGCTGGCGAGCGCGTGCGGCATCGCCGGCACGGGCTTTCTGCCGATCGGCGATGTGGATACCTCCAGGATCATCTGGGGGATCGTCCACTCACTGATCGGGCTGGCGCTGGTCTGGTTCGGCGGGTACGCGTTCTTCGAGAAGTCATCCCGGCGGGCGGAACGCGCTGGGTGCTGGGCGTCCTTGGCGGCGTCGGCGGCACGGTGACGCTGCTGTCCTACGGCTACTGGATTCGCGAACGCGGCCGGACCGGCATTGAGGGCGTCAAGATCTGCCGGCTGGACCTCGCGGTGGCATACGTGATGACGGCGCTGTTCGGTCTGTCGATGGTGGTCATCGGCTCGCAGATCACCGTCGAGGGGAAGGGCGCGAAGGTGGCGTTGCAGCTTGCCGACCAGCTCGGCGCGGCGTTGGGGCCGGCGGGCAGGTGGCTCTTCCTGCTCGGGTTCTGGGGCGCGGTGTTCTCCAGCCTGCTGGGCGTGTGGCAGAGCGCACCGTACCTGTTCGCCGACTTCTTGGCGATTCGGCGGGGGGCGCCTGCCGACGAGCGCCAGCACCTGGCCAAGACGCCCGCGTACCGCGCGTTCCTGGTTGCCATCGCACTCGTGCCGCTGGTGCTGCTCTGGAAGCCGGTGAAGCAGGTCCAGCTTGCCTATGCGGTGCTCGGCGCCATGTTCATGCCGTTGGCTGCGCTGACGCTCCTGGTCATGAACAACCGGGAAGCCTGGGTCGGCAAGTCGTTCCGCAGCGGCTGGCTTGTCAACGCGCTGCTGGTGGTCACGCTGCTGCTGTTCGGCTACATGGGGCTGACGGGGATTGGGGACTGAGGCGCGCAGCTTCGGCTGCGCCCCGACGAGGGAAAACGTAGCCCGATCAAACGCCGGGCGTTTGCACGCCGAGCCGAGGGGGTCCCTCCGCTGGCGCGTCGGGCTACATTATTCGAAGGAGGGCTGAGGAGGCGGACGTGCGCAAGGAACTCGCGGGCAAGCCGGGGCTCAAGCCGCAGAGCGTCAAGGTGGAGAAGAAAGACGGACAGACGCACGCCTACCAGCGCCCGACCTTTGACAGCGTCGAGTCCCCAGGGCAATCGCATGAAACCGGGAAAGCGCATGGTCCTCGCCCTGAAAGGGCAGCCGGAGAGCAGCCCAGTGGCTTCAGCCCTGGGAATGCGTTCAGCGGGGAGGAGACCGAAGTCCCGAAGGGACGACTGAAGGGGTCAGTCAGTCGTCCCTTCGGGACTTCGGAAGGTCTGCGCGCTCCAGATCCCAGGGCTGAAGCCACTGGGCTACTCTCATTGGTCCTTTCAGGACCGGGATCTGCCCAGCACGGTCTCATGCGGTTGCCCTGGCTGAGTCCCCAACCGACCGGGATCAAGCCAGCGCCCCGCTAAAACCGCACCACCTCTCCCCGCAGGCCGGCGTCTTGCACGTTCATCACGTCATCCCGCTCCATCCCTTTGCGGACGTAGCGGAAGGACACGGGTTGGCCGACGGGGAGTGTTGGCAGCGCCTCCACCAGATCGCGCAGCGTGGCGAGGGCGCGGCCAGCCAAGACTGTCACCACGTCGCCTTGGCGCACGTTGGCGTTGTCAGCCGGACCGTCGGCGGTTACGCCGACGACGTACACGCCGGCGGTGACGCCGAGTTCGGCTTTCTCGTTGGCGGTCAGATCGCGGGCGTCGAAGCCCAGCCACTTCTGTCCCTTGGCCGCTCCCGACTTGGGCACTTCCTGCGTCGCCGACGCTCCGGCTGGCGCCTCGCCGGTTTTCAAGTCGATCCACCGGGCGTTGATGACCAGGCTCTCGCCCCGGTCCGACACGCTCCCAACCAGCACCGCGTCCGCTTGCAGGAACTTGCCCAACTCCTTGGCCGAAGCGCTGTCGATCAGTCCGGTCTCGGCAATCTTGTGCTCGTCCAGAATCCGGTTGAGTTCGCCCCGCTCCACTGTGTTCACGCCGTTCTGGTTGATGGCTGTGAGCAGGTCTTCCTGGAGTGTGAGGGCGACCGGAGCGTCCGCCGTTAGTGGCGGGACGCACTTGAAGCGCGCCACTGCCCCCCGTTGCCAGTCGCGACCTTCTCCCTTCGCCTTCTCGGCGAGGGTCTTGGCCAAGGACTCGAGCGCGCGGGGTGCGATACTCACGTCCGGGCTGGCGACTCCGCCGGGGCCGCTGCCTCCGGGGCGGACGGTTGGCTGCTGTACGCCGTCACTCGTGCCCTTGATGAGCCGCGGGTCCCCCCAAGTGGCTCCTACCGGTGCGCCATCCCTGCCCCCCGCGCGTTTCGGCCCGCGCCCAAACGAGCCGCAGTCGCACGACACCGGCGACCGGCACATTGATGCTCACGGGAGCATCGTTCGCTCGCATCGGCTTGCTGGTGAACAACGCCTTCCCGTTGCCCTCCACGCGGAAGACCACCGATGCCCGCGCGTTGGCCGCTCTGTCGTCAACCCCTACCACAGCCTGGAAGGAGTCGTACTCCTTCGAGATGCTGTACACGAGGTCCAGCTCCTCATACGAAGAGGAAGAATACGTGGAATAGTTGGTGGACTTCGGCCAGGCGAGGCTGTTTGGGTACTCGACACCGTCAATGCGCGCCGATACCAATAATTCCTTATACGCATCCACCTTAACCGGGCGGTTCAACAGGGATACTGGCCCAAGATCGGCGACGTACACGGTCTCTGCCGTGTGCTGCTGCGCGCTTTGGCGAACTCCGTAGATTCCGTCTTTCAACCGCCGAAGCTGCGCATCTACCGATTGCTCCTGCGCGCTCTGTCCGCCTCCTGCGAGCGCGAGCAGCAAACCCAGAGAAACCGCCAAGCTGGCCCCTGGAATGAACTGGTGTGTTCGGTTCATGCTTTCCTCCTGTGAGAACGACGCTACCTCGTAGCCACGAGCGCCAAGCGAGTGGACCCCCCTCGCAGCGTCCCTCGGCTTGGCGCCTCGGGCTACGTTCTCAGCCGATGTGGTGCCCCACCAACGGGCGGGCATGAATGACTCCTTGGTTACTGCGTGTGCATCCCCAATCGCAACCTCGCCAAGTGATCACAGCAAGCTAGACGCATGGCGTGCAGCCCTGCCTTGTCGTCGCTGAAGAGGACAAGTCCTCCACGAGCGCCCGGGCGTCCTGGCGGACGGCGTCCACGGGCGTCCCGGTGCGTTGCCGCTCGCGGAGGCTGGCATTCCCTCGCTCGGAGGTTCGCCGTCCGACCGCCGATCCCTGCCCCGCACCCGTCCCCAGGCAGTCCCAAAGAAACCGGACCCCCCGCGCTCCATATACCCACCCTCAGGCGGATACCGGCACCGAGGCGCTGTGGCAGAATGTAGACACGTCCGGGTAATCTCTGTGACGGGCGCCGTCAGCACAACGGACTCACCCAGTTCGGTAGCGAGGAATCACTCATGCAGCCCCGGCTGCACCCCGACGAGGGAGAACGTAGCGCGACTTGGCAAGTCGCGCGGTGCGAGATGCCATCTCGCACTACGTCTTTGATGGAATCATCCATGTGCGTCTGGACACCACGTCGAGGGAGAACGTAGCGCGACTTGGCAAGTCGCGCGGTGCGAGATGCCATCTTGCACTACGTCTTTGATGGAATCATCCATGTGCGTCTGGACACCACGTCGAGGGAGAACGTAGCGCGACTTGGTAAGTCGCGCGGTGCGAGATGCCATCTCGCACTACGTCTTTGATGGAATCATCCATGTGCGTCTGGACACCACGTCGAAGGAGAATGTAGCGCGACTTGGTAAGTCGCGCGGTGCGAGATACCATCTCGCGCTACATTCTCATAGGAATCGCCCATGTTCACGCTATCGCTCGAACACCCCTACGACGGAAAACGCGCACCGGATGTAGGGGCAGACCTGCGTGTCTGCCCACGGCGGGCGGGCACGCAGGCACCGCCCCTACGCTATGCGATCGGCGTTTTCGAAGAAGAGGCAGGTGACAGTCATGGAAGCGGAACCGACCAAGCAGGAAGTTAGGTTGTCGCCGCGTTTCCTGGCGTGGCTCCGCCAGCAGATCGACGATTGGGAGCGGGCAGGCGTGGTCGAAGGGGCGGTGGCGGAGACGCTGCGTTCGCGGTATATGCCGGCTGAGACGGGGATCAACCGGCTGATCGGGTTCGTGTCGCTCTTTGGCGCGATCCTGGTTGGGGTGGGGTTGATTCTGCTGATGGCAGCCAACTGGGAGGAGTTGCCGCGGGCGTATCGAGTGTCACTGATCTTCGGCGTGGTGCTGAGCGCGTACGGGGGCGGGTACTACCTCCGCTACGAGCGGGGCGCGTCGCCGCGCGTCGGCGAAGGGCTGCTCTTCTTAGGCGCCCTGGCCTACGGGGCGGGCATCTGGCTCATCGCGCAGATGTACCACCTGCCGGCGGACTACTACACGGGAGCGTTGCTGTGGGCGTTGGGTGTTCTGCCGACGGCTTGGGTGCTCAAGTCGCCACGACTGCTGGCACTCGCGTCGCTGCTCCTGACGCTCTGGATGACCTGGGGCGCGGCGGTGACGCAGCAGGCGAATTGCTGGTACCTGGTGCTCATGCTGGGCGTAATCTGGCCGTTGTGCTATCGGCTCGCGAGCAGAGAGTGCCTGGCTACGGGCCTGCTGGGGCTGACCGTGTTCGTCGGGCTGGCGCTGTTCAAGTGGACCGGCGAGCGCCCGGACCTGATCGCACTGCTATACGTGCCCTTCGGTGCGCTGGTCTACGCCGTTGGGCTCGCCCATGCCTCGGTAGAGCGGCTTGGCCGCTACGGGCTGGTCTACCGCGGCTACGGAACGGTCGCGATCCTCGCCGCCACCTACTTCGCGAGCTTCCGTTGGCTGTGGGAGGTGTCCCATTACGGCGTTGCCAAAGAGCCGCACGCTGCGGCGCTGATTGCCTTGCTGGTAGTCGTTGGCCTCGGACTGGCGGTCGCCCATCTCTGGCAGCGTTCCCGTGCCTCAGACGAGTCGGGCACTTCCACCTGGGAGATCGTCGGCTTGGGTGGACTGTGCGGGCTGACGGTAGCGCTGTTCCTGATTGGTCTCACAGTGACGGTCGAGCGCGCGGGGTACCCCTGGGGCAGTCCCCGGCCGGCAGACCCGTGGGTGCTGCTCATGACCATCCTGTGCAACGTGCTCTTGGTCGCCGAGATCATTGGCGTCGTCTGGGTGGCGTTGCGGAACCGGCAGCGCGGTCTGCTCAACGTGGGGGTGGTCTTCTTCGCGCTGCAGGTGGTCACCCGCTACTTCGACTTCGGGTGGCAGTTGCTCGACCGCTCCCTGTTTTTCATCGTGGGCGGGCTGTTGCTGTTGGGAGGTGGCTGGCTGCTGGAACGGCAGCGGCGCCACCTGCTGCATGACATGGAGGTGAAGTGAAATGGTGAACCGGCTCAAGTTCGCTGCGGCCGTCGCGGTGCAGGTCGCGGTGCTCACGTGGCTCATGACCTCTCGACAGTGGACCCTGGCCACCGGCCAGACGATCCTGCTGGAGACCGTCCCCGTCGATCCCCGCTCGCTCTTCCAAGGCGACTACGTAGCGCTGGGCTACAAGATCTCGACGCCGGCCGCCGTAGGAGCGCAGGGCACGGCAGGGCTGCGCCCCAACCAGACGGTGTACGTTGCCCTCCGGCAGCGCGGCAAGTTCTGGGAAGCCGTGTCGGTCTCCCGGCAACGGCCGAAGGCCGCAGCGGAGGAAGTCGTGCTGAGAGGCACCACCGACTACTCCGGCCAGCGCATTCTGTACGGCATCGAGAGCTACTACGTGCCGGAGGGCAAGGGGCTCGAGATCGAGCGCCAAACCTGGACTTGGTCGCGAGCGCCCAACCAACCCTCGCGCGTGACTGTCGAGGTCGCCGTCGACGCCGCGGGTCAGGCCGCGGTCCGGCGGCTGCTATTGGACGGTAATGCCGTTGGGGAGAAGTGAGAGCCCCGGCCCGTCTGCTCCCCGACGGTGCTGCGTTGTCTCCCGCTAACGTTCTTGCTGCGGCGCATTGGCGACTCCCTCCGGGTAGGGTAGCATTCCGAAACGCTCGTCGAGGACCATAGAAGCCATCGACGAGTCCGGCTGGTTCCACGTTGACCGGATGAAGAACGCCAAGACCATCGGCAGTGCCATACTCCTCATTGCCTTGGCAGCCGTCTGGGTGTGGCAGGTGCGCGAGCAGACGCTGCTTGCCCGTCGGCCCTTCCCCAGCGCGATGGCGGCGTTGGACGCACGCGACGTCGCCGGGCTGGTCGCGCGACTCAAGGACGCGGACCCCGGTTCCCGGCGAATCGCCGCTTACGGGATCGGCATTGTAGCGAAGACGACCGGGACCGCCGCGACCCTGGAGGAGGCCATCGAGCCGCTGACTGCCGCGCTGACGGACCCTGATCCCCTGGTGCGCCGCGGGGCGGCCAATGGGATCGGCCTCATTGCACTGAAGTCCGGCGACAGAGCTCGCTTCGAGCGCGCAGTGCGGCCCCTTGGGGAGGTGACGAAGGACCCGGATGCGTTCGTCGCCGCCCACGCCGCGCGGGCATTGGAGCGCATCGGGACGCCGTCGGCGAGGGCCATTGCGGGAGCCTATCGCCGCCGAGAGAATATCCCCGCTGAGGCGCCGCTCGTCCCCGAGGAGGGAGTTGTGGAAGCCCCTCCGGAGTCCGAGTGAGGTGAGCGCCCCGCCCGGCGAGGGTCCCTCCCTGCTCGGCGAGGGTCTCCTGACCCCGGCGCAGGAGGTGCGCGCAAGCGATGACGAGAGACGCCTTCGACTTCAAGCCGCCCCGCGAGTCCCCCTGGGTCATCGCCCTTGCCAGGCTGTTGGCGCCGGTGGCGCTTCGCGTCCGGAAGATCACCGGCGTCGAGGTCTCGCCGGAAAATCGTGAGCGCCTGCGCAGACTGAGCGGTGAGCGAGTAGTTCTGACTCCGAACCACCCCAGCGACGACGAACCGATCGTCGTCTTCGGGCTCTCCGCCCTGCTGCGTCAGCACTTCAGCTTCATGGTCAGCCGCCACGTATTCGACCTGTTGGGTGGCTGGGTCGGGTGGCTGCTGCAGCGGGGCGGCTGTTTCTCGGTGTTGCGGGCCACGGCGGACCGGGAAGCCATTCGCACGACTCGACGGCTGCTGACTGCGGGCAAGCGCTGGCTGGTGCTCTTCCCGGAAGGCGAAACGGGAGGGCACAACGACCTCGTGCTTCCCTTCCACAGCGGCGTCACGCAGATGGGGTTCTGGGCCGTGGACGACATGGTGCGAGCGGGCATCCGCGCGCCGTTGTATGTGATTCCGGTGGCGATCAAGTACCTTTACACAGGCGACATGCGGCCGGCCCTCTGCCGATCGCTCTGGCGGCTGGAGCGGGAGCTTGGTCTACCCGTGGGTCAAGCGTCCCCGTACGAGCGACTGCGACGGATTGGTGATTCGGTGCTGTGCACGCTGGAACGCGCGTACCAGTTCGGCCCACCCAAGGGAGCCGACATGAGCACCCGCATTGAGGCGCTCAAGGAGCATGTGCTCTCGACAGTGGCGGCCGCGCTGGGGGTGAGAGTGCCGGCAGCGGAGCCGTTCCCTGACCGCCTCCGTGCCGTGTTCAACGCGCTGCAGCAGGTCCTCCATGCCGAGGTCTCCGGCCTGTCGGCATACGAGGGCAGGCTGCTCGCGCAGCGGCAAGCCGAGGCATGGGCACTGCGAGAGGACCTGCTCCGCCTGCGCAACTTCATGGCGATCTCCGACAGCTACGTGCGGGAGGCGGCCTCGGCCGAGCGGTTCTTGGAGGTCGCGTCGCTGCTGGAGGTGGAGGTCTTCGGGCGTTGGCGGGGCCACGGGTGGCGGAGAGCGGTGTTGAAGGTGGGTGAGCCCGTCGACCTGTATGCGCTGCGCGATCAGTACAGAAAGTCGAAGCGCGACACGGTGGCGGCAGTGACGCGGGGATTGGAGAGCCAGACACGCTCCTTGCTGGAAGACCTGGGCGCTCTGGCCCCGGTCTTGCCTGAGCTGAGGAAGCGAAGCAGTGCTTCGGCACGGCCGGCGCCTCTCGGCGTGGAGGGCGACAACTGCTGATGGGGATGAAAGCCACCGCTCAGGATCGAGTCGTGCCGGAGCGTTCGCGCGTCTGGCTGTGGAGGAGACGGGTGTTGGTTGCCGTGACCGCCTACGCGGTGCTCTCCTACCTGGCAGCCTGGTTTGTGCTGCATCCCGTTACCATCTCGGTCCGACTGCCGGCGTACCTTGCCAAGAGCAAGCCTGCCGACGTGACGCTCCATTCCTCGGACGGCACCCGTCTGTCGGGCTGGTGGTTCGCCGCTCCTGACGCTGTCGCGAGCATCGTGCTGTGCCACGGAGCGTTCGAGAACCGAATGGGGGTGATTGACTGCGTGCCTCATTTGCTCGGCGCCCGGCTGAACGTCTTGTCGTTTGACTTCCGCGCCCGCGGGAGGAGTGGGGGCTCGCAAAGCACTCTCGGGAAGCGCGAGACCGAGGATGTTCTCGCCGCTGTGCAGTGGGTCAAGGTGCGGCCGGAGGCGAAGGCGCTGCCCATCGGTGGGATGGGCTTCTCACAGGGCGCAGCCGCCGTGATCATGGCAGCCGCGCAGTGCGACGATCTGACCGCCGTCGTGGCCGACAGCCCCTACGCATCGCTGGACAAGGCGATCGATCGACACTTGCGGACGTTCTTCGGTCCCTTCACCGGCACTCTCGGCTGGCCGTTCTACACGTTTGCTCGCCGAATGGCGCACTTCGACCCCAGCACCGTCCGCCCGCAGGACGACATCGACAGGATCGCCCCGCGGTCGGTGCTGCTCATCCACGGCGGCGGCGACTCCATGATTGCGCCCACCACTAGCCGGGAGCTCCGCGAAATCGCCGGGAAGAACGCAGCTCTGTGGATTGTGCCGAGGGCGCGGCACACCAAAGCGCGGAAGCGGGCACCCGAGGAGTATTGGCGTCGGGTACTCGCGTTCTGGGAGGGTGCCCTGAGTGCGGAAAGGGTGGGAGCCGCCCCAGGCTAAGCGGCTGCGCCGTTCTCCCTGCGGGGCTGCTTCATTCGGGCTGCAGGATTGCTCCCGTCCTGGTTGCATATTGCTCCCTGCAGGCACCAGTCTTGCAGTCGGTGGTTGGAGGTACTTGGCGACGGGATCGGCGGGGCTTCTCGTCGCTCGCATTCCGCGCAGACTTGCACCGTCTGCGTGAGTGTGTTATTGTTGGGTAGCTCATTATTGTGGTTCGATCTCTGCCGAGGCAGCCGACCGTTACTTCTCGGCCGGTGGACAGCGCGCTTTCTCGATAGGCGCAAAGACTCGGTGGCAGCGCCGCCCGGTGACACGCAAGTCTACGGGCGAAGCACGCCGCAAGATTACAGAGCTCGGCGACGTGCCCATGGCGCCATCCCCTCGCGAGGCACCTCGAGGCCGGAAGGCACTTGGACCGTCCGCCGGGCCGGATGGCGGTGCCGGATGAAAACGTGGCCCTTCCTCGCTGGCGTTGTGTTGGCGTGGGCGAACATGGCAGCCTCCCAGTCCCTGCTTTCCCAGCCGAGGGCAGGTTCAGCCATCCCAGCCGCAACTACGCCGAATCAGGGCATCGTCTCCGCAAAGGGCAAGTCCCGGACCGTCTTCTTTGTGAGAGGCTTTGAGTTCGCCGGGAACACCGCGTTCACCACCCAGGAACTGGCCAACGTGCTGTCCGCCTACAAAGGCAAGGGCCTCGACGCCGACCGGTTGCCTGAGGTTGCGGCGAAAGTCGCGGAGGTCTATCGGGCAAGCGGGCGCTGGGCGACTGCGTCGGTGGCAGAGGAAGACGTTCGCGCCGGCGTACTGACCGTGCGGGTCGCAGAGAGTGCTGGCGTAACCCGCAACGACACTGATAGGCTTGCCCGTTTAGCGGCGGAGCGCCTGGGCGACCGCCGTGCCGGGGATCGGCGGCTGTCCAAGGTGGGTCTGTGGCTCAGTTACGGGCCAACCGGGTTCGTGCAGCTCGGCCTCACAAATGCCGCCCTCGACTTTGGCGGCCCGTCGCTCGATGTCACAGCGCTCAAGGGGGCGCTCTACGAGACCGGTGCGGCAACGCCGCTCCCGGCGGTTCTCTATGCCCAAGCGCCAGCGGCGAATGACACTCCCCCCGTTGTGGCCGCGAACCAGCCTCGGGGGGTGGTCCGCCGGATCAAGTTCGCGGGCAACAGCGTGGTGGATGACGAAGCCCTGAACAAGATTGCGGGCCCGCAGCAGGGCAAGACCCTCTCGCTGGCCGACTTGCAGATCCTGGCGTCACAGGTCACCCAGCACTACCACGACTTGGGGTACTCCCTGGCACAGGTCGTCGTCCCCGAGCAAGACCTCCAGAGCGGCGACGTCACGCTTCGCATCCTCGAAGGGAGGCTGGGCGAGCTCAGCGTCGCCGGCAATGAGCGCTACCGGGAGTCGCGGATTCGCCAAGCCTTTTCCCAACTGCGGCCCGGAGAACCCATCCGGCTGCAATCCCTGGAGCGGGGGCTCCTTCTCCTCAATGAGACCTCCGGCATTCAAGCGAGTTCGGTGCTCAAGGTCGGCAAGGAAACCGGCACTACCGATATTGCCCTGAACGTGGTCGAGAACAACGAGCCGACGGGTTCCTGGGAAGTGAACAACTTCGGCACGCGGCTGTCCAGCCGCTACCGCATTGCCCCCAGCGTGGTCGTCCCCAACGTTAGCGGCCGCGGCGACTCGGTGGGAGTGCGCGTGGTCGCTGGGACGAACCTCAGCGACTTGCTGTTCGGCGACCTCACGTACACGACGCCGGTCCGCGGCGATGGCACCAAGGTGTCTGCGCACGTAGGCGGCGGCCGGTTCGAGGTCGGCGAAGAGTTCGCCCTCCTCGGCATCAAGGGCCGCGGGCTGTCCTGGGGGCTTGGCGTGTCCCGACCGCTCGAACGGTCGCGCATGAAGTCGCTGACGCTGGAAGGCGGGTTGGAGGTCGACGACAGCAAGCAGTCACTGTTGGGGGCGACCACCAGCGACGACCGCATCCGCAAGCTGCGCGTTGGTCTTAGCCTCGACGAGAAGCACAACAACGGCCGCAACTTCGTCTCGGTCAGTGTGCAGCAGGGGCTCGGCACCCTCCTGGGCGGCATGGCCAACGACGATCCGCTGTCCAGCCGCAGCTTCTCCTTCGCGGATGACCAGTTCACCAAGTTCTCCCTCGACCTCACCCGTGTCCAGCGCCTCAACCCTCGGGCCCTGGTCATCGGCCGGCTTTCCGGACAGTACAGCACAAGCTCGCTCGTCGTCGGCGAGCAGTTCTGCATCGGCGGCGCCGACTCGGTGCGCGGTCACCCCCAGTCTTCGTACCTCGGCGACGACGGCTTCACCCTCAGCCTGGAAGCCCGGCTCTCGCCCTTGCCGGAAAGCAACGAGTACCACGACCGATTCCAGCTTGCCCTCTTCGCCGATCACGGCACCGTCAAGACCAAGCGCCCCGGCGTCGGGCAGAGCGGAAGCCACAGCATCTTCGGCGTGGGCTTCGGCGTCCGCGCCAACCTGCCCGACGACCTGAACCTCCGCGCCGACCTGGGCTTCGCCCTGGGTTCAGAACCAATCTCCGGCGGCACGGCAGTCCCATACATCCAGCTAAGCAGACCCTTCTGAGCCACCGGTCGGCACGGCAGCCGACCTGGTACGTGACACATGACACGTGACACCTGCCCCTCGATCCGTCTCCACAGGAGCTCCCCGATGAAGAACCCCGCAGCGCTTCTGGCCGCGTTCGCCCTCTGCCTCGTTGGCGGGCGGCTGCCCGTCCAGGCCGCACCCCAGGGCGGTACGGTGGCCGCCGGCCTCGCCAACATCATCCAGAGCGGCGCTACCACGAGCATCAACCAGCTCACCGACAAGGCCATCATCAACTGGAACGGCTTCAGCATCGATGTCAACGAACTGGTGAAGTTCCTTCAGCCCGGCGCCGGTTCGGTTGCGCTCAATCGGGTGACTGGCGCCGACGCGTCAAGCATCCTGGGGCAGCTCACCGCCAACGGCCGAGTCTTCCTGCTCAACCCCAACGGCATCCTGTTCGGGCCCGGGTCGAAGGTGGACGTGGCGTCGCTGGCGGCAACCACTTTCGGCATCAAGGACAGCGACTTCCTCGCGGGCAGGTACGAGTTCCTGCAGGACGCGGCGAAGGACGCTTCCTTCGTCATCAACCGGGGCGACATCAAGGTCGCCAAGAACGGCTTCTGCTTCCTGGTTGCACCAAGCGTCAGCAATGAAGGGCTGATCATCGCCCAGGTCGGCAAGGTGGTCTTGGGCGCGGGCAACAGGTTCACCATGGACTTCAACGGCGACGGGCTCATCAAGTTCGACATCTCCGGCAAGGTGCTGAAGAAAGTCACCGGCCCCGACGGCACCCCGCTGACCTCCGCGGTCAGCAACACCGGCACGGTCAGGAACGATGGCGGTCAGGTCGTCCTCACCGGCGACGCTGCCGACGCAGTCGTGAAGTCCGTGGTCAACAACGAAGGCGTCATCGAGGCCAAGTCGCTCGTCAACGCCGGCGGCGAGGTGAAGCTGGTCGGCGGCGAAGAAGGCATCGTCCAGAACAAGGGCACCCTCGACGTGTCCGCCGCGGAAGCTGGCGCGCAACCGGGCAAGGTGTCAATGACTGGCAACAAGGTCGGCAACTTCGACACGATCCTGGCGAAGGGCGCAGACGCTGCCGATGGCGGCACCGTCTCGCTGCGCTCCACCGGCCAGACGCTGGTCACGTCCGACGCCGCCATTGACGTCAGCGGCGGGGGTGACTCCGGCGCCGGGACCATCGATATCTGGTCGGACACGAATGCCACCGTCGCCGGGACGCTCACCGCGCGCGGCGGCGAGCAGGGTGGCGACGGCGGCTTGATCGAGGTCAGTTCTGCCGGCGGCATGTCCCTGACGGCC
>Ga0100385_1001723_pt1 | contig 21476 bp, 26 predicted proteins | sample CryGeymeta201509_FD_81543 | JGI IMG/M metagenome (GOLD analysis project Ga0100385, IMG submission 81543) | Groundwater microbial communities from Crystal Geyser aquifers in Utah, USA - Crystal Geyser metaG 2015-09 | ecosystem: Environmental > Aquatic > Deep subsurface > Groundwater | place: USA... | reverse complement strand
CATTCTAATTGGGCCTGATCTCCTGAGCTACATTGGTAAAATTGACAAAAGCACAGGCTCTGGAAGCCTCAGCAACATCAATATAGACATTTCCATACTGGAAAGAGTTAAAGAATATGTAAACTACGTTGTTGAAGTAAGCTCGAGAGTATGGGGTTTGCGAGTAGACAACAACATCTTCAGCAAGAGTTTATATTTTTGGATCATTGCAGGTTATTTACCCGATAAGATGATGCGTGGTGTTCTATAGACTATATAGGTTCAAAGCTGGCATGTTTGAAGCCACATCTCTTGGCTACAACTGATAAATGACCCATTCTACTTCGCAGGGCAATGCCTTGCAGTCTATAAGCAGAGTCAAGTTATCGGGAGTGCTTGGCACCACGCACAGATCTGTTATTGCGTCAAAAGGACAAACTACGTGTTGATCTCCCCCAGTGAAAATCAAGGTAAGTCCTTCCTTGACGAGTTGTTGAAGGTTGGTGCTTGCCTTGAGCAAGAGAATAAGAGGTTTCTTGGGAGTGACTCCTGTGATGTTGTAGAATGCTTTTTTATCCTTCGTGCTGTAAAAGCGATTGGCCTCGACGATTGTTTTAGGCTCTTCTTCTACTTTTTTGGTGATGGATGAGACCAGAGCCATCAACGTCAGGAAGATGATGGATATGTGTGTAATTTTGGTCATTTAAATCTTAATAATATGCCAACAATCAGAACCAATCTATGTCAGTCCATTTTGAATGTTTTTATTGCTGCCGAAGGGGGGCTACTCCACAAGGAGATAATGTTCTTATTGGATTTATTAATAAGCCGATTTCTATAATCTTCAAAAAATGATGAGCTATACGTCAGGCTTCAAGCCTAAAGCGAAGTACTCAGCACCCGATATCCAATCTCAATTCCTTACTAGCTACGCTATGGACAATACTCGCAAATCCGTCGCAAACCATCATGCTCTTCCCAAGGTAGACCATTCTTGACTCAGAAGGAAAAAGTATATCGAAAGGTCAATACCGAGAACAATGAATCAGAAACTGTTAATGAGTTCATCAAGTACAGCAGCAAGGGTTTTAAGCCGCAGTCGAAGGGAGGATCACCCATTGTCAAAAAGAACATGCTTTTCTAAACGACTAGCCCAACTCACAAACTCTGCTTTGCCAACAATCCCGGCAAAATAAAGAGAGTCAAGAAAACCAGTAACCTCAATGAAAAGGCCTTCACAGAAACAGGCCCCATCATCCAACGGCCAGTCAACCACGAGTTCCCAAAGGGTCCTCAAGAAAGAGAAAAATAGAAAATACCCTTTTCCTTCCAAGACGACAAGCATTACTTCTAAAACAAGAAAGAAAACCTCTTAACCAAGAAGGACTCTCGCAGTAATCTCAATCTTTACATGAAAGCAAGGTTGCACACCGAGGGTACCATGGACTCCACTCCTCCCATGATCAACTCCTATGATATATAGCTGCTCTAGATCATCGGGCAGGGCACTTTTGGAAAAGTCTACAAAGGAAAAGTCAAAAAAACTGGTGAAGTGGTAGCAGTCAAGAAGGTCTTTCAGGATCCAAAATACAAAAATCGTGAGGTATAAATCGTGAACATGCTAAAAGGAGATTTTTTGATGAAGGTCATCGGGACCTACGCAACCTTCGAGGAAGGAGGCCAATTTTTGAACATCGCCATGACCTATTATGATGGAGATTTATACAGTCTCATCAAGCAACAGGGAAGAAAAGGACTGTCCACTCTGGACATCAAAATCATCAGCTACCAGATCTTTAGAGGACTCCTCTATATTCACCAGCTGAAGATTGCCCACAGAGACATCAAACCTCACAACATTCTTTACAAGGGGAAAAAAATAGCTATCTGTGACTTTGGATCAGCAAAAATATTGACAAATGAGGCCAATTTACCTTATATCTGTTCTCGGTGCTATCGAGCCCCTTAACTCATTTTCGGTGCCACTCACTACACCTCCATGATCGATATCTGGTCAGTAGGCTGTGTTATTCTGGAAATGATTCAAGGCTCTCCTCTGTTTATCGGCGAGAACAGCGTCGACCACTTGATCGAAATAATAAAGGTTTTAGGAACTCCAACGAAAAGTCAGGTCATCGATATGAATCCAAATTACGACCTCAATGACTACAAATTTCCCAAAGTCAAGAAAAGATAATGGAATAAGGTAAAAATATTTTAATTTAGGTCTTTCCAAAAGCTGACTCTCTGCTTCTAGATTTTTTGTCGCAAGTCATGATTTATTCTCCTACTCATAGATTAAACGCAGCTGAAGCATTGGCCCATTAGTTTTTCGACGAACTGAGATAGGAACCAATGGCTTTAGCTTTGCAAAAACAATTCGGCCTTCATTTATTTTCCTTTATGCCAGAAGAGTTGAAAGGTCAGGAGCATTTGGTACCAAAGTTATGCCCTCCTTGGAGTCGTCCTCAGAAAGAGAACTACTTTTATTGATGATAATCTTTTCATATAACAATTGATACTTAATGCAGTACGAGCGCTTCTTCAACTAGCCTTCAAAATTCAATATCCTCAGCATCTCTCCAGTCAAAGAGCTGCAGTATTTTATTGCTGAATATCCGAACCCAGAACTGATTGACAGCCTCTTCGAGTTGCAAAAAAATTATAGCTATTATCGGGCCATCGCGGGAGATGGAAACTGCTACTACAGAGCAATCATTTTTCAATACTTGAAGGTGGCTGACCTTTCCAACAAAAACAGCCTTTTCCCAAGAGCAGACCTCCTAAGATGCAAAGGACTGCCCTTTGATAGAAGAGGCGGCATCACTTCTGAAGGCATCATTGACTATATCTACACCAACTATCTCTGGCCTTTGGAGGATCTTAGCGCCAAGGAAAGAGAAAAAAGACTTGAAGAATCATTGAACAAATCAAAAAACCTAGATGCATCTCTGATTGCTTACTTCAGAGTACTCAATCACAACTATCTGGCGAGACACAGGTCTGATTATTAAATTTTCTCAGATGCTGGCATCGATCAAGATTTGGATAGAATCCTCACATACGGTTAATAGTCAGAAGGAATCGAGCTATTTACATTGTCGATGGTGTTGGAAGCTAAAGTTACTATTGTGGTTGTTCATCAGCAAAACTACACTCAATATGATCTCAACAACCAGCAGTATCGGCACAGCTTCATTGTTTCCTACAGACCTGGACACTATGATATTCCCGTCAATGCTAGTTAAGTTGATAGGAACAGTGTTGTTAATACTCCTGCCCCTCCACCTCAATCTCCAATCAAAACCTTCGGCTCATCAATCTTGAACAGAATAAGTCAGCAAAGACAAGCCAAGTCATTCGAGCCTGAAAGAATTGTCATCAATCGAATAGACGACATACAGCTCCTCAGAAGAGTATCAGAAGGGAACAAGAATAAATTTGGGTAGTCAAGAATTATTAGAAACTGCCCCCCTGAAAAAATGAGTTAATTCAGGGAAAGCATCAGTAGGTCCAGTTTAAAAGTTGAGAATAAGAGAGTCACAACAGAAAAGTAGACCGAATCTAAACCTCAAGAACTTCGTGATTCCAGGTCAACAAAATTACCCAGAAACTCTCTCGTCAGTCAAAAAGAAAAGGCCAAGAACAACAAGAAGCTATTTGAAGGGATAATATGCGTCTTTTTCATTTTTGTTGCAGGAACAGCTGCCTTCATGATCTGATATTTGTTACTATCATCCTCATGCAGTTTATAATCCAAACCATTAGATTTAAAATATCATGGATCAATACTCCGGCAAGTAACATTCAGCTTAACCAGCGAGCCTCCCCAGTTCTCCTACGCATCATCAGGTGCCGACAACTTTGGGCAGAATAAAATTGAAGACTCATGCAAACCTGTAATCGCTCTGCTTCTCTTCGGCTTCAAGTTTGTCCCCATCATCATGTACTCATTGTCCTATTCAGGTACGTATTCTCTCAAATAGTTATCTAATCCTCAAGCTAGTAACAGACCAGTACTTATCAACTTTCATCGTGATCGCTCTTCTCGTGAGTGCTGATTTCTGGGTGACTAAGAACATCGCAGGCAGACAGCTGGCAGCTTTGAGGTGGTACACCAAACTCAGTGAGGACAACACTTAGAAATGGTGCTTTTAATCCTCAGATGCCCGTAAGCCTGCCACATGCAATGTCATGGTCTTCTGGTTGTGTCAGCTCGTCGCTATACTTTTCTGGGTTTCCATTGTCCTCATCAACATAATTACTCTTTCAGCATTCTGGGTCTTTTTGGCCATTTTCTGTTTGCTACTTCTGGTGTTCAACTTCATTTTCTTTTTGTAATGCAAAGGTTAGCATCAATAGAAGGTGAATAGTCTAACGAAGAGGGCAGGTATTCAGTTTTTCGATTTGAACTAAGAAAAGTGATCAGAATAGCATTATGTGATACTGTTTGAGTAGTATATTCGTTTAGTATTATAAGTTAGCAGTTATGGATCGAATGACAAACATACAGGAGCCGTTCTTCAGAAAAATGGTGAGACCAATCCCCAACAAAAATTAAATCAACAACACTCCCATCCGACAGAGAGACCACAACAAATAAAACAAGGTGCACAATCAGCATCATTTCAAATAAATCAACCACAAGCGACAAGAGTAAGAAGATAGCATCAATCCTTACATCAATGAATCATCAGTTGCCAACAGCAGAACCGTGCCCAAAAGAAGAACCTCCCTGCCCACAAGAGCATGCGTCAACCATCTAGATACTGAGGCTGAATTCAAAATATAAATCGATGGGGAAAGTCTTAACTACTGCAGCAAATGTGCGGCTCATTTGGCTAGCAATGGTTTCAAGGTCGAAAGAATCATAGGTGGCAAATCTCCTCGCAGGATCATTCCAGAAAGAGTGAGATCTCCCGCATACAGTAAACGCAGGCAATAGTTGGCCCATTTTCTTGAGGAATTAAAAAGCCTCGAAGCTGGATATCAAGAACGTGAAGAGCAGGCAGTCAAGACTATCCAAAGCCATGAAATAGAAAAACAAACAATCACCAATTTTTATTCATCCATGTTCGAGTACCTGGAATACATCAAGGATGAACATCTCAATTATTTAGAAGAAGAGGCAAGTAGAAACGTACAAATTGGAGAGATCTAGGCCGATGAGATTGGATAAACAATGGAGGAGCTCAAGGCTATGAGGGAAGACATTGAGTCCAACGTCGATAAAATTGTTCAGGAGGTCGACGAAAATAGCTATAAAGAATGTATGACCTTCTACAGTCAAAAGAAAGAGGTCCACTAGCATCGCCTTTCTGAGCTGGGAGTCGACCTCAGGCCAGCTAACTGCACTACAGCTGACTGTGTGGAGGAGAAGCTTAGCGAATTTAAGGGATTTATTGACGAGTTAACAGGTATTATGAGCTCTAAGGCTGATTCGATGTACTGATGGTGTGATACTCTATGCATTGACTTGATTATGGTGGGACAAGTATATTAATGAATCAGAGGAAGTAGGGGAGCAATTGCATGTAGTTCACGTTCTTCTTATTGTCCTCACTGGCCCCGTAGACTGTGAACTCCTTTTCAAATGAAGAGTTGATCTTCAGGATCGCAGCCTCGTTGTTCATCTTGTAGCAATAATTGGGAGCCGACCAAACTGTCACCAAATGCTTGTTGAAATGCCACTTGTACCCCTCCTGAACCAATTGATGGGCCCTCACGATCAACTTAACCTCGTTTAGATGTTCAAATTCCTCAACAACTTTCCTGCCAAAAAGCCAACCAGCCATTCTTGAACTGGGCTTCCAATCTTCAATATCGTCCTCGGGATCTGACCACATCAGATCACATATGGGCCCTGAGGGAGGGATTTCAACATTTCGTTCAAGAGTCCTGATAGTATCAATAGTGGTTCTTTTGGGAGACAGACCTCCGTGTACACAAAAGACCTCCCCTTCAATGACTGCAGCCAGAGGAAGATAATCGAAAGTATCTGTGAAGTAGTTCCAGACATTGTGATTGCCATATTTCTTTGCAATTTCGTCGTAGAAACCGTAGACAGTAGAAATGTTCCTTGATTCGTGATTGCCCCTCAACAACACCACTGTTTAAGGATATTTGAGCTTGTAAAGGAAAAGCAGCAGAATCGTCTCGACTGAGTTGTAGCCTCGATCAACGTAGTCCCCCAGGAATATGTATCTTTACTCAGGAATGCATCCGCCCTTCTCAAACAATTCCAACAAGTCCCAAAACTGCCCATGAACGTCACCGCAAACAGTGACTGGAGCTTGAACTGGCTGAACGTTAGACTACTAAAATAGGAGGGCCTTCACTCTCCGACAGAGGACCCTGACATCTTCTTCGGGTATGATTTTGCACTCCAAGACGGTTTCTATTAGTTCGTCAAGATTTTTCATTTATTTATAAAGACTTTATAGAACTCTTGCCAATAATCCTCCTGTCTTCTCATCAGCCAGCTCTGAAAAATACAAAAGGATTTAAAAGATATGAGTTGGAAGTTTTAAATACTTTTCCAATAATCGAAATCACATAGTTATTATTATATCTCAACGAACTTATGCAGCCATATTCTCCTTATCCTGTCCGCAGTCCTTTGTCGGCCGGCTATCAGCCCAACCTATTCACGAGTGCCAGACAACCCCAGGAGCCCATTCCTTCAAACAATAGACACAAATCATATCTGCTACAGAAAGTTCAAGCACTCATTCCTTACCTTGCATAGATCCTTCACCAGAATGAAGACAGAACTTCAGGTATTGTGGGAAAACTATCAGGCCTGAGAGATAATCTTGACTTCATGTTTGAGGACCTGGAAAAAGAAGTTGCTCACTCAGGTGAAGAAAACTAAGAGCTCAGACAACAACTGAGAGCTGCTGAACAGAACTCGAGGGTCAGAGAAGTCAAGCGAGAGAATACTGAAGCTAGGAGACGGCTTGAAGCATAACTTTAAGAGCTAAGAAGAGAAAACGGAAAGTATGGGCAAGGCGAAGATGCGATTAGAAGCTAGCTGAGGAGATTATAAGAATAGAACAGAAAGGCTCAGCAGGTATGTGAATAGATGAAAAGGCAAAGCGATAACCTGGAGAGAAAGAATAGATAAATAGAAGGAGGAATCCATATAGACGAATAGTAGTTATAAGCATTGAGGCTCGAACTATAAAAGTAAAAAAGAAAAAGTGTTGGGGTCGAAGAGTACGCTCGCAGAAAATATCAGTAATATGAGCGTGCCTTGGTTGAGGAACAGAAACGCAACGAAGAAATAGCCAACTCTAATCGTGAGTTGATCAGAAAAGAACAATAGAATGAAAGGAAAATGCAATAAATAGCAAGATAGATTGAGGCAGAAAAAATCAAAAGAAAAGAAGTTGCATAAATTGCCAGCAAGAAGGCTCGAGAGCTGGAAAGCATGAATAATCAGTTGATGAGACAACTTGATGAAGGATAGTATCAACTCAAGCAAAGAAATAACGATCTTAACAAGCTCAAATCCGAACAAGACAGAGCTGACAAATACATCAGATAAATGTCAAGAAAGTCCGACGTCAACAAAAAATAAATTGAATTGTTCATCAGAGAGCTGGAAGCCGAAAGAAGGCAGACTAGTACCAATCAGGAAGGTGTCAGCAGAAAAATCAATTCAATGGAAGATGAAAAGAGAAGGCTGGAGGAAAAAATTAGAAGTGAAAATGAAAGGGTCAGGAATTACGAGGCTATGTTGAGAAAAATAGGTGATGAAAGAGAATAAGAAAGAAGAAAGACTGTCATGAGTGAAAATCAAGCCAAAAGAAGTCTCGAGCAGTTGAACCAAGAGAGAGAAGAGCTGAGAAAACTACTCGAGATGAACGAAAAGGAAAAATAAGACAACGAGTAGTATATCAGACAAATGCAAACCCAAATGAATCAAAAAGAACAGCAGATGTCTGCTTTGATCGATGAACTCACAAGAAAAAGTGCTCTCAATGAAGATGAGCTCCTTCTTTTGAAGCAATAGGTCGATCAGGAAAGAAGAAAAAGTATGGCAGATCAACAAAAAATCAAAAAAATATAGGCAGTTCTCAAAGACAATACGTACAAAGCTGAAGACAGAATCAGATAGCTCACCGAAGCTTTGGAGGCATAAAGAAGAAAAAGCATGGCAGACGAAAAAAGAATGAAGGATATTGAAAGAGCCCTTAATGAAAAAATATATCTGGTAAATTAAATCAACAGAAGAAAATCTGAAGGCGAGCAATAATTGGTGGCTCTGAGAGATTAACTTGAAAAAGAAAGAAACAAAAGTTTGGTAGATGAAGCAACCATCCGAAAATTGGACGGTCTTGTTAAGGAAAAAGAAAAGGAGCTAATTGAAAATAATAGAATAAGAATGAAAAATGATACAGATATTCATAACCTGAAGGACGCTATTGAAGAGGAAAGAAGAAAAAGCATGGTTGATGAAAGAAAACTACAATAAATGCAAAGGCTTCTCGATGAAAAAGTCAAGCTAGCCAACGAGATGAATGGTCAGATGGCAGTTTATGCAAAGAAAGAGCAAGATGATGAACAAGCCATTGCCTTTTTGAAAGAGGAGATTGACAAAGAAAGAAGGAAAAGCACTGCTGATCAAGGGTTAATCAGAAAGATGGAAAGCCTGGTCAAGGAAAAAGAAAGAGCTATTGAAGATAGCAAGAGAAGATTCACCTCTCTTTAAAGCTAAGTCAAGGCTATTCAAGACGAGCTTGATAGAGAAAGAAACAAAAGCTTGGCTGATGAGGCTACTATCAGAAAGCTTGAAGATTTGCTCCAAAGAAGACTACAATAACTTGATCAGAAAAATGAGGAGTTCGAACAAGCTGCCCACAAGATCCAAGTTACTGAAGAATAACTAAATTTCTTGAGAAACGAAGTTGAAAACGAAAGAAGAAAAAGCACTGTTGACCAAAATCGACTGCGAAAGATGGAGCAAATGATAGCTGACAAAGAAAGAAAGCTCGAGGATGCTCAAGAGGCATTCTTGAGAAGAGACACTGACATAAGAAGACTTGAAAAGGCTATTGAGGATGAAAGACGTAAAAGCATGCTTGATGAGCAACGAGTTCGTCAACTCGAGAAAGAGCTTGAATCAAAAGTCGACTAAGTTGGTGCTCACTATGAAAGATTCATCGCTGCTCAAGATAACTATCAATTGTCAGCTGATGAAATCGAAAGATTGAAACAAGAACTGGAAAGGTAGAGAAGAACAACTATGGCTGAAAATGACTTAGTGAGTCGTCGAATTCAGCAGATGGAAAAATAAAATAAGGAACTCAGAGATAGAGCTTTCAGAAACAAGAGTGACATTGACAAGCACAAAGGATAGCATGCCGAGCTGACAAAAAAAAATAGAGAGCTTGAAGCTATTATCAATGAATTTGGAAGAAAAAGCAATATCAACGAGCGGTAATTAGCTGAACTGAGAAAACAGTTTGAGGCTGAAAGAAGGCAAAGCATGTCCCTTGAAGATGCCATTCTTCGTCTGCAAAGAGATAACAAGAACAACTCCTCAATAGCCAATGACCTCAAGAGCGAACTGACTGAAAACAAAGCTGAGATTAATGATTTGAATGACAAAAATGGAAAAGCAAAGGAGATCATTGAGGCCCTCAATGAGGAGAATGAAAACCTTAGAAGTGACCTTGATCATCTTCATAACGCCACCATCAACATCACCAACTTTACAGAGGAAATCCACTCTCTCAGAAGAAAAATTGAGGATGTTGATAGGGACCTCAAACATGTTGACTCTCAAATTGGATCAGCTCAAAACTAGCTTTCTAGACAAGAAAAAGAGGCTGAATAAAAGAAAAGAAGAGTGAGAGAGCTGGCTGCTGAAGGAAATGTGCATGTTCAGATTCCAGATCCCCAGGCTTACGTTCCAACGAGAAAAACAGAAGGCTCTCTTCACTCTGAAAGTACCTAGGAAGAAAAGAATCACGTAATTAAGGTACTTGAGCACGAGAGTAAGCTTTATAACTTCGAAAAGAACTTCTTGAGAATGATGAGTCAAAACCAAGCTTATCCTCAAGCTCTCAAGCCAGCTGGCTTCAGGGTATCTTCTCCGATTTATGAAGTCAACGAGAATACCCCTTATTGATGATGTGATATGACTTAAGTTAGGAGTTGTCGATTAATTATATTTTATATTTAAAACTTACATGCACTCCTCTTTCCAAAGCACGAGCTACAACCATACACTACAGGGGCAGATTCATGGTCCAAGTGGTCTCAAAATCTTTGCAGGTTAAGATTTAAGTAAATTATGATTGATGAAGCAAGTGGCGATCGTAGAAGAATGCAGCAGATTCAATCTGACATTTGGTGGAGGCAACAACAAGAGTAGAAGGATAGAAGAAATAAGATGAAACAAACATAAAATGAATTTTTTGATGACCAGACACTTCAGATAACTGAATACAGAAAGCAACTTGAATAAGAAAAAGCCAAGAGATTGAAAGATATGGAAATAGCCACCAAGCTGAACAACCTTCAACAGATGGAAGAAAAAATCAACAAAGAAGCTCTTGAAAGGGAGTTGAATAACAGAGAGAAACTCGATCATATCGATTACCTTACCGGCAACGATTTCTACACAGAAAACACAGTAACTGTTAATTGACGCAGCAAACTTGTCAGTCGATGCTAAGCAGAAATAGAGTTGTACCATATCATTGGAAAGGCATGAACGATGATCAGAGAAGACAGATCCTAGAAGAGCAAGAAAAACAGAGAGTCGAGAAAAAAATGCAGAAAGATCTAGAGGCCGAAGAGGATCGACTGTTCGCTCAGCAGATGTAGGCTCAGCGCAAGGCAATAGTTGTTCAAGACAAAGCTAAAAATAGAGGCCTTCAGGATGTGAGGAAAGGAATGGACGAGTACAACAAGCTTAAGGCTCAGGAGATGAAGAAGAAAGCCTTCAATGCCTATAACCACACCCAAACCTATAAAAACTAGTGATGATGATTCCATACTTATATCATTAGTTGTTTATTCAGCCTCACTTAATTTTTGATTAGCACTCTTTGATCTCAGCCGGGTTCATCTTAAATATTTTACAGAGAATGCCAAAAGCCATCTTGGAAGCTTATTTGGGACCAATGATAAACTTCATAAACATCTGCTTCATGAATTCTTAGTTGGTCTTCTATTCATTTTGCTTAGCTTTACTCTTAGACATGCTCTCGATGTTTCGTTCATAATTGTCACGACTAAATTTTATCACAAATACATCTCGGCTATCTCTTTTTTGAGAGCATCAGCTTAATAGAACCAAATGTACTTTCGGAGTGAAGAGCCTTTACTTTATTTTTCTCATCTTCGATGCTTTTCAAGAGGATTGTTTATTTTTTGACATATTGAATTCGCTGCTCCCGACGTTTGTTGAGGGACTGCTGATTATGCTTGACAATGTGAGTCAACATCTTTGTGACAAGCTCAAGGTCAGGAATGGCAGCAAATTTTTCCACACTGTCCATGAACTCTTTACATTTTTCGATTTAGCATAGCTCCTCAACAGCATCATTACTTTCCTTATCTTTTGAAGGAGTCAGGAAAAATATTTTGTTGGTGACTGTATAGAGGCTGGCGATCTTTTTGATGAGCTAGTCATATCCTTTTGAGGCGAACTGCATGCCTTTCTGATGCTTTTCAACGAGTTGGTTGCTTTCTTCTAGGGATTTTTGATACCTCAGCTGCCTCTCCTCATATTGCTTTATGATATTTTATGAGTCGCTTTACAAAATTTTGATCTCTAAATCTTGGATTTCTTACTTTTTTCATATTGTTTCTTCATCTCTTCGTGATCTCTTTCCTTTGTAACTTCATTTTTACCTTCTGAATGAGCTGCCCTTTGTACTCTTCGATTTTAGCCTTCGCCTGGGTTAGCAGAGCCCTCAAATCAGCTATCTTTTTATCCTTCTCTTAAACGCTTTGGGACATTTATAATATCAGAATTTATCTATATTGAAAAAACAAAAAAATCAATTTTTCTTGTCGCTTCCAAGCTCCAGCAATTTTTTAAGGCCTTCGAGATGTCTTTTGATGCACGAATGATCGATTCTTTTGGAAGTCAAGCAATGACTGAGGCCAATATCTTTCATATAGATGTTGAGGAGCACCCTGAAGATGAGCTGGTATGGGGAACTATTTTTCACTCCAAGGATCCGCTTGATCTAGGTTGGCTTGATGTAGTTCTTGTAGTTAATTTTAAACTTCTCCAACCACCTGAGGAAATCTTCAACAGTGCACTGAAGTTGGTTTTTTGAGATCACTGAGATGATGATATCATCATAGGAGTTCAATTCCAGTATGTTTTTGAAGAATATTCTGAGAAGGTTCGAAGCTACATTCCTGTTTTCCTTTTGCACGTTGGGCGTCCTATTGTTGTTCTTTTATAATTCCTCTTTTGTCTCACCATTTTTCCATTTTGATTCTTCATTTTTTTCCTCGTATTTTTGTAAGACCATATTTTCCATCTTCTTGGGGCTGTGGTGCTCAATGTCAGACTTCATCTTGAAGATCTATGGTTTGTTGGGCGTATTTGAGTTGAAATTGAAAGGAAGGCTCATGTAAGGATGAGGAACTTGAAAAACGAAGTTATTGAAGTCAGAGTGGAAGGATGATGGATTGAAGTATGTGTATGGGTAGAAGGCATGATTAGTGAATGGGTTCATTGCTTTTTGAGGTTTTGTTGTTGAGTTGAGAAAATATTATAATCGCGCATCACTTCGAATTCCAATTAAACTTCACAGATATAACTATCCAAAGAATACGAAGAACTCCTTTTGAGCTAGCTTCTAACTCCTCAAGATAGCTCTTTTTCTTACTGGTCCTTTCTAAGTCCCAAAATCGAAGATCTTTATTTGAATTTGCAAACTTTGTTTCGGGAAACTATTTTGCAAATGATGCGATCTTAAATAAAATGCTTTGATATACCCACTACATTTATCAAACTGTCTCCCCTCAAGCAAGAAAGTACTCTTAGCTTGGTTGCTCCTCTCAAAACTGAAAACCTGCATTACTGAAAAAAAGTTATAGAAAAAGGAGGAGTTCGTTTATGCTCAAACTGGAGCGATGAAACAAGATGAAGGAAAGCGTTCTTTTACCATAAAAATATTGGTAGAAAATAAGAAACCAAAATGTTAAAAAGGACATGTGAAGAAGAAGGAAATCGAATGTTATTCTAAATTGTGAGATAATAGGCTGCAAAGCCCAAGGAGGTGGAATAGTTTTATCCATTTTTTGCCAAAAATATCAAGACGTTTAACTGCAGCTTCAAGCTGGCCTATAGAGTTATATATGATAGCAAACACGTTAAATAAAAATAATTTATAAGGACCACCTCAGTTAAATTAATATCGAGCTGTATGCATTCACTTCTGCTTCTCGCATCTCAGCTAAGCTCACAGTAGCTCAAAAAAGATATCACCATTCTTGTATTGCCATTTAAAACAACAAAACTAGTAAATATACGAACAGGTAAAATCAAAGGCTCATACACCCACTATATTCCTCCCTGCTAGCCCGATGGCTTGGCTGCCATAAGATAAAAATGTTGGATTGAACCTCCTGTGTTGTTAACGAGTCTGCCGGAGCTGGTTTCTCTGTTCGTAAATGGGGCTCTCGATACTTCGTTGTTCAATAGCATGTGCTTCACTATCCCGATATCCCTGATGGAAAGATCTATTGTCAGATATAGCTCTGATTTTCTAAGGACCTTCAAGATGCCCGGAGTAACTTTTAAGACTATCTAAGTCATGCTTTTCTTTCATTTAATTTGTTCGGGGATAGTTTTCTCTATGGTTGATTGGCTGCCTTACAGAATACTGCTCATGATATTGGACATGCTATTGGAGAGGGACCGATCCTTTTCGGTTGGCACCCTGAGGCTGATACGTCTCTGGCAGGATATCTCTTTAAGCTTCTTCTATTTTTTGGGCCTCGGTCGGTTCATGATAGATACTGCTTCTTTATGGTCGCATAGCATGATAGTTTGGTTGCTATCGATTTCTGCTATCCTTCAGCTTATTTTAGAGCTACCTTATTTACCTCTCGGTTTTGTCCAACTCCCTTCGATAGTTTTGATACTGTCTATCATGATATTAATGCGAGGAAGATTTCTATCTTCGATATGGATTGTAGATTTGCCCTTGCTGCCTATACTCTACTGGTTTTGTTTCCTATAGAGGTTGTTAGTAGTAAAGTGGGGATTCTTCCTGTCTGCTATTATATGCTGCCTGCTCCCTCTCTGCCTATTCAGTCTTCATCTTCATCACCTTTTCATGATAATTTGGTTCATTTTGCCTGTTCATCTTCGATAAAGCTTACAGTCTTTTCCTTTCATCCTATTTTTGTTCATACAATCTCATCTTGGCTCGAGCCTCCTCATCCTTTTTCATCCTTTCCTTCTCCTGAATGTATTCCTGAGCCTTGAGTCTGTTCTTTACTGCCTGACTTATCAATGAATTGGTGCTGGCACCATCAATATCCTCTATGTTCAGGTTTCTGAAATATTGTTTGGCTCTCGATGGCGAGCTGATAGGCTCAGGATCGATGATATGTTCATCTCCAATGGTTGAGTAATACCCTAGTCTTTGGAAATGTTTTTTATTAGTCGGTTCAAAGTGCTCTTTTCCTTGAGGCAACTAGACAAGAAAAGAGGGCATCTTTCTGTTTTTCAAGGCAGTATCAGGAATACCTCCTTGCTGGTAGTAAGGGTTTGATCGGTAATAACTAGACCCATTCAGCTCAGCCATTGTTATTGTATTATCTAAGGAGTTACATTATGGAGAACCTCATTACATTGATTTTCCCCTCCTTTGAAACAAACAAGGTAGAGTTTGTTATTTTGTGGCAAACAATAAAATTAATGAACTACAACGAATCCCATTTCTACCATGCCAACCCTTACTATAAACAGGATTATCTTCCAGATAGAGCATGGTACAATCGCTAAGAGAAATCCTTCCCTTCCTAAATGCCCTCAGGCAAAGATTTTCTACCCAAAATTGGAAGAAGACATTTCATGAATAAATTCAACCATTCTGAAATCTAAAAAGCCAGTATTTTGAAGAGTCCCTAACGCTTTCCATGCGAAAACAGAATCGCTCTAAACAAGAACTATATGCGTAATTTGAACACCATTGATATCGAGGGAGCCTCGAGCAATACGAGAGTTAACTAGGCAGTCAGAAACAGATTTAGAGCTCAAGAGCAGCAAAATTTAAGATTCAATCAGTCCCTTGATTTGAAAGAAAAGACATAAGAACTCAAGAGGAGGCAAATAGCATAAGAATACTACCAAGCCATGTGCGAGCAACAGTAAAAACGAAAATAAAGAAAATAAACTGGAAATGAAAGCCGAATCAGCAACCACCCCAACCGAGAAAGAATCGAGCTGAAACACAATCCATAAGTGAATCAAATGTTTCTCAATAAAGATCTAAGTGATGAATACAAGAGATACATCATGCTCAATAGCAGCAACAAATTTAACAAAAATATTCCTATCGTCAAAACAGACTCTCAATTTTCTACTTCAAATAGCTACAACTAAAAGAATCAAACCTTAGACTCAACTCGATAACTCAAAAAATATCAAGAGTACCCCTTTCCAGCCCCTGAAAGTAGCACCTTGACTCCGAATCTAGCCAATATAAGGAAGAGCAATCCCACTAACCTTTCCATCAATCTTGCAGGCCAATCGATAGTCGCGAGCTGATTTGTATGAGATCATTAATAATCAACAGAATCAATTATCCCTTGATAAGCTCTATTTGAGTTGATCCAAAAGAAGGTTCCAATGGGAATCGCTTCTCACATTGAGGAGCTTCGTCAATCCTTTTTTGAATTGCTATGCTGAACTTATAATTTATTTTTGGCTGTCCCATTACCTGACGACCTCCTTGATCCACTTCCAGCTCTTCTTTAGCTTCCGAGTTAGTTTGGGCTATCCTTTCAACTCGGTCAGATAGCACTCAGCCATCTGCAGAAAATGACCAATGAAATTGGAAGACTTTCTAAGCTATCTGCCAACATCTTGCTCTACCTTTTCAGCCGGGGACTTTTCTCTGTGAGTTGCATAATGTGAACTTGTTTTAGATTATCTTCGGTCGCTGTGCTTCTGGTTAATTGTTTTTTCGCTTTTATTTTTGACAATTTTGGAGTTGTAGGCTGTGAATGAGTGCTTGTCATCTCTGCTGATGGAGTGTCTCTTTGTCTCCTGGTTTTTAGCAAGAAGCATATGTTTGAGATCAGCGATTTGCTCTGTGTATTATCTGTATTCCACATTTTGCAAGTACTAAATCTTTTCTTGAGCCACAATTAGCTAGTTTTTGCATTGCTCATAAGCTATAGTGAGCTACTACTGGAAATGTTTCATTTGCTGAATGAAGGTTTCTTTATTTTTTAGTCTCTCCTCCAATATCATGTTCTTCTCTTTCTCCCTCTTCAAATCGAACTCCAACAGCAGTTCGTATTACTGGACAGTTGCATCAGGTAGAGGTCTAGAAGGTAAATCTCCTGCCGACTCTGCGTAATTTCTCCTGAGGATCATTCGTTATAACCGTCAATAGTATATCACAGTTGATAGTTTTTTCTGTCCTATAATAAATCCACAGGATGCAGTATCGTAGTACGCATTTCAATCCCCGAAAAGAACAATTCAGATAAAACTTCGAAGATTCATAAGCCAACTACAGCGACGTCTCAGGACAACACATGAACAACAGCTCAGGCAGACCAGTCCAACTCATCAAAATAGAACGCAATGGGCAAATTGTTGTAGGAGAGGAGGCCCTCGAAATCATCGCCAGTTATGGATAACCTGTAGGTTTTGCGAGTCTAGCTGGAAAAACAAGAACAGGAAAGAGCTGTCTCCTTAATCGTTTGTTACACATCAAGGGATAAGGCGTATCTGTTTCATAAGGTAGTTTAGAGTGGATTCATCAACTTCTAGCTGCACAGAGGGCATTTGGATGTGGTCTGACCCCTTCCGCAACGACAAGTACCATAATTTAATCTTCTTCATCGGTAGTTTAGTGCTTATGCAGACACTGAGGGCACCGACAGTTTGGTCAAAGACCCATAAAACGACACTAAAATATTCACCTTGGCAGTCCTCATCTCATCTTTCTTCATCTATAACAGTGTCGGTAGCATTGATGAGCGGTCCTTAGGTGAACTGGAAATGGTGACAGCCTTATCCAAAAAAATACGAACAGGTGAAGGTTAATCAGATTCCGGTCAACTCATCAGATTCATGCCAAAATTTATGTGGCTTCTCAGAGATTTCATGCTACAAATTGAAGATAGAAATTTCAAAAAAATATCACCCAACACTTACCTCTAAAATTGTCTGTCAAATTAATAGGATTATGGTGGTGATTCGACTCGCATCAAAAAGAGCATACTGACCTACTTCCCCATTAGATAGTGTCTTACTCTTGTTCGTCCTGTTTACGAAGAATAAATGATATATAACCTGAACGAGCTGGAGGACAATCGACTGAGGGGATAATTTTTATAGGGAGTCAACACTCTTCGAAACAAGATAATCGATGGCACTGGGCCTAAAATTTATGGAGGAAGTTAAATTACAGGTTCTGGTATGGCAGTTATGATCCAAAGCTACGTCTAGGCCTTCAATAACGGCAGTGTGCCTAACATCAGATCAGCCTGGGAGCAGATAACAATCGACTAAGGAAATGAAGCCTACCGCAAAGCTTTAGATGTTTATGAGGTTGTTTTCGAAGAGGAATTCGGCAATTAGCAACCTCAAGATGAGAGGTAGCTGGATAGGAAGCTAAAAAGATTAAGATCTGAAGCTATGAATAAGTTCAAAGATGAGGCAGGCAACAATATCAAAGATCATCGGGAACAGTAGAGGAAGCTCTAGGGTGTGATCAATTAAAATGAAAGCCAAATTATCGACGAAAATAACAAATTGTGCTAACAACACAACTTGAACCTCATAGCTATCTTTTCCCAAGGCATCAAAGCCAAGCTAGAAAGCCAGTACTACAAAGGTTCTGAAGGAGCAGCTGAACTATCAAATGACATCGAATAATGCAAGGCAAAGTATAATGAATAGGCTGTTGGCCGAGGTAGGGGCGAACCTTTGACCTAATTTGTAACCACTCTCACGCCCATGATCATGCTGATCCAGAGCAGTGGACAGGGAGAAAGGGAAGCAGAGGAAAGGGAAAGGTTGAGAATAGCTCAATAGGAAGCTGACAGAAAGAGAAAGATGGATCTTTAAAGAGACAGGAGTAAAGAGGCTCAACTGGGTGCCAAAGAGAGAGCATAAGGAATCAAAGGTCGGAAGGCCAGTCGCAAAGATGCTGAACAATAGAAATAAGGCAAGACAGGCTGTTGTGGAGGCAAATGTTAGATTATGTGATTTTATGATATTGACACTTCATCAATCAGCTATCAGTGTTCTTGTGCTGCGCATAGAGCAATCATCGAAAAGTTAACATTGTCAGGGTCTCTGTCCATGAACTTTCTGATCTCAGCAGCTCCCTTCGCCAAAAATTATTCCTCAGTGCAGGCGCCATGGTCAACCGGACATTTTTTGAACCCATCCAACTCATACAATCTTCCATTTTTCGGGACAAAAGAAATGAAGTGAGAGTCACAGGTGGAGCTCACATTAGACTGCCCTTCATTGACGGCTTGGATATGTTCATTTCGGATTTACTCGCTGTTCTTGAAAATGTCGGCTCTGGCCTCACTGTCTTTGTTCATGGCCTGTTGACGAAATTTGTCAAGGAAAGAGTCAGGTTTAATGAGTTAAGGATGTTTATCAATGGCGTTGATGGTGATATGGAAAAGAGCAATTGTCCCGCATGCATTAACTGCGTGCTGCTTCATGTAAAAAACATTCGAAGGAATTTCCTCTGGCTTCAAGGTATCTGCTTCTTTGTTCTTAAATTCATTTTGAGCAGGGCTTTCCTCATAAAGCATCATGATGCCCAGAACAGGTTTAGGAATCATCTCAAGTCCCCACTACTCAAGTGAAAGCAGCTCTTGGAATGAGAATAGTTCTGTCCTGAGTCCCATTTTTCCAATGAACTAGTTGATAACTTCTGGATTGCTCTAAAGGGGCATCCAATTTTGCTCGCCTCCCACCTGACCTTACATATGACAAAGAATTATTACTCGCATAATTATCAGGTAGAAAAGGGTCTCATAAAAAATGAAGGCTGAGAAATGGAAGTACTTGAGATCATTCGAAAATTCTTGATGAAAATGCGGTGATAATATAATTTTCTATTTTTGGAAGAAACATGGAAGTCAGGGGAATCCTTCGCAACAATACTCTTACCTCGCTTAACAGAAAGTCCCTCAGCAAGACCAACCTCAAAACACTCAAGCAAAAGCCCGAAGAAGATAAAGAAGCTCCCAAGCTTGAACAATCACCATACCGCAAGCACCCCGCATTCTCTTATCTGAGAGGAACCAGTCCTAACCACAACGAGTACAAGAAGTTTGTCACTCTTCTCTACAAGGGTCTCTTCTATTCAGTTAACAACCTCAAGGGCCCTTCTCAAGAGTACATAAAAAAAAAGGGAGTCAAGCTGCCATAACCTGCAGGTACATTTTGATTAATCAAGATTCGAAGAAAAAATTTCTGGTCTTGGACCTCGATTAAACGCTTATACATTCAATCTTTGACAAGGACTAAAAGACAGATGTCACCCACTACCATAAAGGTGACGAATTCAAGTTCAATGTCCGACCATATTGCTTTGAATTTCTGTCCAACATGAGCCAGCACTACAATGTCTATGTTTTTACGGCTGGCACTCTTGACTATGCCGAGCCAATCATCAACTACCTTAACACTCCCAAAAAGACCATTTTGGGATTCCTGCACCGCAAAAATTGCATGGAGACCCAAAATGGTTTTTTCATCAAAGATCTCAGAATCATTCAGAACAGGGGACTAAAAGATATCATCATGGTTGATAATCTTGTCCATTCCTTCGGATTACAAATCAACAACGGTATTCCCATCCTAGAGTTCCTCAGCAACAAAAATGATAAAGAACTGGTCGGACTCGAAAAAACTCTGATTGAGCTAAGCACCAAGGAGGACGTGCGTGAGCACTTGGAGGAAAAGCTAAGATTGAAGAATGTGCTAGACATCAACGAGAGCGAATTCTTGGGTGTGGATGAGTATACAGCTCAGAAAATTTGATGTATTAATCTACTTTTGCTATCAATTAATCACAATCTATATTATCCTGAACACTCATTCAAAGGTATACTGACAAATGAGGACATTCCGATTGTATAGGCAGCATCGCTTTGCTTCTGGTTCTGGTTAATACATAAAGAAGGAATAGTGACATATATTTTTGTATTAGCTGGGCTACTGTGAGATATATGCTTCTTTCATAAACCATTTTTATATATTTGCCGGTGCAAATAAACCGCTCATTCACATAATTTATTCACAATGAAACAGAACAAGAACCAACTCATCAACAGCTCACTCACCCAAAAAGGCTCCCTCCTCGACTTCTACCACATCAAAAGAAGCAGTGGAAAATAACCCTCACACCCTAACGACCAATTCAAATAATCTAAGATCATCAACGAAAGCACGAATCATACCAGCAATCATGCAGAAGAGCCTCAGGAACGAGATGGTGAGTTTGATGAGAACAGCCAAAACGCCATTGGATTTATGCAAGCAAAATTTATCAAAGAGGGAAGGTCCTACAAATAAATCAGAGCTGAAGCAGAGCCAGTTGCAGAGCAGAGTGTCACAAATCCGAAGAAACTACAGAAAAGGATGGTTTTCGATACAGATGAAGAGCCGACAATAAAAGTCAATGACTTCGTTAAAGCTGAAGTGAATAAGGTTATTGATAAAGAAGCAGCTTTAGCCGATACTGCCAAAAAAACTCGCCGAGCAACTAGTCAACCATACAGTAGAATCAATTTTGTTGAGGTTGAAAAGTAAATGTCTCTTTCTCCAAAGTTCATGATTCCTCCTAACAAAAAAATAGAGAAAATTTTGACGAGCCAACCTCCTCGATAGAAGTGGAGTCACTTGCTCAAAAGTGAAGACAAATATGACATAGGATTTGACCATAGAAACCTACTCAGAGTTCTGAAGGCCATCGACTCGACAATAAACTTTTTAAGAATGGAAAGTCCGGTCAAGAAAGATTTCTTCACAAACCTTAAACGTCGCATAAGAGAAGGCATGAACATCACAATCACAAAAAAGCACATTCAGCAACTTCTCTTCATCAATGATGAACTCTTCAAAATTGAGTGGGCTGAAAACGCCAGCATCAAGGATTTCGATTTGTTGATAATATTACCCAGATTTACTTCTGAGGATGCCCGGGTTAAAGATACCAGGAAAAGAATTGTTCATTACTTGATTGCGATGGAGATCGAGTACCTGGAAAAGCATCCTGAATTTGAGAAGGAAAATT
>Ga0100385_1001703_pt1 | contig 21672 bp, 18 predicted proteins | sample CryGeymeta201509_FD_81543 | JGI IMG/M metagenome (GOLD analysis project Ga0100385, IMG submission 81543) | Groundwater microbial communities from Crystal Geyser aquifers in Utah, USA - Crystal Geyser metaG 2015-09 | ecosystem: Environmental > Aquatic > Deep subsurface > Groundwater | place: USA... | reverse complement strand
CCGCCTCGGGCAGCAACAAGGGCGCGCCGAGCAGGATGGCGAGCATGACGTGACGCGCCTGGGCCAGACCCATCAGGCACAGCACCAGCGCGAGCGCCGCCCGCGCGCGATGTCGACGACGCGCGAGCGCATGCAGCGACAGCACGAAGACGAGCGCCAGCCCCCCGAGCTCGAAGAAGGGCCAGGGGTCTTCGAGCAGCACGAAGGCCGAGCGGAACTCGCGCACGTGGGCGTGGACCAGCGCCAGGGTGGCGGAACCCCCCGTGAGGTAGCCGAGAACGAGCGCGTGCAGGTGCCAGCCGGCGGGGTTGAGCAGCGTGAAGAGCGCGGCGGCGGCGGTGGTCTTCAGACGCAGGGCGCGATGCTCGTCCGTGGCCGCGGCGGCGACGAGCAGGATCACGAGGCCGAGGGGAAAGCTGCCGTGGGCGTTGGCCCAGACCCACTCGAGCAACACGGCGACGGCCGCGTGTCGGCGCTGGAAACGCGGCACGGTGGCGAGGGCGAGCATGCCCACGGGGAAGAGGCGGGCGACCACCGTCGGTCGCGGGCTCGCCATCAGCGCGGCGAACACACCCGCGGCAAAGAGCGCGACCAACAGACCCGCCAGCCGGTTGTCGGCGCGGCCCACGCTGAGCTGCAGCTGCAACGCGGCCATGGCCTGGCAGCTCGCGAGCGCCAACAGCGGCAGACCGCTGGGACCGAGGCTCTCGAGCAACCAGGCGTAGAGCGGCGAGAGCAGCCACTCGTGCATCAGCCAGGGGTGGTCGGGTGCGGTGTAGGAGAAGACGTTCGCCGACGGGACGTGTCCCGTGGCCAAGAGCTGACGGCCGGCGGCCGCGAGCCAATGGACGTCGGGATCGAAGACGCGCGACGTGGCCGCGCTCAGACATGCGATCGTCAGCGAGACACCGAGCAGGGCCAGCAGCGCGAGGCCAAGGAGGCGCCGCCGGGAGCTCAACGCGGGCTCACGACAAGAGGTCGGGCAGATCCGCCGAGTCGGCGGCATCCGCCAAGGCGTTGTCGTCGTCGCGACTCGACGGGAAGATGCGCACGGGTGCGGTCAGGCGCTGGGCGAGAATCCGCTGGTTCGTACCGCGCGTGTAGTCGCTGCCGGTCACCTCGGGACGGACGAGCACGACCGCCGACAGCTTGAGCCCGCGAGCGCGCGCCGCCTCCGTGGCCATCAACACATCGTCGACGACTCCGGCCTGATCACGCGCGACGATCAAGAGCGGGAACCCGACCTCGAGGGCGAGGTCGGCCACGACGCGCTCGCGATCGATGGGCGTCATCAGGCCTCCGACGCCTTCGACCAAGGCGACCGGGAAGCCGCCCGTGATGCTGCGAATGCTGGAGGCGATGCGGTCGGTGTCGGCCGGCGGGGGCGCGCCCTCCAGAGTCGCCGCGTACGGCGAGAGTGGCGACGCGACGCGGTAGAAGTCGCGTCCATCGACCAGCTGCGGCTCCATGCACGTGCGCGACAGCACGAACGCGTCCTTGGGCTCGGGCGTGCACGCCATCTCGATCGGCTTCAAGGCCGCCACGCGGACGTCCTTGCGCCGGAGTGATCGCGCGATGCCGCGGATCAACCAAGTCTTGCCTTGTCCAAGACGAGTCGCGGTTACGAAGAGTCCCTGGGCCACTAGAGAACCTCTGCCACTAGAAGTGGTTGATCATGGGGACGCGCCGGATCTGTTGCGGCCCCGTTCGTTGGGGACCGGTGCGGTGCGGAGGGCGGTGCGCCGGCGGTCGCGAGGTGTGCGTACGAGGACGCGATCCGCGGCCCCCTGTGCCCGTGTCGGTGTCGAAGCTCTGGTCGAAGACGTAGTACTCGTCGGCGTCACCCAACGCGAAGGTGGAACTCGGACGCCGCGGCCTCAGCCCCGAACCTTCGTCGGTCACGATCTGGACGTGGAAGGTGGTGCCGGGAGCGGCCTCGGTCGCGAAGTGGGCCACGCCTGCCGAGTCCGTCCGCGCGGCCTCGTGACCGTCGAGATTGACCACGAGCCCCGGGCGCTGATTGGTACGCACGACGAAGCCCACGTGCCGCAGGCTCGGAGGGCACGCCAGGGTCATGGACAAGCCGGTCGAGGCGTCGGGAGAGAGACCGGTGAAGGCTCGCAGGCGCAGAGTCTGGGGCCCGGCCGGTGAGCGATATCCGTCGGGACAATGCCAGCTGATCTCGAAGGGAGTGCCCTCGGGGCCCTCGAGGATGGCCTGAACCAAGCCGGTGTCGTCGCTGGTGCCGACCGTCTGGCCGTTCGCCAGGATCTCGACACCCGCCAAGGGCTCGTCTGGGTCGGCCTCGGCGTAGAACGCGACCGCATAGCGAGGCGCGGGGGCGTCGACTCCGCAGGCCGTGACGAGCGTGAGCAGCACGAGCAGTCTGGACATCGACCTCATTGGCAGACCTCATCGCCTGCGGAACCGGGCAAGCGGCAGTAGGCGTCGATCTTGGATCGGAGGATCGTCACCATGGCGGCGAAGGCGGGGGTATCGGGATAATCCCTCGCAAGACGAAGATAGTGTGGAAGCGCGTGGATGAAGTCGTTCTGGACCAGCAGGTCCGCGGCGGCACGCTCGGCTGCGGCGCGAACGCGGTCCGCTTCCGCGCGGGCGGCGGCCTGACCTGCTTCGTCCAAAGGCTGACCGTCCGCGTCGGTGGTCGGGATCGCCGGCGGGGGCGGCGCCTCGGCCAACGCGCGCTGCCGCTGTGCGGCCTCGCGGGCACTTCGGGCCTCACGCGTGGCTCGCGCCTGCGTGCTGCGGGTGGCCGCGGCCTGGGCGACCTGAGCCTGTTGCGCTTCGAGCTGTGCCTGGGCGTCGGCCAGGGCCTGCTCGGAGGCGCGTTGGCTGAAGACGACGGTCAGTCCGACGATGGAGATGAAGAGCGTGGCCCCAGCCAGGATCAGCGTGCGCTTCGGCAGCGCCAGGAGCTTGGCCATCGGATTGGGCGCGGCATACTCGCTCGGAGGCGGTGGTGCGAAGTGTCCCGTGGGATCCTTGGTGCCCGAGCCGGGCGCAAGGCCGGCGTCGGTGGCCTGCAGATGCTCGGGAACGAAGGTCGGGCGCTCCTCCGCGAGACCGCCAGACACTCCGATGCCCGCCTGAGGGCGCGCGGCGGATCCGGAGAACTCAGGATCGGACGAGGTGTCGAGGATGCGCGTGCTCCCCGCGTCGGCGAAGTCGGACATGCCCGAGGACGTGTCGAGAATGCGTGTGCTCTCCGCAGCCATGGGCGCGGTCCGGCGCCCGAGGTTCGGCGGAGCGCTGATGGCTGGCGGCGGCGGTGCAGCCGCGCCGCCGAAGCGCGGGACGCCGCCCGGAATCGCCGTGCCTATGGGCGGGGTGGGCGCGGGAGCGCCATGAGGCGCAGCGTGACTGGGAGCGGCCTGCATGGGTTCCGCGTCTTGGCCCGGCGCCATGGGCATGCGGACCAGGCGCGTCGAGCCCACGGCGAATTCTTCGGGCTTGGAGGGGGCATCCGGGAGGCTGTGTCGACTCGGATCGAAGACCGCGGTCTTCACACCATCGTCCTCGTCCGCGAAGTCGGAGAAGTCATCCGTGGCGACGGTGGAGCTGCCGGGGTCGTCCGCGAAATCCATGGGCACGTCCGGTGCCCCGGTGAAGGACGACTCGACGCTCATGCGGCCTTGACCGAAGTCGACCTGCCCTCGGCCCACGATCTGTCGCCAGCCGTCCACCGGGGTTCCGTCGACCGTGACGGGGATGCCCCGACCCGCCGACACCCACAGGGAGACGCCATCCCAGAAGAGCTCGAAGTGCGCTGGAGAGACGCCAAAGGCCTGGACTTGCCAACCCGCCTCGGGGCCCGCGCCCACGAGAATGCGAGCTTCGGGTACGGCGCTCGAAAGATCCCAGAGACCGGCGCTCGACTGGCCCTGGACGAGCTTCACACGAGCCCATGCCAAGGTGGCGGCGTTGGGGTTTGCTCCGTTGGCGGACACGACTTTCCTCTTCAGCTTTGGGCTTGAGCAGCTTGATACATACTGGCCGGAAGCTCCAGCCCGAGGGCACGGATCATCTCGACACAGCGCGGCATACGACCGGTGGGGACGAACTCACTGATCACCGCCCCGGACTCATCGCGTCCGAGATAGTGTCGGATGAAGACATCCCCGAGTTGATAGCCTTCCCGCAAATCGTAGCCCAATACCTCGGTGATGTGGGTGACGCAGCGCGATCCGTCGAGCAGGCGCGAGGTCTGCACGATGAAGTCGATGGCGGACGCGATCTGGGCGCGCATGGCCTCGAGCGGGATGTCGACGTCGCTCATCATCGCCATCGTCTCGAGGCGGTTCAGCGTGTCGATGGGGTAGGTGGCGTGGACGGTGGAGAGGCAACCGCCATGACCCGAGGTCATGGCCTGGATCAACTCCAGAGCCTCGCCGCTGCGGATCTCACCGACCACGATTCGATCCGGACGCATGCGCAGTGTCGCCTTGAAGAGATCACGAATCGTGATCTGCCCCTTGCCCCGCGGATCGGGCGGCTGAGCCTCCATCTGCACGACGTGGGGGAGCTGCAGCTGAAGCTCGCGCGCGTCCTCGATTACGACGACGCGCTGGTCCTCGGGGATGTACGAGGAGAGGCAGTTCAACAAGGAGGTCTTGCCCGAACCCGTGCCGCCCGCGACGATGATGTTCTGCTTGCAGGCGACGACGGCCTCGAGGACCTCCGCGGCGTCCTGCGTCATCGAGCCGAAGCTCAGCAGCTTCTCGATCGTCAGCGTGTCCTTGAAGAAACGACGGATGGAGACCGAGGGCCCGTCCGGGGAAGCGGGCGGGATGACGGCCTCGACGCGTGAGCCGTCGGGGAAGCGGGCTTCGAGGATGGGGTGCTCCACGTCGAGGGGGCGACCGACGAACTGCGCGAGGTTGCGCAGGGCGCTCATCAAGGCCTCGTGGGAAGGGAACGCGGCGGAGGTCTTGTACAGTTTGCCCTTCTGCTCGATGTAGATCTCCGTCGGCCCGTTGATCATCACCTCGCTGACGCTCGCGTCGTCGAGGAACTCGCGAATCGGGGCGAAGAACTTCAGGATCGTCTGCTCGAAGACTTCCTTCGGGATCACGGCTGGCCTCCAGAGATGGTGTGGACCTCGGTGGGCACCAGAACAGGGGCCTCGCTGGGCACCGCGTGCTCCTCCGACGGTGTGGCGGACTCTCTGTGTACCTCCACCGGGGGGTGCTCCAAGCGCTCCGGTGGCGGTGCGAGGGCGGCCCGGACTTCGGCGGCGTGGTGACCGTCGGGCGCGAGCTCGAGGTAGCGCTCGAGCAGAGGTCGGGCATCGTCCCGAAGAGAGAGGTTGTCACGCAGCAGCATGGCGAGGGCGAACACGGGGTCCGGAGCCGTGGGAGCGTCCAACAGCACCTGCTCGAGGTTGGCCCGGGCGGGCTCGTAGCGGCCGAGGCCGATTTGCACGGTCGCGACCAGGAAACGCAGCGACCAGTCGCGGGGATACCGACGCAGGTAGGGCTCCGCGTAGCCCAGGGCGGAGCTGAGTCGGGAGGACGAGACGCAGGCGCGGATCACCAGAGGCATGGCCTCTTGCTCTGGATAGCCGCGGTCGATGGCCGCCGTGAGGTATTGCTCGGCCCGGATGGTGTCCCCCCGGAGCAAGAGCGCGCGCCCGTGATCGAAGAGGTCCTGCGCGGGTACGTTGGCCAGGGGATCGGGCATCTCGTCGGGGTCGTTGAATGCCGAGCCTCCACCGCAGCCGAACGCGGGAACGATCGACAACGCGGGCACGATCCACAGCGCGAGGAGCACATGAGTGCCCAGACGGCCCCGAATGCTCACTGCTCTTGTTCTTCAGGCGCCTGTGATGCCCGAGCCATGGCGATGCGGTGCACCTGATCGAGCCATGCACGCCAGTCGTTCCCCTCGAGATGTCTGGTCATGGAGAGCAGGGCGGCCGACTGGGTCTCGACGGCAGGCCAATCCTCCGTGGCCAGTGAGCGGCTGAGTCGCAGACGTCGAGCCGCGTAGTCGGCGTCCACGGTGGCCTTCATCTGCTCGCTCTCACGCGTGGCCCGCTGCGAATCGGCCGTGTGCTCGGCTCCCGAGGCGCCAAAACACGCGGCGGCCTGCCTGTAGAGCTTCACGGAGGCGACGCCATCGCGCGGATCGTAGGAATAGCGATCGCCTCGGCTGTCGGCGGCCTGCTCCAACTGGGTTCCGCTCTGGCCCGTGGGGCATGGCTCGGCGGCCTCGGAGAAGAGGGGCGGTGGATCCATGCCTTCGGCGGAGGGCATGGTGGCCGAATCCTCGGAGAGGAACATGTAGGCCATGACCGCGAGCGCGGCGACGAGCACCAGAACCAGCGCGGGGCTGGTCGAGCTCGTGCTGCCCTTGGTGGCCGCACGCTTGTTCGTCACCGTCAGCTTGAGGCTGCCGATCGAGAGGGTCGAGCCCCACTTCAGGATGCCACTCTGGAAAGGCTTCCCCTTCACCAGAACCGGGGTCATGGCGCCCTGCGAGGCAGAGATCCAGCAGCCCTCCTTCCCGCGCGGGGCGAGCAGAATGTGCTCCAGCTCGAGCTGGGGCTCGGCGGGGAGCGAGATACCGGCGGTCCCCGAACGGCCAAGCGTGGCCTGTGTTCCCTCGATGGGGAAGCGTTCGGAAGAGCCATCCGGCCGTGTGATTTCGACGAAAGCGTCCATTGCGTTCACATTCCGGAAGTCATCCACTTCACAACGAAGGGACCAATGAGTATCGCGAGCACGCAGATGAACATCATCATCAGGGGGCCCATCATCATCATGCCCGCCTTGGCTGCGCCCTCCTCCGCCATGACGCTGCGGCGCATGCGCAGCATCCGAGCCTGAATCGTGAGCACCTCGGCCAAGGGCGTGCCCTTCTCCTCGGCCTGCACCACGGTGCCTACGAAGTCCTTCACCGCCTCGGTCGGGACACGTTCGGCCAAGCCCTCGAGGGCCTTGCGGCGCGTGTGACCGAGCTCGAGCTCCTGAAGGATGCGGTTCAGCTCTTCCACCAGCACCACCTCACGGCTGCTAGCCTTGTCGACGACCTGACGCAGCGCGCCGGGGAAGTCGAGGCCCGCACCCATGCAGAGCGCCGCCAGGTCAATGGCGGTGGGCAAGGACCGGTTGACGGCCTTGAAGCGCTCCGAGCGCACGCCGGTGAGCTGGAGGTACGGCATGTAGAAGCCGATGGCGCCGGCGAAGATGACGATCAGGCTGGGCAGACCAAGCAGGTTCGAGGCCAAGAGCGCCAGGGTGATGCAGGTGACGCCGCTGACGATGCTGAGGCCGATGAGATCGTTGGCGCTGAGTCCGAGGTAGTCGCCAGCGAAGGTGATCTCCTGGTCGAGCTTCTTCCTCATGTTGTCGAGGGCGAGCCCGCTGACCCAACCGGAGACGACCCGCATGGGCAGCTCGAGGGTCTTGAAGAGGCCTCCCTCTTCGAGCGCCTGTGAGCGCTTGAGACCGCGGCGGCCCAGGTCGGGACGCTGGGCGATCTGGTTCTTCGCCAGCACGAAGGTCGCGAGGGCGGCGCCACCAAAGATCAGCGCGAGGGCCGCGTAGGCTATGAGTTGAGCAGGCATGAGCAGTTCAGATGTCCACGTCGAGGATCTTACGGGCCCAGAGAATCGCGCCGAGCCAGAGGCTCACGGCGACCGTCACGAAGATGTAGCCGATGAAGTTGGTGGTGAGGGGCGCCAGCCAGGTGGGATCGATGGAGCCGAGCATGGCGGTCATCAGGAACGGGATCGCACCCAGGACGACGACCTGGCCCTTGCCTTCGGCGGTCTTGGCACGAACCACGCCCTCGAGGCGGGCCATCTCACGAAGTGAAGAGGCCGAGGTCTCGAGGATCGAGGGCAGGTCGCCACCCGTCTGACGCGCGATGATCAGCGTCGCCAGGGCGCCCGCGATGATCGGGCTGCCGATGCGCTCCGACACGTTCAGGATCGCCTGGTCCACCGGAGTACCGAGCTGGTTCTCCTTGACCATCAGGTCGAGCTCTTCACTGATCGGCGGCTGGACCAGATTGACCGTGGACTTGATCGCCTCACCGATGGCCGGCGTCGCCTTCAACGCGTTGGAGAGCATCAAGAGCCAACCGTCGAGCTGCTGCTCGAGGCGCTCGATCCGTTGCCGAACGCGGCGCTGAAGAACCAAGGGCACGGCGGCCGCGAGCACCGCGCCGACGGCGATCAAGAGCGGCTCACCCGCCACGGCGCCGAGGCCGACGCAGGCCAGCACGGCCACAGCCTGGCCGCGCGCGATGTCGCGTCCACGCCGCTGCATGAAGAGGAAGCGCGACAGATACTCGAGATACTCCTCGTAGCGGCGCCAGTGGCTCTTCAGCGGGGCGTTCTCGTCGAGGATCATGATGGCCAAGGCCGCGGCCAGGCCGAGCACGACCAACGCCGCCGCGACGATGCCTCCAAGCGAGCTGCCCATGATCTGATTGACGCCGCTCACAGGTACTCTCCGCCTTCGGCCTCGACCAGGCCGTTGGTGATGAACTCGTCGAGGAAGGAGGGTAGATAGCCGCTCGCCCTGAATTCGCCGAGGATCTTACCCTTCGAATCGGTGCCGGTGCGATGATAGGCGAAGATGTCGTGCAGCCGGAACTCGAGGTTCTCGTCGAGCCCCTCGACCTCGGTGATGCGCGTGACTCGACGTGAGCCATCGCTGAAACGGGTCTGCTGAACGATCAGGTGGATGCTGCCCGCGATCTGCTCGCGGATGGCGCGTGACGGAAGCTCGAGACCCGACATCAGGCACAGCGTCTCGAGGCGCTTCACAGCCTCCACCGGGCTGTTCGCGTGGGTGGTGGTCATCGAGCCCTCGTGACCGGTGTTCATGGCCTGGAGCATGTCGAGCGCTTCGCCGCCACGACACTCGCCGACCACGATGCGATCCGGGCGCATGCGCAGGGCGTTCTTCACCAGGTCGCGGATCGAGTACTCGCCTTTGCCTTCCATGTTGGCGGGGCGAGTCTCCAGCGACACGACGTGGGGCTGTTCGAGGCGCAGCTCGGCCGCGTCCTCGATGGTGATGACGCGCTCGTGATCGGGAATCGAGGTCGAGAGCACGTTGAGCAGCGTCGTCTTGCCGGAGCCCGTACCACCAGAGATGACGACGTTCTTGCGCACGCGCACCGCGCGGTCGAGGAAGACGGCCATCTGCTTGGTCATGGCGCCGAAGCCAACCAGCATGTCGATGGTGAGCGGGTTCTTCTGGAACTTACGGATGGTGATGCAAGCGCCGCGGATGGCTAGCGGCTTGATCACGGCGTTCACGCGTGAGCCGTCCTTCAAGCGCGCGTCGACCAGCGGCGTGCTCTCGTCGATGCGTCGACCGAGGGGCGTGACGATGCGTTCGATGACCGCGCGGGCGGACTCGTCGTCCGTGAAGCGCAGATCCGTGAGCGAGAGCCGACCGGCGCGCTCGACGTAGATCGTCGAGGGATCGATCACCATGATCTCGCTGACGGCGTCATCCGCGAGCAACTTCTCGAGGGGTCCGAGGCCCAAGGCCTCGTCGGTCATCTCGTCCTTGAACGCTTCGAGGTCCGTGCTCGGGGGAATGTCGGCGGCGAGCTGCCCGAAGATGCGATCGAGGGCCTGGTGCACCTTCGGCCGCATGGAACGGTCGTCCATCTGTGCGCGGTCGAGGGTGGCGAGGTCGAGGTAGTCGAGGAGCATGCGGTGAATGCGACGCCGCAGCTCGACGCTGACGTCGGCGGTGCCGCCAGAGAGGGAGAGCACCTCGGCGGGAGGGATGGACTTCGGCTTCTCGGGCTTGGCCTTGGGCTGCGGGCTCGCTGCGGGCGGCGCCTGGGGTATGGGGCCCTTGGGCGGGACCGCCGCGAGCGCGGGATCGTAGAGGCGAAGCACGTAGGGCCCGACGCGCATGGGCACCCCCGGAGGGATGCGCACGGCGCTCTGCTTCACGCGTTGATCCCCGATCAGAGTGCCGTTGGCGCTCTGGTCCGTGACCTTGAAGCCCTGCGGACGACGCTCCACGGCCAGATGGCGCCGACTCACCTCAGGTGAGGGCAGCACTACATGACAGCTCGGATCGCGTCCGATGAAGGCAGGCCACGACTCCTCCAAGGGGAGTTGTTCGACCTGCCCATCGGGCATCTCGATCGAGAGGACGACTCGGGGGAGCATCGTCAGCGCGAACCCCCGGCCCCTCCGCTTGGCGGCGACTCGAGAGCTGCCGCCGCGGCGCCCGCACGGTGGATACGCGGCTGCTCGAGCAGCTCGACCTCTTCCGTGCCACCGCGGAAGTCCTCGTACACACGAAGAGCCTCCTGGATGCGGTTGCGGCTGGTGAGGGGAATGGCCTCGACCACGCTGGGGACGACGAAGAGCAAGGCTTCGCTCTCCTCCTCTATGCGGGCATGCACACCGAAGAGGGCGCCGATGACGGGGATCTGGCTCAGGCCGGGGAAGCCGGTGCGCGAGCGCGTGTCCGTGCGGGCGACGATGCCGGCGATCACGATGGACTGGCCCAGCTCGAGGTTCACGAGGCTGTGGACCCGGGAGATGATGCGACCGGGGATACCCGTTCCATGGTCGTCGGCCAGATCGGAGACGTCGGCCTCGATCTGCACCTCGAGGCGATGAGTCTCGGCGTCGTAGCGCGGCAGCATCTTCAACTTCGTGCCGAACTCGATCTGCTCCAACGTGCCCGTGATCCCGGTGTTCACGATGATGTTCAGCTCACCGCCGCTCTCGAACTCCGCACGGGTGCCGTTGGCGGTTATGACCGCTGCCTGGCGGAAGATGCGGGCCCAGCCGCTGGCCTGCGCCAGGTCGAGACGCGGCAGGGCGCTGGTGGCGATCAGGGAGAGCGTGGTCTCGGTAGTCCTACCCGTGGCAGGCGCTTCCGCGGGGCTCTGGTCCACGTTGATGTTCAGCGTACTGCCGGCGCCGATGCTGCCGGGCCAGCCCAGCCCGATGGAGTGGGAGTAGGAGTCCGAGAGCTGGACGAAGTAGAGGTCCATGCGGATGTTCTCGCGCTCGGGAACACCATCCGAAGCCTCGGGCTCGGGTTCGCCACCGCCGACCGTGATGCGGTACTGTGTCTGGGTACCGTCGTCCATGATCAGCAGGAGCGACGTCGTACCGGCGCGCTGACCCACGATCACGAAGCGGGTCTGGTCCTCCGTGAGACGTATGACGGCGATGCCGGTGACGCCTTCGGAGTAGCTGCGCACGTGCTGCGCCGAGATGCTGGTCTGCTGACCGACGTCGATCTCGAGATCGACCGTGTGGTTCTGGGCGCTCGCGACGGGGGCGCCGAACACACCGATGAGAACGATGCCAAAGGCCAGCGACAGGATGAGTTGGTGGCGAAGATGGGTCATTGAATTCTCTCGATCATGGGCGTGGACGGGGGCCGACGGTTCTGACGGACGGCGCGAGCTTGAGCCTCGATGAGGTCGGTGGCGGTGGTGTCGGGGAGGCCCTCGAGGATGGTCACATCCTCCGGGTTACGCAGCACGAGGCGCAGGGTTCCTTGCTCGCCCGCGAGGGTCAAGAGCGCGGCCTGCTCGATGGTGACGGCGACGTTCACGTCGCGACCACGACGACGTTCGTTCGCCTGGTTGTTGGAGTCGGGACCGCCGGTGTCCTCGCCCACTGACAACACGAGCACGTTCTGGAGCAACGGCACGGTGACCTGCTCCGTGCCGCCCGGCCGCATGGCCGTGAGCAGCACGTCGCAGCGATCGCCGGGACGCAGCAGACCGCCGAAGGCGCTGGTCTCACCGACGCGGACGGTCAACGCGCGCATGCCCGGTCGAAGCAGCTCGGAGAGATTCCGGCGCTCCTGACTGGTCGTCGCGAGATCGCTCCACAGCAAGGACTCGTTGGACTTGATCGGGTTGCTGAGCTTGACGCCGAGCACGCGGTTCTGATCGCTGGCTCGAATATGGCGCTCCTCGACGTACTGCTGCGGCAGCTCGCGAGTGGCCAAGTTCGCTCGGGTCAACGGTTGCCCTGCAGGCAGGTCCGCCGTCGCGATCAAGACTTGTACGGGCTCACCGCCTCGTACTTCCGTCTCGAAGCGTTTCATGTAGAGGCCGAAGAGTAGGACTCCGACCACGGCCACCACTGCAGCAGCCAATAATGCCGTTCGATTCATGCGTTCTCACCTTGAGGAACCAGCGTGTGACCGGGACTGTACGTCATTCACTCCACCGTGAGAATGGGAACGAGACCTGAAGTGCCCGGTCCGCCGAAAAAACCAAGGAGAGGGTCTGCGCCTCGCACTTGGCCGTAATTCTGTCCGTGGGCCGGAGCACGCCGTGGCGCGCTGCGTCCCGATGCCATGAGCGCCGAAGCGACGCTTCGCCCGAGCACTCGACTCGCGTGGCGCGATTGGAGTCCGCTGTCGTCGAGAAGTCCGCTGTCATCCAGGAGGCGGCGCGAGGTGCACCGCATGAGAGTCGCCGACGCATCACCCGGCGGGTTCCGGAGAAGGGGAGCCGGCAAAGCCGAGTCCCAGGTTCCAGGCGGGGAGACACGAACCCACCGTGGCGCGGTGGCGTGGGTCACGCGCGAATTCCGGATCGCGTCCCCGCTCCAGCGGTAGACGGACATCGGGATCACGGCGACCGCGGCCGCGTGACCAATCGTTTCTGCGTGAATCAACGAGAGTCTAGGGGCGAGCTCGGCACGTCGCATGCGAGTAGCCGCGGGTGGGAGCCGCCTCGCGCGTTGCGAAGCGGTCATTCCACGCGCGCATCCGCATGCCACCGACGGTGACGCGTATCGCCGCCCGGCCGCCCCATCAGTGGAGGCAGATCGGACAAGGCACAGTTGCGACCACCACGCGGCGCGGAGCGCCTCGCTCGAGCGAAGCGTGGACGGGGAGCGTCCGAGGATCAATTCGCCCGAGCGAGAGCACGCCCGGAAGCGCAGATTAGAGGGACTGGACCTGGCCGGTCGACATCTGCACCTTGGCCTTGACCGCGCTGCCGAAGCTGCGCCAGGCCACGATGCCGAGGACGGCAATCAGGACGAGGAGGATGATGTACTCGACCGTCGAGAGGCCCTCTTCATCGCGAACGAGCTGGTTGAGGCGAAGCTTCTTCATGTCTGTCTCTCCTTGGTTCCCGAACTGCGGGTCCCGAACTTTGCGGTGGATGCCCTAGGCGTAGCGAACTGGATCATGAGATTGGCGGAATAGAAGCTGTTGAGCAAGGGGCCCCCGACTAATTCTTGCCCGTAGGCTCGGGGACACCTCGAAGACCGGGTTAGGCATGGGACGACGGTAGACCGCCACCCCCCCCGAGGTTCGAAGCGTGCACAAGGCTCGCTCCTATCCCGTCTTCCGCACACCATTGCCCTGACCGACCCACGGTGATCGAAATACGCTAGATCCAGGAGTGGTGTCAATTCACCCTTGGCGCGGAATCGAACCGACAGGTAATCCGCGGGGCTCACGCGGCAATGGAGGGCCTTCGGCGGCGAGAACGTGCTATGGTGCGGCGCTTCGGATCACGCTTGGCGTGGACACGTGGAGACTCATCGCATGCAACTCGGAAAACTCATCCTCGGTCTCGCGCTCGTGCTGGGTGCGGGCCTGTCGACGGCCCAGGCCCAGGAGGCCTCGGCCGGCCAACGTTCGCTCGCTCGCCAGCTGTTCCAGCAAGGCGTGGAGCACGCTCAGGCCAACGAGTGGGCCGCTGCACGAGACGCCTTCCAGCAAGCCTATGATCTGGTCCCGAACCCGACGATCCTGCTGAACCTCGCGGGCTCTCAGGTTCAGAGCGGTCGCCTGGTCGAGGGTGCCGAGGCCTATCGACAGTTCCTGCGCGAGGTCACGTCGGGCCCCTTGGCGCGACAGCGACCCGCAGCCGAACAGGCGCTCGCCGATGTGCAGACGCGCATCCCTCGCCTGCGGCTGATCGTCGCGGGGCTGCAGAACGACGACGTGGTGAAGCTCGACGGAGAGCCACTGGTTCACGCCGTGCTCGACAACGAGCTGCCCGTCAGCCCGGGCGATCACGAGGTCGTGGTCGAACGGCAGGGCGCTCCATGGGGCCAGGGCACGTTCACCATCGCGGAGCGTGAGTTGAAGCAGTTCGAGGTGACGCTCACGGAGCCGGTGCATGTGCCGACGCCCGAGGAGCTGGCCCAGCAGAACGCCAACGACAACGACACGGTCGATCTGGGACTCCATCGAGAGACTCATCACGACCGCGGAAACACCTGGATCTATGTGGGTGCGGGAGTCGGTGCCGCGGTCGTCGTGGGCGTGCTCGTGGCCGTGCTCATCGCCACCAGCGGCGGCAGCAAGTCGCCCTATGGCGGCGGCAACTGGGGCACGCTGCAGGTACAGTAGGTTCCTCGCCCCGCGCTCCAGGTCGGACCCTGCCCAGCCGCGGATGCCGTCGCGGGCGGCCGCGTCGAGGTGGCCGCGCTTCGCTTCGGGCGGGTAGTGCGCTCGGCGAGCGCGAGCGGTCAGAACCCGGGGTTGTTCACGAAGGGAGTGACGACCGTACGGCCATTCATCATGGTAGTGGAGACCATCGTGTCCTGCTCCAGCGCGGCGGGCTCCATGTCCGCGGGCGTTCGGTGGCCCATCGCGCTCGAGCCTGTGTCGGTCGTCGTCGCGTGGCGATGGGTGGACGTGTGCTCCGGCTCGTCCGCTGTCTGGGCGCTCACGTGGGCGGGCTCCTCGACAACAGCGGGCTCGTGGACCGCGACGGGCTCATCCGGCGGCGCGGCAACGGACGCATCCACCGCTGCGGGCGCCACGGGTGTGGCGATGCCTGGCGGGACCGTCTCTTGGACAGGGACGTCGAGCACGTCAGGGGTCGGAGGCGTGACCACGGGCGGCGGGTTCGAGACGCTGGAGGTCTCGGGAGGAGCGAAGAGCGCTCGCCCGCCGAAGAAGCCACCAAGAAGGATGGCGGCGAGAGCCGCGATGGCGATGACGACGGTGCGACCTCGGCCCTTGGGGGACACGACCGGCGTGGCACCCGTTGGTTCTCCGTCGACGGATGGCGGAGCCGCGAAGGCGCCTGCTCCTGCTTGTCGGGCCCGACTCGGAGCCGCGGCGCGCGGAGCTCTGGTGGCGGCGGGGCTCTCCAGGTCGGCAGCGTCGAGCGTCAGCGTGCGCAGCACCTCTTCTTCGTCGATGGAGCCGTGGCTGCGCGGCTCGACCACGCCCGACACGCTCCCGGGGATGGACGCGCGCTCGCGCTGGATCTCGTCGCTCATGACCGTGGCCATGAGATCGGCGAGGTGCGAGGCGTCCATGGCCAGCGCGCGCGGAACGGCATCGGCCAGGGCGCGGCGGAAGGTGCGACAGTCGGGGTAGCGATCGTCGGCGTTGGGCGCGAGCGCCTTGAGCACGACGGCGTCCAGGGCCGGCGGGATCCCCGGCGCGAGCTCGCTGGGTGCCCTGACCTGCGGATCGCGCACCATGTCGAGCAGCTCGAGATCGTTCGAGGACTTGAAGAGCCGACGCATGGTCAGCATCTCCCAGAGCACGATGCCCAGGGCGTAGATGTCGGTGCGGCGGTCGACGGCCAGGCCCTTGGCCTGCTCGGGCGACATGTAGGCGAACTTGCCCTTCAGGGTGCCCGCGGTGGTCTGGGCCGAGCGCTCGCGTGCCTTGGCGACGCCGAAGTCGATCACCTTCACGTGGCCCTTGAAGGCGATCAGCACGTTCTCGGGCGTGACGTCGCGGTGGACCACGCCGAGCAGGCGTCCGTCTTCGGCGGTGGTCTCGTGGGCGGCGTGCAGACCGTCGGCGACGGCCACCGCGATGCTGACGGCGAGCTCCGGGAGCATGCGTCGGCGGGCCTTGGCCAGCGCCTTCAAGAGCTGCGCGAGGGAGCCGCCGTGGACGTACTCCATCACGATGTAGTAGGTGCCCTCGGTCTCGCCCAGCTCCTCGACGTGCACCACGTTGGGGTGGTGGATGCGCGCGGAGAGCATGGCCTCGTCCACGAACATCTGGACGAAGCGGTCATCCTCGGCGAGGTGACCGTGTACGAGCTTGATCGCGACGTGCTTGGCGAATCCGGCAGCGCCTCGACGACGCGCGAGGAAAAGCGTCGCCATGCCGCCCGACTTGAGCTGGGCGATCACCTCGTACTGATCGATCTGGTCTCCGGGCTTGAACACGTTTTCTCTCCCGAGCATAGCCGAGCGCGACGAAAACACGAACTGGCACTCTCGAATCCGCGATGCATGAAGGAGAACCGGCCCGAGCGCAAGACTTGGCCGTTCTCGCTTCGAAATTCTGATCAGGGCAGTCCGCGAACGCTCCTGGGTACGGTCGACGGCGCGAGGCTTCCGCTGCCCAGCTGGGCGGCGCTGTTGTCGCCCCAGCACAGCACCCGACGGAGACTCCCTGCGGTGACGGCGCAGGTGTGCCCCGCGCCCGCGCTCAGCTCCGAGACCGGCCCGACCTGTCGCGCCACGGAGGCGCGCGTCTGGGGGCCAGCGCCCGCGGCGCCCGTCTGGTCGTGGTCGTCCGCGCCCCAACACAGGACGCTATCCGCCGTGGCGACGCAGCTGTGGTTGGCGCCCGCGGCGAGCAAGACCGCGCCCGTGAGACCGGCCACGCTCTGGGGTGTGGTCCTGTCGCTGCCGACCGCGCCGATGCCGAGCTGTGCGGTGTCGTTGCGCCCCCAGCACGTCACCTGTCCGCTGGTGAGCAGGGCGCAGCTATGATCCTGACCCACGGAAACGGCGATGGCGTCCGCGATCCCCGTCACGCGCACCGGGCGCGACGAGTCCGTCCTGCTCGAGTTGCCGGGCTAACCGTGATCGTTGGCGCCCCAGCACGAGACGGCGCCGCCCTGCAGGAGCGCGCAGGCGTGACGTGCGCCGAGGGCCAGGGAGAGCGCCGGGCCGAGGCCGTTGACGAGCGTCGGCGTGTGTCGCTCGGTGGTGTTGCCGTTGCCCAGCTGCCCGAAGTCGTTGGCGCCCCAACAAGACACGGCTCCGCTCATGCGCAGGGCACAGGCGAAGCCCGCGGCGGGTGGCGCAAGCAGGGCAGCGGAGGCCTCACGAAAGCGGGAGGTCGCGACCATGACGGCGTCCGAGAGGCCAGACACGGCGCTGGCGTTCTCGCGGGAGGTCGTCGTGCCGTCACCCACCTCGCCCGCCGAGTTGTCACCCCAGCAGGCCACGGAGCCGCGGGCTCGCAGCACACACGTCGGTACGCCCACGGAGACCTGCACGGCGTCGTTGATGGAGACCTGCACACGCTTGGCGCGCGTCCCATCGCCACCCCAGCAGTACACCGGTCCCGCCGAGGTGAGCAGCGCCGCCGGTGCGGCTCCTCCGTCGGCGCCCGCATCGGGTGCGCCAGCGTCCACGTCTCCGGCGTCTCCGGCGTCTGCGACGCCTGTGTCCGGGACCCCCGTGTCCGGGACCCCCGTGTCCGGGACCCCGGCATCGACCACGATCGCGGACGCCGCGATGGCGCACGAGCGGTCCGCACCCACGGAGAGTCCGGAGGAGATGGACCCCGTGGCCGGGGAATTACTACAGGCACCGACCCGCGAGCCGGTCAGCAGGACGAGGGAAAACGCCAGGACGCGCGAGAAGCTCACGCTCCTAGAGGAGACGATGCCCCAGGCGCTGTCAAGGCCGGACGCAAACATGGACTAACCAGGGCGGCGCCAGCACGTATGCTGCGGTCATGACGAACCTAGCCTACCAACGAGCCGTCGAAGAACTCTACGCGGAGGCGGCCATCGCGCCGCAGCCGGTGCTCTGCTGCACACAGACCCCGCCCTGACAGCTGCCGGGCCTGTCCGTTCCTCAGGCCATGCTCGATCACAACTACGGCTGTGGGACCACCGTGCATCCGCGGGACCTCGCCCACGTGAAGCGCGTGCTCTACGTCGGTGTGGGCGCGGGCATGGAGGCGCTGCAGTTCGCCTATTTCGTGCGTCAGCCGGGCGGCGTCATCGCCATCGACACCGTGGACGCGATGCTCGACACCGCGCGCAGGCTGCTGGACGAGGCGGCTGGGACCAACGAGTGGTTCGATCGCAGCTTCGTGGATCTGCGCCGGGGCGACGCCCTCGATCTGCCCGTCGACGACGGCTCCATCGGCCTCGCCGCGCAGAACTGCCTGTTCAACATCTTTACACGAGAGCACCTCGACCAAGCGCTGTCGGAGATCCACCGCGTGCTCGAACCGCACGGCAAGCTCGTGCTCAGCGACCCGGTCGCCAGCCGGCCCATGCCCGCGCACCTGGCCTCCGATGACAGCCTGCGCGCGGCCTGTCTCTCCGGCGCCCTGCCCCTCGAGGAGTATCTTGGCGCGCTGGTGCAGGCGGGCTTCGGCACGATCGAAGTACGCGGACGCCGGCCCTATCGCCTGCTCGACAAGCAGCGCTACGGGCTCGACGAGCACCTGCTGCTCGAGAGCGTCGAGGTCGTCGCCATCAAGGATCCCATCCCTGACGACGGTCCCTGCATCTTCACGGGTAAGAGCGCCATCTACGTCGGCGAAGAGGACGCCTTCGACGACGGCAAGGGCCACTTCATGGTGCGCGACCTGCCGCTCGGGGTGTGTGACAAGACCGCCGCGGCGCTCGAGGCGAGCAACCGCCCCGACCTCTTCATCACCGCGTCGACCTGGCATTACAGCGGCGACGGCTGCTGCTGAAGCGACGCCCGAGGCCGAGCATCGAGAGCGCAACCAAGAGCCAAGCGGGGGTGGCGTCTCGACTCGGGCTCACGGCACAGCCCCCGCCACTCGTCGGCGCGGGAGTGTGTCCACAGTAGGCGGCGGCGTCTCCACGGACGCAGTCCAGGCCCGTCGGACAAGCGCCCGAGGCGCCGCAGAGGCTGGTGCAGATGCGCTCGCCAGCCACCTCGAGGCAACTACCTGAGGCGCAGTCGGGATCTGCGGCGCAGGCCTCGCCCAGGAGTCCGCCGCTGGGCGCGCAATGATCGACGTCGCACGTCGTGCCGAAACCGCAGTCCTGATCTCGACTGCATGAATGGGAGCAGTAGGCGCCCGCGCCATCGACGCGACAGCTGTCCGCGCGCACGCAGTCTTCGTCGGTGAGGCAGGCCAAACCGTCGCCCGCGGGTGCGCCGAGTCGACACAGAGCGTCGCGACAGTGACCGAGCGCGGGGCAATCGGTGTCGGCGGTGCAGGCCACGGTGCAGTAGCCGGTCGAGCCTTCCAGCAGACAGCTGCCGCTGCCGCAGTCCGCGTCCAGCGCGCAGCCTTCGCCAAAGGCGCGGGCGCCAGCCACGGACTCCGCAGGCAGGCATCCACCGCAGACGCCGACATTGGCGCCGCAGACCTCGGAGACCGCGCATTGACCCTCGCCCCCCTGACAACGCGTGAGACAGCGCGCGCGTCCGTCACCGGGGTCGAAGCAGGCGAGGGAGGCGCAGTCCGTGTCCGCCGTGCAGTCGCTGCCGTTGGTGAGCGCTCCGGGCGAGCCGGCCACGCATTGGCCTGCGCAGCCGGAGATCGCCATGCAGTAGGCGCCTGGCGTCGCGTCGACGCCGTCGTCGAAGGCGTGGGTCATGGTGGCGCAGCTCTGTGAAGGCAGGCGTGGATCGCAGGCGTGGGTGCAGACGCGTCCGGCGGGCGTCTCCACGCAGGTGACGGGGTCGGCCCGAGGCTCGAAGCGCTCGGGGAGCTGGGAGAACGCGCATTGGTCGTCGCTGTCACAGGCCTCGCCGAGCCCGAGGCAGCCCTCGTCCACGACACCATCGCAGTTATCGTCGAGGCCGTTGCAGACTTCGTCCGCGACGAAGGGGCAGTCCCCCGCTTCGTAGAGCGCGGCGTCGATCATGCCCAGGAAGGGCTGCAGCACGTTGTGGGCGTCGAGGACGCTGGGACAGGAGGGACCCGAGGCCGTGGCGGAGCCGTAGGAGGCGACGCCCACCACGGCGCGACCGCCGGGGGCGTCCTCCCAGATCATCGGGCCGCCCGAGTCACCCGAGCAGATGTTGCCCGACGAGAAGAGGTTGCCGCCGCGCACGGAGTCCACGTGCCCGACCTTGGTGTACTTGTCGCCCGAGGAGCCGTCGGGGCGCTCGCCATAGCCGACGAAGGTCACGTCCTGGCCCGTGACGTCCTCGGGGTTGCCACGGAAGATGGCCATGGGCGTGACGTCGGCAGGTTGCCGGACGCGTCGGGGCGGATGGTCATCACGGCGACGTCGATGCCGACGAGCGCACCGGATAGACCGCCGGTGGCGTTGAAGCGACCGGGCGTCGTGTCCACGCGCCGCACGCGGTAGTCCGTGCCGCCGAAGAGGCTCGAACCCAAGGAGATGCTCAGCAGGCCCGGAGGGACGGGAGCATCGGCGCCCGAGAGCTGCACGCAGTGCTTGGCCGTGAGCACGACGTGCGGGGAGATCAGAGTGCCGGTGCAGGAGGCCACGCCGCCGACCAGCTTCACGCCCACCACGGCGGGCTCCCCTGGCTCGGGAGTGCCACCCGCGATGGCCGCGCGCTGGGGCGCGACGCCGGGATCCGCCGACAGACAGGCCGCGATCGGGAGGAGCAACAAGAACGAGCCGAGGCGGAAGAAGAGCGCGTGGGGCGAGTGCACGGCGGGAAGGTTCCACAGGGGCGACCCGGCCGAACGTGCGCAAACGCACCTAACACCCCGAGGGGTGACGATCCGTGGCGCGCGGAGCCGTGGGCGCGAGCGTAGCGGCGAGCTCCGGGGCGCACCATAGTCCATGATCCCGTTCACGGCGTGGCCGTCGTGCTGGCCCGGCTGGTGGTGCAGAACCGGGCGAAGGTCGTGGTGGACATCGCGCGCGGGCAGGACTTCGGGCCTGGCTCGTGCCCGGCTAGCGGGGGAATCCTGCTACGGCTCGCCGCTCATGAGCTGGCGGATCCGCACGCGGATCGCGGGATCGAGGGAGTTCTTGCGCTCCTCGCACTCGGCCCGGTGGGCCAGAGCATAGGAGAGCACGAGGCAGTCCTGCACCTCGGGGGGCAAGTCGCGGCACGCCTCGACGAAGGGATCGTGGTCGGGTGGGTTGCGCTGGCCGGAGGTGCCGACGCGCGAGCGGAGCTCACGCACCATGGCGACGAGGTTGTTGTAGGCGCGCTCGCAGGTCGTGTCTCCACCCGCCGCGGCCGCCGCGTTCAGCGCCGCCTCGATCGCCTCGCCCGTCTCGCGAACCTCGGCCAGGCCGGCCGCGTTCGGATCCACCACCGCGTGGGGATCGAGCATGGCGGGTGAAGGCGTGGGGGCCGGGGCCTCGACTCCCGGAGCCGGGAGCGCGGGTGCCTGCTGGGTCGTGGGCGCGGCCGGAATCGCCGCAGCCGCGATGGGCGCGGTGGGCCCTTCAGGAGACGTCGCACGAGTCTGCGGTGCCGCCTCGGAAGAGGGCTGGCCACTGCAGGCGAGCAGCGTGAGAAGAACGACCATGGAGAAGCGACGCATGAGTGCGTATCTAGCCCCAAAGTCCCTGCTCCCGCCAGTGCCCTGGGTCCGTGCGAGCAGGTCCCGCCGCGGCGCGAGGCTCGACCAAGCGCGGCTCACCCTCGCCGGCTGCGGACGAGAGAGCGCGCGAGGCGCTCAAGAGGTGTCCAGAAATCACCTGGACCGGATGTAGCGACTGGGGCTTGTTGACGTAGAGCCGCGCGAGGTCGGTGTGGCCGGAGGCGCAGCAGCTCGGGTGCTCGAGGCGGCCATG
>Ga0100385_1001702_pt1 | contig 21675 bp, 17 predicted proteins | sample CryGeymeta201509_FD_81543 | JGI IMG/M metagenome (GOLD analysis project Ga0100385, IMG submission 81543) | Groundwater microbial communities from Crystal Geyser aquifers in Utah, USA - Crystal Geyser metaG 2015-09 | ecosystem: Environmental > Aquatic > Deep subsurface > Groundwater | place: USA... | reverse complement strand
GGGCGCAGCAAACCCTGGGGCACGGCCCACGCCGTGCGCGCCGCGCGCGATGTCGTCACCGAGCCATTTGCTGTAATCAACGCCGACGACTTTTACGGACGTGAAGCCTATGCGCGAATGGCGGCCCACTTGCAGGAATTGGCCGCGCCAGCTGACGGCCAAACCGCAACGGGCGTCCGGCCAGCGGACACGCCACCACCTGCTGCGCTGGCACTCAGTATGGTCGGTTACACCCTGGGCAACACCCTCTCGCCCCACGGCACGGTCAACCGGGGGATTTGCTCCTTGCAAGACGGCCTGCTGCAAGGTGTCGAGGAATACACCGCCATTGGTCCGGACGCCGACGGCGTGCTGCGCGGCGACGGACTCGACGGCCAGCGCGTCCCGCTGGCAGAGGACGCCATCGTCTCGATGAATTTCTGGGGCTTCTCCCCCGTCCTGTTCCAGCCGCTGGAAGCGGGCTTTGAAAAATTCCTGGCGGAGCGCGGCGGCGAAATGAAATCCGAATACTACCTGCCCAGCCTGGTGGATCAGTTGATTAAAGACGGTCAGGCGACGTGCCCGGTGCTCAAAACCGACAGCCCCTGGTTCGGTGTGACCTACCCCGAAGATAAGCCACGCGTAGTTGAGAGCATCGCGCGGCTAACAGAGGCGGGGCTTTATTGATGGGCCTGCTGATTGGTCCGGTCACAGCGGCACAGCCAGCCCTACTGCCTGCGCGAGCTTGCTTTGATTGTCGTCAAAGGTGAGAAAGCATTCCGCTCCCACCACCAAGGCCGCCGCCACATGGAGGATGTCGAAGCTGCGGTGCCCGCCTTGCAAGGTGTATTGCGCCGAGAGCCTTTGAGCACCGTCCACTACTTCAGCCAGATTGCACCTTTCCAACCGAATCCGTCCGTCCGAAAGGTCGGCTTCAAAATCCGCCCAAAACAAGGCCGCTTGCCCCGGAAGTATCCCCTTTCGAACTTCGGCAAAGCGCAGCGCGTTGGCCAGCTCAAACTCGCCGAGGCTCGTGATCGTCACTGGGTAGTCATGATCTCTCGCCCAAGCCAAAGCCTGCTGGCTGTGCGCGTCGTTTCCGTAAAGGGAAAACAAAAAACTGGTATCCGCGCAACTTACCATTGCCCGGCCGCTGCGTGAATAATTTCCTGCGATTCCTTCGCTGACATCATGCGCGAGCTGGTGCGATCCCGGGCGACTGCCGGACTTTGACTCCAATCCACCTGAGACGTGGCCGACGCTTGTTCCGGGATCAGCCGGGCAATCGCCTTCCCCCGGCGGGTGATGACGATTTCCTCCCCGGCACTGATCCAGTCCAAAAGACTGGTATAATGGTTTCGCAAATCTCTAACAGTCGCCGTTCTCATGATGCTACAATATTGTAGCACTACGAGCCGATGTCAAGCTTCAGCGCGTGACCAGAGCTGCGATAACTCACGGGTTAAATCGCTTTCCAGGGCACGGCGACTGCATGCTCCGAGAGCGCATAGGCGGTTTGCCCACCGTAAACCACCACTCCGGGAGCGGCATGGGGATAGGTCTCCCGAAAGGCCCGGATACCCCGGCTGTCATGCTTCGACAGCCGTGATGAGGCTTTGAATTCAATGGGGTAAAGCTTGCCCCCGTAATCCAGCACCACATCCACTTCGGCCCCGTTCTGCGTCCGCCAATGATAGAGCACCGGTGCCAACGGCAAGCGCTGGACTTGCCGATGGACCCAGCCCACACCCCACGATTCGAAAATCGCCCCCAGCAGCGGACTACTCAACAAACTCTCCGGCGACGGTATCGCATTGAGATAACAGGCCAATCCGGGGTCCTGTAAATGCCCCTTGGGCTTGGATGAGAGTTTTTTTATCGCATTGCCACTGTAGGCTGGCAGCTCCAACCACTGATAAGACCACAGCAAAAGATTGAGCCAACTGCGGGCCGTCTTTGGATTGATCCCCAACTCTCTTCCCAGTTGCGTCTGAACAATCTCCTGGCCGGTCAACGCACCGGCCAGACGCAAAAAGCGCCCAAACTGCCCGACATCCGACAAGTCGGCCATCATACGGATGTCGCGTTCCACGTAAGTTTGCACATAGGCACTCCAGTAAGCCGGCACATCTGCATTTTCAAAGGGCGTCAATCCGGGTAACTCCCCCCGCCAGAGGTGTTCACACAAGGACTGGTCCAATGATAGAATCGGCCAATCCGCTACATTTTTGACAAAAGCATTGGCATCGCTCAAGTAAGCCTCCAACCAGCTTCCATCACTGGCTCGCCCACAACTCTCAGCAGGAGTCAGACCGTCCAATCTTAAAATTCCGATGCGACCGGCCAGACTCTCGGAAACATTGCGTAACACCGACAGATTTTGAGATCCGGTGAGCAAGTATTGTCCTTTAACTTCAGATGGATCCACCCGTCGCTTTAAAGCTGGCAGCAATTCCGGGGCATACTGGACTTCGTCTAAAATCAGGGGCGCACCGAAAGTCTCTAAAAACCGATCCGGGTCAGCCCGCGCACCAAAAATATCCTGCACCGGGTCAAAAACCACCGTCCTGAGCTCTGGAAAAACGTGCTGTAACAGCGTGCTTTTGCCCACCTGCCGTGCACCCGCCAGCAAGACCGTCTTAAACAAGCCCGCATGCCGCTGTAAACGGGCCTCTAAATGACGCCTTAAATAATCCACAAAACGTAAATTACCAAGATAAACAGTATTGTCAATACTACTTATACTGGTAATTTATAAAATACCCTAGAGCCGAATGCTCAGCGATTTGCCGTGGGCATCCAATTGTTCGAGGCGGGCGAAGGTTTCGACCACGGGTGCGGCGGCAGCGAGACTTTTGGCGTTGTAGCGCACGATGCTGGAGCGGCGCATGAAGTCGGTGGCCTGCAGGCCGCTGAAGAAGCGCCCGGCGCGGCCGGTCGGCAGGGTGTGGCTGGGGCCGGCGGTGAAGTCGCCCACCACGGTCGGCGTCATGTAGCCCTGCAGGATGGCACCGGCAGTCTTGATCTGCCGGGTGAGCGGCTCGATGGACTTGTCCGCTACCTGTAGCTCCAGGTGCTCGGGGGCGATGTAGTTGGCCACTTCGGCCGCCTGGTTCAGTGACTTGCAGGTGACGGCGAGACAGCGCTCGGCCAGCACTGTCTTACATTTTTCGGCATGGCGGAGGCCGGGCATCTGCTGTGCGATTGCTTTCTCCACCTTGGCGAGCAACACCTTACTGGTGGTGGCGAAGTAAATGATCTCCTTGCCGCTGCCATGCTCCGCCTGGGCTAGCAGGTCGGCAGCCACATGGGCGGGATTCGCACCGCCATCGGCGATCACCATCACCTCGCTCGGGCCGGGCAGCAGATCGATCCCCACCGTGCCCAGCACCTGCCGCTTGGCTTCCATCACGAAGGCATTGCCCGGACCGTATATCTTATCCACCGCAGGGATGGTTTGCGTTCCGTAGGCCATGGCCCCGATCGCCTGCACCCCACCTACCTTGTAAACTTCGTCGATGCCGACCATAGCCAGCGCAGCCAGCATGCCCGGCGCGATGTTTCCCGCCGCATCCGGCGGGGTGCAGACCACGATCTGCGGGCACTTGACCAATTTGGCCAGCACAGCCGTCATGATCACGGTGGAGACCAGCGGCACGTTCCCACCGGGCACGTAAAGGCCAACCCTTTGGATCGGATAAAAACGTTCGCCGACAATACCGCCCTGCCGGTTCTTGGCCTGCCAGGCCTTGGGCAAGGTTTTCTGGTGAAAATCCTTCACCTGCGCCATCGAAGCCCGGATCGCCTTACGATCCGCCGGGGAAAGACTGTTAACGGCAGCCTGAAGCGCATCGGCAGAGACCCGCAAACCGGCGGCCTGCATCTCGGCTCCGTCAAACTTCCGGGTGTATTCCAGGACAGCGGCATCGCCACGCTGGCGGATCGCCCCAAGCACTTCGGCAACGACTGGCGCAACATCCCCACTGGTCGATGCCTTGGCGCAGAAATCGCGTAGCGCGTTGTGAAATTCAGGTGTGTTGGAAAAGTCAATCTTTAGCATGCAAGCACCAAAACAAGTCTTGTTGCAGAGCGCAAGGCCAGCAGCCGTATTCCTGACTCAAAATCAATAATCCTTAAAAGATGAGTTCACCCGCGAATGGACAAATCATATTAGTGGCGTGTCTGCGCTTGAGCGGGCGTAGCAATTCGAAGCCCCTCGCGGACGCCCCCGGCGGCTTCGATACGCCTGCCCCAGTCCACCACCGCAAAGGCGCCCGGCAAGCGGGCACACTACGGGAGCACTTGTTGGCGACCCAACTCATTTATGGCCGCCGCAGGCACATCGAAAATCCCATCGGCGAGCGGCTGGTTCACTGAAATCTCATTCAAGTAAATCGTATGCAGCATCCGCCCGTCTTCGTAGTATTCGATGGACTGGGGATACTTAATCCCCTGCACCACTTGCTCCCCGCGGTTCACGCTCTCGACGCCATCATCCGAGACGGAAGCCACCAAGGTGTCGTCCTCGACTGAAAAATAACGCACCGTCTCCGAGCCCTCCGGATGCTTATACCTGATTTTATGGGCCCGCTTTTCCCGGTGCGTCACCATGCCTTCATGGGTGGCTTTTTCCCCGCACTTAAAATCCGGCCGGTAAAAATTAAAGATTTGGCGGGTGTTGTAGCGTAGCCGCTGCAGCTCCACGTCCGTCAAATCCCGCATCTGCGATGCCTCTTCTTTGAGATTCGAGCGGATGATGCTGGCTTTGCGTCCCTTGAGAATAGTCGTCTCCACCAGGTCATCCACCCGGATTTCCAGTCGCTGCGAGCAGGGTCTGCGCGCGATGATGAGCACCGTCGCGTCCGGCACTTTGGGATCAACCGGATCCAGCGTCCCCAACATACGAAGTGTGACTACCCCGTCCAAAGCCTTTTCCGAGCCCAAAGTCGCCCGCGCCCGCTTGATCACATCGCTGGTGGAAGGTACTGCCTGTGCGGAAAGCGCAGACGTGCCCAGGGCGACCAGCCAGCACACAGCGTGCAACATCCTTTTCAAATTCACCATAACTAGTATTCAATCAGAACCAATGCATTCCTGTAAGTTCCATCACACTCTTAAAAGAGACAGATAAACAAGGTCTTACGATCTTGCCGTGAAGTGGGCTGACGCGGTCACGCGAGCTGAATTTTAGCCTTGCACATCCGGCACTTCACCCCATCTTCCTGCCCTTCAGCGTGAGGGCGCGTCCTGCGAAGGGCCCGCTCCCCGGCTAGTTTCCTGCCACCGGCGGGAGGCTCCAGCGGTCAGGGCGGTCAGGTGACGGCCCCGACGGTTCCGGCAATCCGGCACCCGTAGCCAGGGAAACCAAACATCAAATACATATGTCAGACATCACAGATACCATCGTCGATAAGGCGGCTATTATTAAAGAATTCGGTGCCAATGAAAACGACACCGGCTCCGCCGAGGTGCAAATTGCGCTGCTCACCGCGCGCGTCAAACACCTCACCGAGCACCTGCGCGACAACCGCAAGGACTTCCACTCCCGCCGCGGCCTGATCGCCATGACGGCCCGCCGCCGCAAGCTGCTCGACTACCTGAAGCGCACCGAATTCAATCGCTACACCGCGATTCTCGAAAAACTCAAGCTGCGCCGATAGACTTCCGGGAATGCCGGACTTCGTTTCACGAAGTCCGGCATTTTGTTTTTAGAATAGTTTCCCGAAGCATCGCAACCGATTTGCGGTGCTGGCGGCATACGAAGGTCCCATCCCCGACGTGCCGTTGAATGCAACAAGCAAGATACAGACAAGATAATGAAACAAAAACACAACGTAAGCGTTGATGGGCTCGACATCGAGTTCGCAACTGGCACCCTGGCAGGCCTCGCAAGTGGCGCTGTCACCATCCGCTCCGGAGAGACTGAACTCTTCGTGGCCACCACCGCAGCCTCTACCCTCCGCCCCGGTCAGGACTTCTTTCCGCTCACGGTGGATTACCGCGAGAAATTCTCCGCCGGCGGCAAGTTTCCCGGTGGTTACTTTAAACGTGAAGGTAAACCGACCGAAAAGGAAATCCTCACCTCGCGGCTGTGCGACCGCCCGCTGCGCCCGCTCTTTCCCAAGGGCTTCATGAACGAGGTGCAGGTCATCGGCCTGCTGCTCGCCACCGACCGTATCCACGAGCCGGATGTGCTGATGGTGAACGCCGCCTCTGCCGCCACACTGATCTCCGATATCCCCTGGAACGGGCCGGTCGGCTGCGTTCGTGTCGGCCAAATCGACGGCGAGTTTATCACCAACCCCACCCACGATGAAATGCTGGACTCCGATCTGGATCTGATCTATGTCGGTTCGGAAACCGAAATGCTCATGATCGAAGGTTCCGCCGAATTTATCTCGGACGAACGTTTTTACGAAGCGCTGGAATATGGCCAGCAGGCCATCCAGCCCATCATCGCCGCCCAGCGCGAACTGGCAAAACTGGCCGGTAAGCCCAAGAAGGAATTCCCTCTGGTTTGCACCCCTCAGGAAGTCGTCGAATTCTGCGAAGCCCATGCCGCCGCAAAGGTCAAGGAAGCGCTGGGCTTTGATAGCTACTCGGAGCGCAAGCAGGCGATCGAAGCCATCGCCAAGGCAACCACTTCGGCGCTGGAGGAAAAACTCGGGGCCGAAAACGTGAATGGCGACGACATCGCCCGCGCCTTCGACGAAATTCAGGAGAAACTTTACCGGCAAAATATCCTCGACACCGGCCGCCGCGTTGATGGCCGTGGAGCCAAAGACCTGCGCGCGATTTCCTGCGACACCGGAGTGCTGCCCCGCGTGCATGGCTCGGCTATCTTTAACCGCGGTGAAACCCAGGCGCTCGTTATCGCCACCCTCGGCACCAGCCGCGACACCCAGGATGTGGATGGCCTGACCGGCGGCGCAACCAGCAAGTCCTTCATCCTTCACTACAACTTCCCGCCCTTCTCCACTGGTGAAGCGGGCCGTTTCGGCTTTACCAGCCGCCGCGAACAGGGCCATGGTGCCCTGGCCGAACGCTCGCTGCTGCCGATCCTGCCGCCGGAAGATGAGTTCCCCTACGCCATCCGCGTAGTCTCGGAAGTCATGAGCTCCAACGGCTCCACCTCCATGGCCTCCATCTGCGGTGGCTGCCTCTCGCTGATGGATGCCGGCGTCCCGATCACCGCACCCTGCGCCGGGATCTCCACCGGTCTGGTCACCGAAAAGGACGAGAACGGCAAGATCACCAAGCATGTCATCCTCACCGATATCCTCGGCGCAGAAGACCACTTCGGCGACATGGATTTCAAGATCGCCGGCACACCCGACGGCATCACCGGTTTCCAGCTCGACCTCAAAATCAACGGCCTGCCCTTCGACATCACCCTCGAAGCCATCAAGCAAAACGCGGAGGCCCGCATGAAGATTCTGGCCATCATGGCCGAGCACATGCCGGAGAGCCGCCAGGAACTGCGCGAGCACGCCCCGCGTATCCACACCATCAAAATCGACCCGGAAAAAATCGGTGCCCTCATCGGCCCCGGCGGCAAGAACATCCGCCGCATCACCGAAGTCTCCGGTGCCCAGGTTGATATCGACGAAGACAACTCCGGCAAAGTGCTGATCTTCGCCACCGACAAAGAGTCGATGGACCGCGCCATCCAGGAAGTCGAGCTCTGCACCGCAGAGATCCAGGTCGGCAAGACCTACCGTGGTATCGTGCGCGGCGTGAAGGAATTCGGTGCATTCGTCGAGTGTCTGCCCGGCAAAGAAGGCCTGGTCCATATCTCCGAGCTGGCGGACTTCCGGGTCAACAAGACCGAAGACATCTGTAAACTGGGCGACGAAATGGTCGTCAAGTGCATCGGCGTCGAGAAAGGCAAAGTCCGCCTCTCCCGCAAAGCCGCCCTCGAGGAAGCCAAGGAGCAAGCTGAAGCAGACGCTCCTGCAGCTGACGAAGAGGAATAGCGTAAAAGCGGCCCCGTCCGCTCACGCGATTATTATTATTCATTGCAAGCGGTCGCCGTCAGGCGACCGCTTTTTTTTTCGGATGCGCACCGCAAAACGGCCAATAGACTGACTTGCTTTCTGAGACAGAGCCCTCACATTTTACAGCATGTCTAAAGTCATCATCATTGGAGCCGGCGGAGTCGGCAATGTCGTTGCCCACAAATGTGCACAACTTTCGGATATTTTTACCGAGATTGTGCTGGCTTCACGCACGGTCGCCAAATGCCAGGCGATTGCGGCGGATGTTCAGGCCAAACAGGGTGTCAGCATCCGCGCCGCAGCGCTCGACGCCGACGATGTCGCCGCCACCACTGCATTCCTGCTGGCGGAGCAACCGGCATTGGTCATCAACGTGGCCCTGCCCTATCAGGACCTGGCGCTGATGGACGCCTGCCTCGCCGCCGGGGTGCACTACATGGACACCGCCAACTACGAGCCGCCCAACGAGGCGAAATTCGAATACAAGTGGCAATGGGCCTACCAGGAAAAATTCCAGCAGGCGGGCCTCACCGCCCTGCTCGGCTCGGGCTTCGACCCCGGCGTGACCAACGTTTTTTGCGCCTACGCCCAGCAGCACCTCTTCGATGAGATCGAGACCATCGACATCCTTGACGCCAACGCCGGCAACCATGGCTACCACTTTGCCACCAACTTCAACCCGGAGATCAACATCCGCGAAATCACCGCCAAGGGCCGCTACTGGGAGCAAGGTGAGTGGAAAGAAGTCGAGCCGATGAGTGTGCACCAGGTCTATGACTTTCCAGTGGTCGGCGAGCAGGACGCCTACCTGCTCTATCATGAGGAACTGGAGTCGCTCTGCCTCAACATCAAGGGCCTGAAGCGCATCCGCTTCTGGATGACCTTCTCGGAAAAATACCTGACCCACCTCAAGGTGCTGGAGAATGTCGGCATGACCTCAATTGAGCCGATTGATTTCAAGGGCCAACAAATCCAGCCGATCGAATTCCTTAAAGCCGTGCTGCCCGACCCGGCCAGCCTGGGCCCGCGCACTCAGGGCAAGACCTGTATCGGCTGCGACATCGTGGGCACCAAAGACGGGCAAAAGAAGCGCGTCTTCATTTACAACACCTGCGACCACCAGGAGTGCTACCGGGAAGTCTCCAGCCAGGCGATCAGCTACACCACCGGTGTGCCCGCTATGATCGGGGCGCAAATGATTCTGAAAGGCCACTGGCAAGCACCCGGCGTCTGGAACATGGAACAGCTCGATCCCGATCCCTTCATGGAAGAACTCAATCTGCGTGGTCTGCCCTGGCAGGTAATTGATTTGCCGCTCCCGTAAGTTTGCCCGCGTAAAAGGCTTTGACTCAAGCGGCTTCATTCACCAACGAACCCCGAAGCGGCAGCATTACTCCGGGCGTAGCTTCGCCCAGAAACTCCCGACAATCACCTCGCCCTGCACTTGCAGCGGAGTGGCCGCTCCATCCGCCGTCAACCATAGCCGGACATCCGAGTCCTCGCTTTTCTCGAACACGCCACCCAGCTCTCCGGTCTCCGGCACAAAGCGCAGGCTATCCCATCTTTGGCCGTTCACCCGAATGCGCTCGCGGCGCTGCGCCTGCAAGCGCAGTGGCACCAGTTTCTTCCCGTCGGTCACTGAAAACTCGCAGACGGCTTCGCCCGCTGGCGCGGCCGCGAGGCGACTGCGTAAATGATACACCGCTCCGAGCGGATCGAGCACCGGCCCCGCTCCGAGTCGGAGTGGCTCGCGGCTTTGCCCGAAGTTGGTATAGTGTGCCGTCCCCTCCGCCAGATCGAAACGCACCACAATGTCCCGCTGCGTTTTGCCCTCACGCTTGACTTCCTCGTAGTGCACTGTCCGGCTCAAATCAAGTGACACCCAACTGTCGATCCTCGTCCGCACCTTGAACAGTTTATCCGCAAAGGCGTTTGTCCTGACTTCAAAATGAAAACACCAAACCGGCTGCCCGGCAAACTCATCCATCGGTAATACCTCCATCCGCGCCCGCCCCACCCCGAACACGCTCCACTTCAAATCGTATTCCAGCACCTCACCCACAGCAAAGGGCAGCGGGGCCGCGATCTGCTCCCCGGCGCTCCAAGCTGGAACCGATACGGCCGCAACACCGACCAGCACCACCAACTTCACCCAATTCAAAACATACATGATCGGATAGACCACCCGCCCGTAAAATGGTTCAGTTTTAAGCGGAATCATGCGATGACAATAATGTATGCGCTGTGGTGCAAGCCACCATAAGTTGCGACTGGCCACGCCAATGAACCCCAACCCTTGAGCGGAACTGGTTTGCCTGCGCGCTTGCGTTTCAGCCTGGGTGACTTAACTTCATGACTTATGATTAAAGCCTACGCAGCACATAAACCCGGCGGAATGCTGGAGCCTTTTGAGTATGACCCGGGTCCCTTGCATGCAGGCGAAGTTGAGATCCGGGTGGAGCACTGCGGGATCTGTCACAGCGACATCAGTATGCTCAACAACGAATGGGGCATGACGACGTATCCCTTCGTCCCGGGTCACGAGGTCGTCGGCACGATTGCTCAGCTCGGTGACGGCGTCACAAACTTGCAGCTGGGTCAACGCGTCGGCCTGGGCTGGCATGCGGACTATTGCACGACCTGCCCAAGTTGTCTCTCCGGCGACCACAATCTCTGCCCGGACGCCACAGGAACGATTGTCGGGCGCCATGGCGGCTTTGCGGATAAGGTGCGTGCCAACGCACTGAGCGTCATCCCCTTACCGGATGCTTTGGATGCCGCCAAAGCCGGGCCGCTGTTTTGCGGTGGCATCACGGTGTTCAACCCCTTGGTGCAGTATGCGGTCAGCCCAAGCTCCAAAGTTGCCGTCATCGGCATTGGCGGCCTCGGCCATCTGGCGCTGGGTTTCCTGAATGCCTGGGGCTGCGAAGTGACGGCATTTACCTCCTCGGACTCCAAACGGGATGAAGCCCTTGCACTCGGTGCGCATCATACACTCAACTCCCGCGACGCGGCCGAAATCGAAGCGGCGACCGGGCGCTTCGACCTGATTCTATCCACCGTCAATGTGAAACTCGATTGGGGTGCCTACATGAACACCCTCAAGCCCAGGGGACGCCTGCATTTTCTCGGAGCAACCCTGGAGCCGATTGAACTCGGGGTTTTCTCCCTGATTGGCGCACAACGCGAAGTCTCCGGTTCACCGGTAGGCAGCCCGGAAACCATCCGCAAAATGCTCGAATTTGCCGCGCGGCACAAAATCGAGCCGGTGACCGAGCACTTCAGCTTTGCCCAGGTCAACGAGGCCATTGCACACCTCGAAGCTGGCGCGGCGCGCTATCGTGTCGTGCTGAGCCACTGAGCGCGTCAGAATGAAGTAACCGGAATTAGTATTGCCCACTCTCCCTCGCTTTGAGTTCCTCCAGTTCGCGCTGCGCCTGAGCGATGCGCTGCTGGGCCTCTTGAATACGGCGGGCACGTTCCTGCGAAGCTTCAAAAGCTTTTTGCTTCTTGGCCAGTTCGGCCTCAACCCGGGCGGCTTCGCGCTCGGCAGCAGCCACATCCGATTCGGTCGCCGTATTGGCGATCGCGTCACGGGCACGCTGCACCTCTAAAGTCTCAATCTCTTTTTCCAGCTTTTGTTGCTCCCGCACTTCCTGCTCGTATTCATATTGGCGTTGCGCTTCGGCTGCTTCGAGTGCCTCCCGGCGGCGGTCATACTGTTGACCGGCCATGCCGCCCAACACCCCGCCAATAATCGCGCCAGCCACCACGTTGGTGTCGCTGCCGTCGCCCATATTATTACCGGCAATGCCGCCGGCGATGGCGCCGAGAATAGCAGCTGTGTTGCGACCGCTGTTGGGAGAGCCGCCGGTCGTTTGGCAGCCGCTGAAAATGAACGCACAGAAAAGAGAGACAAAAGCTAGAATTTTTTGCATGATATCCATCATAAGAAGCATCCTTGCAGAAATTGCAATGCGTAGAATACTATGATTTTTCCTCCTCCGAAAACGTCCCTATTCCGCCTATGAGCTTACGCAATCCTGAACGCGGCCTGTTCTCTGTCAAAGGCCTGATTTTCTCTCTCGGCCTGATCGCTTCCTTCATTTTTGTCGGCACGATCTACGGCCTGGTGATTCGCCCGGAAGCCAACAAGGCGGCGCTGGCGGCGACTTACGGCCTGGATGCCGGCAGCTCCTGGTCCAGCATGTTCGTTATCCTCAAGGACATTGAGCAGCAAATCTGCTTTTCGCTCTTGCTGTGGGGCTGCATGATCCTGAGCTATAAATTCATTCTCCTGCGGGGCGAAACCAAGGTGGTCAATGAATACGAACCCGAGATGCTGGAGGATGCGGCGGCGGACAACTCACCGGGCCGACGCAGTATCAACCGCGACGAAGCCGGAGCGATCGCCGCACAAATCGAGACGGACAGCCAACGTCCGGAGTTTCAGAATAAGCTGCTGCCCTATGTCCTTTCTCGCGGGCTGCAGCGCTACCACATTACCGGCTCTGTGCCCGAAGCCACCGAGACGATCATGGGGCGCATCGAAGTGGCCGCCGAGCAGCAGGAAAGCGAGCTCTCCATGCTGCGTTATCTGGTGTGGGCCATTCCCTCGATAGGATTCATCGGCACCGTGCGCGGCATCGGCGTCGCACTGCGCCGGGCTGACGAGGCCCTGCAGGGCGATATTTCCGGCGTCACCTCCGCACTCGGTGTCGCATTTAATTCCACCTTGGTGGCACTCATCATCAGCATCCTGCTAATGTTGTTGATCCACCTGCTGCAAAGCAGCCAGGAAGGTTTGATCCTGCGGCTGCAAACCTATTGCCGCGAGCAAATCCTGGACAAGCTCTTTGAGCAGCAGCCTGAGGTCGGAGCTCGGAGAGCAGAGAGCGGAGAGCGGAGAGCGGACGAATTGGCAACACCCGGGGCAGAAAACGAAGCATGAAAAAGCGCCGCGAGGCCCAGAGTTCGGCATTATCGTTCATGGACTGCATCTGCTGCGGTTTTGGGGCAGTGCTGTTGCTGTTTATCCTGACCGCCAAGAAACAAATTATCTTCAGCAGCGAAGCCGCTCAACAATCGCAGCAAGCCGCCGAGACCTTGCAGGCTGCCATCGAACAGCAACAAGCCGCACTACAAGCCCTGGACAAGGAGATCGAAGCGCTCGACCCGCAACCCGACAGCAACGCCGCCAGTCCCGCCCAGCTGGCCGCCGAGCAGGAGCGGCTGGCGCAGGCCGTGGAGGAGCAGGCCCAGGCGCTACAGGCCCTCGAAACCCAGACACCCACCACCGCAGCGCCCGCCGCACTCGAACGCCCCTCTGCCGACCAAAGTTACCTGTCCGGCCTGCGCCTGCGCGGCCCGCGTGCAGTCATCCTGCTGGAGAGCTCCGGCAGTATGCTGGCCGATAACGCCGCCGATGCACTGTCAATCATGCAACAGGGCAGCTGGCAGCAGTCTGCTAAATGGCGCCGCGCCAAGGCAGCCCTCAAGGCTGTGCTCGCCGCCATCCCCAAAGGCACCCAGGTGGCTGTTCTCCAGATGGGCGAATCGACCAGCCCCCTCAGCGGCAGCCCGCAGAATCCGTATATTGACCCCTACGATAACGCCGCGCTGATCAGCCTGCTCGACCGGCTGGAAAATCTGGCAGCCAACGGCGGGGCCGATCTCGCCCAGGGTCTGCGCACGGTTGCCGCACTCCCGCAGCGTGCCAGCAGTCTGCTGCTGATTGGCGACGGTTTACCCACGTCACCCGCACCGAACGGACGCGGCCTCGCTGAAACGGAGCGGGTCCAGCTGTTTAACCAGGCAGTCGCAGCACGCCCCAACTACCCCGTCAACGTGATCCTGCTGCCCTTCCAGGGGGACCCCTCCGCCGCCGGTCTCTTTTGGCAACTCAGCGGACGCAGCGGAGGCGTGACCCTGATTCCCGACAACGACTGGCCCAGCCTCTGATGCGCGGATGATCCAATGATTAAGAGAAGAAACATCGAGGTTTTCAGCCTCTCATTTCTGGACTGTCTCTGCTGCGGCTTCGGTGCCATCCTGCTGCTGTTCATCCTCACTATCGGCTCGGGACCGCATGCAGCAGAAGATGAAATCGATGTGCCCACGCTGCAGGCGATGCGCCAGCAATTGGCGCAACTGGAAGCCGACATCGCGCAGAAGGCCGCCCGACTGAATGCCGCCATCAATAGTGAACAAATCAGCCGGGAGCGCGCCCGGATCCTCTCCATTGTGCAGGAGTTGGAGACTCAACTCGCCGACCTGCGGCAGGAATACGCCAGCCGTAAAGCCAACCTCAGCACCACCCAGCAGGCCGCCGCCGAAGCCACGCGCTTGCTGCAAAGCTTCCAACACGAGGACTTGCCCCCCATCGGCCTGCCCGCCGATGCCACCCACGTCGCCTTCGTCATCGACACCTCCGGCAGCATGCGCAATCAACTGACGCGCCAGCTCCATTTTGCCGTAGCCGAACAAATGCGCGAACTGCTCGACAGTCTGCCCGCCGTGCGCAGTATTCAATTCCTGGATACCAGCGGCAACTATATACTGGGCGGACGCAGTGGCTTCTGGCTGCCCGACACCCCCGGACTGCGCGAACAGGCCCTGCGGCAGATCCTCAGCTACCCCAGCTACAGCATCAGCGACCCCGAGCCCGGCATGCGGCGGGCCATCCAGGACCTGGGCCCCCAAGTCGGCGCGGGGGAAAAGATGAGTCTTTTTGTGATCGGTGACGACTTCCGCGGCTCCACTCAAAGCTTGCTGGTCAAGCTGGACCGCCTCAACCCGCGCGACCCCAATACCGGCAAGCGGCCGATCTCCATCAGCGCCGTCGGCTTCCCCACCCTGGTGGATCCCTTTCAAATCGGTGCCCCGCAGGGCAACACCCGCTTCGCCAATATCATGCGCGAAACCGCCGAAGCTCACGACGGGGTGCTGATCCTCAAACCGGGTTTGTAAATGCCTCAGCCCGGCATCTCGATGACCTGCCGCTGGCGCCCGCGAAAATAATGCAGCTCGCGGAAACCTTTTTGCCGCAACATCGGCTGCACCCAATCAAAAAACTGGCCCACCGATGCGGGTCGGTGGGAATCGGAACCGATCGTAAGCTTGACCCCCATCTCCGCCGCCCAATCGAGAATCAGCGGATCGGGATGCACCTCGTAATCGCCTTTGGTCAAGCCACTGGTATTGACTTCCATACAAATATCTTCCTCCACCACCGCCTGCAGGAACTCACGAATGACCTCCTCATGCTCAGCCGGCTTAAAATCCCGCACCACCCCGTAGGTCCGGATCACGTCCGGATGCGACATGCTGTCGTAGCGCCCCGATTGCACGCCGTCGATTAAGTGGCGAAAGTAGCTGTCGATCCGCATCGCGTCGGAGTTCACCTTGTGCGCCGACAACCAGCTGACATAGCTCTGACACTGGGCGTGCAGTGACCCGAGCACAAAGTCCCAGTTGTGGGTCGCCAGCACGGCATCCATCGGCTCCAGCTGCGCTTCGTCGGGATAGACCTCCGCTTCGATACCACACAGCACCTCCACTCCCAGCGGCTGGGCCGCCACCGCCGTCGCCTGCACCAGTGCGATGTAATCGCCGAGCTGGTCACGCTGCATGCGGATACCACCCTGCCCGAAAGCCGACCACTCCATCGGGGTGTGGCAAGTGAAGGTGATCAGGTCAATCCCGCGCTCTTTCGCCATCATAGCGTATTCAATCGGTTCGCCCACGGCGTGACCGCAGAGAGGGGTGTGCATGTGGCAGTCAACTCGCATGCTGCACTGTAAAACGACAGATGCACCGGGAAGGAAACAAAAAAATGCAGCGCCTTTCCAACTGGCATTTGTTTTTTGCGCGGCTCTGTGTTAACTTTACCCCGAATGAACGCCATACCTATCAACATTCACTCAAGCGGCAAGGCAGCCATCCTGCTGAGTTGCTGCGTGCGGTCTGGGCCTACCTGGACTACACCGGGCGGCTGGTCGATTGGCTCCGCACCCACAAGGCGAGGAGTTGACAAGCTGAACTTATTGAACAACTGAAGAACCTTATGATAATTATCGCTTATCTGAAACCTACCTGCGGCTGGAGCATGGGCGTCCGTGCCATCTTGCACAAATACGGCCTGGACTACGAAGACCGTGACATCATCAACAATCCGGATCAGTATGCGGAAATGGTTGAAAAGTCCGGCCAGCCACTCTCTCCCTGTGTGGAAATCGACGGGCACATGCTGGCCGATATCAGCGGTGAGGAAGTCGAAAACTATTTACTCAGCAATGCACTGGTCACTGCCAGCGACGAAGCTACCGATGTCCCGATCAATGCGCCCTGTACCGACGAGGAGCATGCGGCCATGCGTACAAAAACAGTGCGCTTCTTTTAATTCAACCGCTCAGGCGCACCGGCTGAACCGGTCGTAAGGCCTATTCGTTAAAAATTGCAGGTGCTGCCAGCGGGAAGCGCAACAAGCAGCTTTTCGCTGGTGGGCATTTCTCGCTAGACAGCCTCTCCTTGTTTGCTAATTTTCTCTACTCCTCCAAACGGGGATGCACATGATCTGTTGCATTGGGTGCTATCCAGACCCGATCCACACAACCAACCCAGCTTTATACCACCAACATGGACAAACCAACTACCCAACCCAAGGCTCAGGGCCTCTACGACCCGAAGAACGAACACGAAAACTGCGGGATCGGCTTGATCGTGGACATGAAAGGCCGCAAGTCGCACGACATTATTAAGGGTGCTCTTGAAATTTGCGTCAACCTGGACCACCGGGGTGGCTGCGGCTGCGACCCGATCACCGGTGACGGCGCGGGCCTGTTCATCCAGATGCCCCACAATTTCTTCCAGAAAGTTTGCCCGGCAGAATGCGGATTCGAACTGCCGGAGGCCGGCGATTACGGCGTTGGCTTTGTTTTCCTGTCCCAGGATGCGGAAGAGCGCATGGGCGAGGAGGAAACCATCAGCAAGATCGTTGCGGAGGAAAACATGGAGCTGCTGGGCTGGCGTAAAGTGCCCGTGCACAGTGAAATTCTGGGCAAGGCCTCCGCTGCCTGCGAGCCGGTCATGCGGCAGTTTTTTATCCGGCGCAGCGAGTCCGTCGCGCGTGGGCTGGAGTTTGAACGCAAGCTCTACATCGTCCGCCGCCTGGCAACCCACCGGATCCGCTACAGCGGCCAGGATGAAGACTCGCTGTTCTACATTAGTTCGCTGTCAAGCCGCACCATGACCTACAAGGGCATGCTCACCACCGAACAACTGGAGCCGTATTTCCCCGATCTTAGTGATCCGGACATGGACTCGGCGCTGGCGCTGACCCACTCGCGCTTTTCAACCAACACCTTCCCCAGTTGGCCGCGGGCGCAACCTTTCCGCTACCTCTGCCACAACGGCGAGATCAATACCGTGCGGGGGAATGAAAACTGGCTGCACGCCCGCCAGATGGAAATCGCCAGCCAAGTGTTCGGCGACGACCTCAAAAAACTCCTGCCCATCATTCGCGAAGACGGCTCGGACTCGCAGAAGTTCGACAACTGTCTGGAATTTCTGATCCTGTCCGGCCGCAGCTTGGCCCACGCCATGATGATGATGATACCCGAACCGTGGGAGCGTCACAAAAACATGCCGCAGTGGAAACGCGATTTCTACGAATTCCATGCCTGCCTGATGGAGCCCTGGGATGGCCCCGCCTCCATGGCCATCTCCGACGGGGTCCAGGTAGGTGCCACCCTCGACCGCAACGGACTGCGCCCCTCCCGCTACTACGTGACTTCCGACGACCGGGTCATTCTGGCTTCCGAAGTCGGCGTGCTGGAAGGCCTCGAGCCGAAAAACATCGTCCGCAAAGGCCGTCTCGAACCGGGCCGGATGTTCCTGATCGACATGGAGCAGGGCCGCATCATCGGTGATGAAGAGCTGAAGAAGCAAATCGCCTCCGAGCAGCCCTACGGCGAGTGGCTGAAAGAAAACCTGGTTGACGCGGAACAACTCCCGCAACCTGCCGGGGAGCACACTCCGGACGATGATTTTGATACCATCCAGACACGCCAGAAGGCCTTTGGCTATACCTTCGAGGACATGCGTTTCCTGATCGGCCCCAGTGCCGAGGGCGGCAAGCAACCCATCGGCTCAATGGGCAACGATGCCCCGCTCGCCGTGCTCTCCGACCAGCCGCAGTTGCTGTATAATTACTTTAAGCAGCTCTTTGCCCAGGTCACCAATCCGCCGATTGATCCGATCCGCGAGGAACTGGTGACCGCCAGCGTGACCTTCATCGGATCCGAGGGGGATATTACCCGCCCCGGCCCACAGAGCTGCCGCCTGATTAAATTCGATTCTCCACTGATTGACCGTTATCAACTTGCCCAGCTCCGCCACCTCGATTTGCCGGGCTTCAATTCCACGCGACTGTCTATCACCTTTCAATCCGAAATCGGCGGACTCGCCGAAGGGCATAACAGCATCGCTGAGCCCCGCATCTCGGGCCGCGGACTCGAAGCCGCGCTGGAAAATCTGTTCGAAAATGCCGATGCCGCCATCCGGGACGGAGTCAACGTGCTGATCCTCTCCGACCGCAAAACCAGCCTGAAAAAGGCACCGATCCCGGCCTTGCTGGCCGTCGCGGGCCTGCACCACCACCTGGTGCGCCAGGGCACCCGCACCCGTGTCTCCATCGTGCTCGAATCCGGCGAACCGCGCGAAGTCATGCACTTCGCTCTTCTGTTGGGCTACGGTGCCGATGCCATCAACCCCTACCTCGCACTCGAGACCGTCCGTCACATGGTGGCCGAACAGGAAATCGCTATCGACGCGGATACCGCCTGCAAAAACTTCCTCAAGGCCAACTTGAACGGAGTGATCAAGACCATGTCCAAAATGGGCATTTCCACCATCGCGTCTTACCGGGGGGCACAAATTTTCGAAGCCATCGGGTTGAACCAATCCGTTATCGACAAGTATTTCACCAAGACCGCTACGCGTGTCGAGGGGATCGGCCTCGGCATCATCGCCAAGGAAACCATGGCACGCCACAACAAGGCCTTCGCTCCGCGCGACGATGAGCGCAGCCAGGAACTTGATCCGGGCGGCGTCTATCAGTGGCGGTCCGGCGGTGAGCGCCACCTCTTCAACCCCTTGACGATTCACAAATTGCAGATGTCCACCCGTTTCGGTGACTACGCGGTCTTCAAGGAGTATTCCAATGCGATCAATGACCAGTCCAGGGAAATGTTCACCCTGCGCGGCCTGATGGATTTCAAAATTGATGCCTCCAAGTCCATTCCGATTGAAGAGGTTGAGCCGATCGAGACGATTATGAAACGCTTCAAATCCGGAGCCATGTCCTATGGTTCCATCTCCAAGGAGGCTCACGAAGCCATTGCCATTGCGATGAACCGCATCGGCGGAAAATCCAACACCGGCGAAGGTGGCGAGGATAATGATCGTTTCACACCGGATGCCAACGGCGATAGCCGCCGCTCGGCCATCAAGCAAGTCGCCTCCGGACGTTTCGGGGTAACCAGCTACTACCTGGTCAACTCCGACGAGATCCAGATCAAAATCGTGCAGGGTGCCAAGCCGGGCGAAGGCGGTGAGCTGCCGGGCTATAAGGTGCTGCCGCAGATCGCCAAAACCCGCGGCACCACCCCGGGCGTGGGGCTGATCTCCCCGCCCCCGCACCACGACATTTACTCGATCGAAGATCTGGCGGAACTCATCCATGACCTCAAAAACGCCAACGTGAACGCCCGCATCAACGTGAAGCTCGTATCCGAAGTCGGTGTCGGCACGATCGCCGCCGGGGTGGCCAAGGCCAAAGCCGATGTGATTCTGATCTCCGGCTACGATGGAGGCACCGGGGCCTCGCCGCGCTCCTCGATCCAGCATGCGGGCGCCCCCTGGGAGCTCGGGCTGGCCGAGACCAACCAGACCTTGCTGCTTAACGACATGCGCTCCCGCGTGGTGGTCGAGACCGACGGCCAGCTCAAGACCGGCCGTGACGTTGCTATCGCCTGTCTGCTCGGTGCTGAAGAGTTCGGTTTCGCCACCACAACCCTGGTCACGCTGGGCTGCCTGATGATGCGCGTCTGCCACAAAAATACCTGCCCGGTGGGTGTCGCCACGCAAGATCCGGAGCTGCGCAAAAAATTCAACGGCGATGCCGCGTCTGTCGTCAACTTCATGAAATACATTGCGACAGAAGTCCGCGAGACGATGGCGCAGCTCGGCTTCCGCACAATTAACGAGATGGTGGGCCGCGTCGATAAGCTCGAAATGCGTCCCGCGATCGACCACTGGAAAGCCAAGGGTCTCGATTACAGCAAGATTCTATACCGGCCCGAGGTCGGCCCGGAAGTCGGCACCTACTGCCAGATGCAGCAGGACCACCTGCTGGAGAACTCGCTCGACATGACCAAATTGCTGGAGCTGGCAAGGCCCACCGTCGAAGCTGGCAAGGCGGTCGAAATCAACCTGCCCATCGTCAATACCAACCGCGTGGTCGGCACCATCACCGGCTCCGAAATCTCCCGCAGGCACGGCCCCGACGGACTGCCGGACGACACCTTGAAGATCAACCTGACCGGCTCGGCCGGGCAGTCACTAGGTGCCTTCTGCCCCCGCGGCATGACCTTCACCGTGACCGGTGATACCAATGACTACCTGGGCAAGGGCCTCTCCGGCGGCAAGATCATCGTCCGCCCGCCGGCAGATTCCCCCTTCGTCGCCCATGAAAACATCATTACGGGCAACGTCTGCTTCTACGGCGCGACCAAGGGCGAGGCCTACATCGCGGGCATGGCCGGCGAGCGCTTCTGCGTGCGCAACTCGGGCGTCGAAGCCGTCGTCGAAGGCGTGGGCGACCACGCGCTGGAATACATGACCGGCGGCATGGTAATCAACCTGGGCAGCACCGGGCGCAACCTCGGTGCCGGCATGTCCGGCGGCGTCGCCTATATCTATGATGAACTCGGCGATTTCGTCGAAAACTGCCTCAACCCGGATATGGTCAACGTTTACCAACTGATTGAGTGCGGCGACGGGGAAATGCAAAAGGTCAAAGCCAGGATCGAAAAGCACGTTGTGCTCACCGGTTCGGCCCGTGGCCGCGACATCCTGGCCGACTGGCCCGCCGTCGCCGGCAAGTTCCTCAAAATCATGCCGCAGGACTACGAACGTGTCCTCCAGGCCCAGGCCCGCGCCGAAGAACGCGGCCTGCAGGGTGAGGACGCCATCCTCGCCGCCTTCGAAGAAAACGTCAAAGCCGGACACTAAGGGGATCAAGGCTGAGACCTGAAACCCGAAAGAACCACCATCACACTTTTTACATTATGGGCAAAGCAACTGGATTTATGGAAATTGAACGCGCACCGATCGCCGACCGCGATCCGATTGAGCGCCTCAAAGACTGGGAAGAAACACACGTTCATCCTGATTACGGGAAAGTGCAGCAGCAGGGTGCGCGCTGCATGGACTGCGGCACACCCTACTGCCACACAGGCATTACGCTCAATAACATGGCCAGCGGTTGCCCCATCAACAACCTCATCCCCGAATTCAACGACCTGGTTTACCGCAACCGTTGGCACGATGCCTACCTGCGCCTGATCAAAACCAACAACTTCCCGGAATTCACCGGCCGCGTTTGCCCGGCTCCCTGCGAGGGCTCCTGCGTGCTGGG
>Ga0100385_1001700_pt1 | contig 21697 bp, 28 predicted proteins | sample CryGeymeta201509_FD_81543 | JGI IMG/M metagenome (GOLD analysis project Ga0100385, IMG submission 81543) | Groundwater microbial communities from Crystal Geyser aquifers in Utah, USA - Crystal Geyser metaG 2015-09 | ecosystem: Environmental > Aquatic > Deep subsurface > Groundwater | place: USA... | reverse complement strand
TCAAAAATATATTGATGAGGCCTGGACCAGGCTCTTACTCACTCGATTTGAAGAAAAGAGAGAAAGTGATGTCTTTCCCTCACTCAAGACGTTTTGCAACGGACAGCGGTTTACAACTTCCTGGACCAGCGGACTACAAATCATAAGAATGTTCAAAGGATAAAATCAAGGCAGGAATCATATGCAAATCAGCTCGCAAAAGCTGTTTCAGTGGGTAGAAAGCTCCTGGTCCGAGCGATTATAGGATGCCTGATGTCACCTTCTACAAGAAAAGAGAGCCTACTACCATGTGCTCATTATTTTATGTAGGTTTGGAAAAGCAAAGAGAGCATTGGACAATGAAGACAATAGCAAAGAGCTACTTGAACAGTACAACTCAACGAGGGAAGGCCAGATGAGCAAATAACTGAACATGAGAAGCAAAATAGATCATCCCTATACCCATAGGCAAAGCGTGAAGCTTGATCGGGCATGGCACGGTAGGAGGATCGAGAGACAAGCTAGAGTTGTGGAGCAGGACAGAATAGATCCCTGATATAAGCTATGTACTTTGGCTGTATAATAAGGAGTGTGGGTATGATGCAACATAGTTGATAATAAGACTAATAAAAATGAACAACCTCTACCAAGGCGGTGCCTGCAACCCTAACTCCTTCGCGACTTCCAACCAGTACAAACAGATGATGAACAAGTTCGAAGTTGGTTCCTTCAATCCTGAAAGAGTCCATCAAATGTCTCAGAAAGGACAGGATTTCGATTAACAGATCCGCAACCGTGAACTCGCCTTCCAAGCCATGAACCAAGGCTGGGGAGATGCTAGTAACTCATTCCTAAATCAGAACAACAGCATAATCAGCAAGCCATGCAAATGAACAACATGATGGGCGAGGAATATAAAAATGCTATGGCTCATCAACATCACATGATGATGATGCAGCAACAGAACTGGGGGCGAGCCCAATAAGAAATGAAGTTGCAAGAATGGAAAATGCAAAGCGAATTTGAACAAATGGCACTTCAGAAGTAGGCTGAAGGATGGGAAAATGAGCTAGCGATGGAAAAGGGATTTGAACAGGCCACAATCACCAAAGAGCAGGAACAAAAGAACATTCACGACAGCTCTGAGTCCATGCTCTAGGTTATGATGAACGATCCGGATCCCAGATTCCAAAACTCCCAATTTTTGCATTTCCTCAAAAGAATCAACAAGGGAGAAGTTGTGATCTAAGGCAAATAAATCCGCTAGGTCAAACCTGATGTAGCGAACATGGAAGCAGCCTGGAATGAAGCTTAGCTGATCCATCAGTCTAATACAGCAAACCTCGACCCTACTTTCCAAGAGGCCAAAGCCAAGGAATACGAGGAATCTCTGAAAGCCCAAAAAATGATGGAGGGTCATTGGGACAAGAGACTAGAAGACTATGAGAAGTAATACGCAAACCAGGCTGAATTCGAGAAAATGCTGGAAGAAAGGTACATGAAAGTTTTGGAATAAATGAACTTCGACCTCACCGAAGCTTGGCAAGCATCAACCGATCTTGAATAACAACTTGTTCATGGCGACGTCAAAACAGAATACATTTTCAACCCTCAAAATCCCTATATCAATGCCGAGTTCCCTAAACAGATTGCCCTTGATTTGATTAACAAGGGAAACAACGATCAAGCTGTCCTTGCACTAGAGGCCCACCTTCAGAAACACATGGAAGATGGTGATACATGGCGTATCTTGGGCCGTATTCTCCAAGAAAACGACCAGGATCAGAAATCAATCACTTCTTTCTTAAACTGTCTCAAATACAACCCTGATAATCTGGATTGCCTGCTTAGCTTGGGAGTATCATGTGCAAATACTCTCGACGAGGTCAAAGCCATGAACTTCCTGAAGAGATGGCTAATGTTGAATCCCAAGTACAAAATGACAGGCATCGACCATATCATTCCCGACGATATGATCAATCAACCCACTTACAAGGTTGAATAGATCAAAAGAGTTAACGACCAACTCATCAAGGTATTTGATGATGCTGCCAAAATGAACCCCAACGATCCCGAGCTCCTCTCAGCCAGCGCCATTCTTTTCTTCATCAAGCGATAATACGATGTAGCTATTGATCTCTTCAACAGAGCTCTTAACCTCGATCCCACCAACTATCTACTTATGAACAAAGTAGGTGCTACTTTGGCACATCTAGGCAGAGCTGATGAAGCAATCAAGTTTTACCACAGAGCCCTTGACATCCGCCCCAACTATGTTAGAGTCTGGGTCAACATCGGCATCGCTCATGCCTTCAAAGGAATGTACGAAGAGGCAGCTAATTTCTATCTTAACGCTCTTTCCTTCAGGCCTGACGCTAAGCATATTTGGTCATACCTTCACACTTGCTTCCTTTCTCTGCGTACTAATTATTTTATTCAGAAAGATATGATTTGATTGGTCAGATCTCAGCTCAGAATCCCCATGGCTTCCCTGAATGGGACGTAATTAACCTCAACGACCTTCCCTAGCCCGAGATCAGATGTATTTATTAACCTATTAAGATGAAATAACAACAGAGAAGCATATTCTCAACAAAAATGCAAGTGTGTGGCTTAACGAATTCTCAGGCAAATGATAAGTGATGTGTATGCTTGTTTATTGAATACTAGAACAAAGGGAAGGAAAATGGTGTTTGTCATCATAATATCATACAGGCTGCAAAAATAGAACTGGTGAAGTTTATAATTTACATTTGGACAGCCAAATCAATATCATGCTCATTATCTGATCTTTCAAGTCCCCACACTGAGCCAAACAACTGCCATCCGACTTGCTTATAGCATATCTATTTCCAAAGCTAAAGTTTCTCTTTGTTTTTTTGTTGCTTTGCCACTTCAGTCACAATCAATATTCAGTAACTGAAAGTGTCAATGATAAAGAGGTATTGACTAGGAAAAGAGGTCAGGAGTATCTTCAGAGGAAAAAAATGGTCAGAAGAGTTCGTGGAAGATCTGGGAGCTTGTCGCTGCAAAATATTGGATTTGGCGAGTGTTTATAAATAAAAATAAAGAAGGGGGAGAGAGGAAAGAGGAGGATTGTGATTTGTTGAAGGCCGGTTATAATTTGAATATGAAAAGATTCGAGTGATTATACATGTCGTATAATCCAAAAAGGCAACGCCGATCATTGAGCGTTAATTGTTTCGAGCTATTAATGCTCTTAGAAATTGAGGTATTGCGATACCTCCTGGTCTTCTTCGGAGCAACTGTTCGTTTTACTACTGGATTTCGCCGAAGAAGCTCCGTTTTCGCATTCAGACCTTCGGTGGAGGTTAAACTTTCTAGCTTTTTCTTTGAGGATGAGCTTGAGCTTAGGGTGCTTGATGCTATCCTAGACCTTTTCCATTTGCCGGTGGGACAGGCGTCGAAGCATCGATCCAGAAACATGCTTATGAATGAAGTAGTTTCGAATCTGGGCAGGGGTCGCCCTCTCCTGCAAATTCTCCAGTTCCTTTGTGGGATGACAGTAGTGCGTCCATTTCTATGCATCAAGGAAGATATTTTCAGTAGTCATTTCTTCCACTGTATTAAAATATATTGAAAAGAACCTATCGATGTAGCTAAATAAGATTTCAAATTCCCTTTAAACTACCACCAGTCTTTTATTCAATTTAGTTGACCTTTTCTGCTCCTCAATACTTCTATACCTCAAAAGTCCTGTTTTAACCATTCCCAATGCATGAAATTGTTGATACTGATCTTGATGATGTAGTGTAGGTGATGAGGAAGGGTAGTACGTAAGAAAGACCGCAGTGAGACTGTCGTTAGTGTTGCTGCTAAGGCTTGTTCGGGAGTGTTAGGGCTAGCTATGAATGTTGCTAGAGAAAGAAGAAGGATTATCTTCGGAAGATTCGGCTGTAATAATAAAATATAAATTTACTTAGGAAGGATAGGCTTTTAGTTCATTATTTTTCACCCCCATAAAGTCATCCTCCGAAAAGTGAGACCAACCATCCTCAATTTTATTTATTTTTTACTTCTGAAGTCCTGAAGGTCTTTTTCCCTTTCACCGAAGTACTTTTATAAGAAGTGGACTGGTTGCTCCCGGACTACATGAGATATACAATTTTGTTCCATATATTATTAATTATTCTTCTTCTACAGATGATAGAACATAAATCTGGAATGAACTCCACCCTCCGCCTTCAACACATGATCCATGAATACAAAAAGCAACAAGCAGACAAAAGTCAACTCGAGAACAAGCTCATCATTATCCAACAGAAGTGTGATGCCAATCACAAAAAGGCTAAAATATTCAGGAATCAGCTCTCCAAAATCAACACCATCAAGGTTAACTATCAAAGCGAAAAGGCACATGTATCTCTCACCCAATCTAGATTCAAGAGCAGCTCATCAGAGAGACCCAAAGACAGGCTCGAAAAATTGTCAAAGGAAAAACCCTCAGAGAGAAATCAAAGGAGAACATGCACATCATCAGAAATATGATCCAGAGAGAAAAAACTGAAGATTATAACAGAATAAAGGAGAGGACGAAGTACAATGAAATGAGAATCACCCAAAATTTCAAACAGTCATTACACCTCAAACGACAAAAATCTCTTGAGGTCAAACTTCAAGAAGAAGGCTCCAAACTCAGCAGGACGATATATATGGAAAAGAAAAGAATGATCGCTCAGAACAGATCAGAACTCTAGCTTAAACCTCTTGAGATGTGCACCTCACAAACGAAAGAACAAATCAAGCTTATGAAATAGCTCGAGAAGGAGATGACTGAGTAACTCAGAACCAGCCGCCAGAGTTTGAGCAATTCCAAGTAAATCTTTTTTTATTTAGGCTTCGTTACAGTCGGAGTATGAGATGAATCTCGAGTATAATATGATCTTTATCACCTCATTTCTTGCCTCCCTTCTTCGGATTCTTGGCCTACTCCTCCTCTCGCAGCCTCTTTTCCTATTTGGCTTTCTCAATCTTTTCTCGAAGAGCCTCCTTTTCTTTCTTTACCTCCGACAGCTATCTACTCAGTTAGCTGTTCTCGCCTCTGCATTTTTCGATTTACTGTTTGAGCTGATCTTGCTAGGTAGTGTCAGGCATGAGGGCTCCGAAGTATTATCTAAACATTTCCAAAGCATCAGCATTGGGGACACTCTCATCGTGCTCTTGCTTGGTCCTTAGCCCGAACAAAACTAGCTAATTTCCTACTTACATTTGACGAAGTGCTGAATGGTTCCACTCTGAACAAGGTACTCCTTGAACTTACTGATTTTCCTTTGCTGCTTGTTTCCTTCTGAAAATATTTGCTCCTCCTCCTAAAAATCGATGCTTTCCATTACTATGAATAAGTTATAATTTTGACAATACAGACAAACAACAGAACAATAAATCAGATGGAACTGAAGCGAGGGATCAACTGAACTTGTCCGGGGTGGTTCTTTCCCAGATCAATCTTGACGAGGTGTTTGGGATTGTGACCTTTGTAGTAATAATCGTAGTCGTAAGGGATGTCGCAGTTGTAGAACTAAATCTCTTCCTAATCCAGGTCAAGAATGCCCTTTTTGATGTTCCCTTGCTTCTTCGTGAATATCACTCTCTGGAAATGCTGATAGGTTTTTTCAGCATCGATTTATAATATCTTCTAGAGAGGCAAGAAAATTTTATCCCAGTACTTCAGAGGAGAAGTCATGGCCTATTTGTTCTTTTTCTATCTAATCCTTTTGAGATGCTCCTTCTTGATCTGATTAAACTTTTTCTGACTCTCCTCCAGCATCAGACCCGACTTGGTCTTGCCAAAACTGTATTTTATGTAGATTATGGATCGAAGAGGCATATAGGTCAGCTTCGGACAATTGAACATCGTATGTAATTATTCACACTCTTCACAACGCTTGACGGTCCACTCTTCATCCAAAGCTTGATCGGAGTCATGGAATTGCCTCCAAAACTCATAGTCGATCTCGCACTATCTCAGACCATTCATCATTTCATCGAACTCTAGATGGCCAACGGTACAGAAGCTTTAACATACAATCGAGTAGTTGAGTCTTTTTCCTTTGTTGAAGAGAAATGCGTTGAGAAGGACAGGGTTATCAATCTCATCGTTTTAAACTTCAATTCTATCGAGAATCAGTCCGTTGAGCTTAGCATTTTTCTTCTTATAGGCCAACCCAACGGTGCCCATTTTGAGAATATTGACTTTCTGCATGCCCTATCTTTTATGAGTAATATACTGTCCTGGCGAGTTGATTTCTAATGTAAACTTCTATGCCAATATTTTTTTGCTGGTCGATCTGAGCAGAGAGAAGAAGGGCATCTTTTTGAAAAAAGTCTGACTGTTCTGCTCCAAAAACTCAGCCCTCATGTTTTAGGGCAACTTCGCAATTAAATTATTTCTCTCCTCGATTTCATACTGAAATTTGATTTCGTTAGAATGCACCAGATAGTTAGCCATTTCTCGATGCAACTTATTATCTATCTTGGCCACCTGAGCCAATCTCTGCAGCACCTGCAGGTCTTTCTCCAACTGTTAGCGAGTCTGCTGGATGTTCGTGAATATTCCTGTCATCTGTGAGATATTGTAGGAAAGCACCAGACAGCCATAAAGCATCATGAGGGAGGTAAGGACAGCTTAGCGATTATTGGCAGGACGGACGTCGCCCAACACAGCTGTAGTGGTCACTGAGACTGCGAAGTAAAAACTGTAGTTGTACTTGCTCAGCCAATAGTTGTGCTCAATGCCATATGCGATCATCCAGTTTATCTTGGAGTCTGTGTCGGCAATGGCCATATAGAGAGTGCCCATGATGTGATTGAAGAACAGATTGGCTGAGAGTAGCCTCATCAGAGCTAGATACTGACGAGTGGTGCTGCCAACATGAACGTAAGTGATTATTATTTAATCGATCCTTGGACTAAGCAAGATTACAATAAGACTGATAACGTAGGTGGCAAAGGCAGGCTGAATGGTGTAAGGTCTGCTAATCATAAGCATGATTGAAAAGAAGAACAAAGTGTCAGTAGCAAACTCAATAGAGTAGAGGTAGTCGAGTACGATTTTCTCCAATCTGAGCAACCGATATCCGTGAACTGTTTTGACAGCGGTGAAATTCCGAAGGATTTTGATTCCGCTGAGAATCAAGCAGACATACTAGCTGGTGATCAGCCATTCGGTACCCATCTCCATGGCTCTGAACTGGTAGAGAAAGCACTAGAAGGAAGAGATGACCTGCATGTACACCACAGCAAGAAATGTCAGCAAACTGATCCACATATTGAGCAAATTGTTGAGCACGATGCCTTCAATGTGTTTGACCTCCACCTTTTCGTCTAACTCTTCGACCCTTTCCACAAATTTCTAAAAATCTTCATCATCTTCGTGGATGGGCACTTTGACCTTGTTGCTAAATGTATTCCGCTTAAGTTTGCTTACGAATTGCTTCACCTTTTCCTGCACGTGGATCTTTCTGATGACAGCTTTCAGAGGCTCGGCATCCTCCAGGTACCGGTCGTGTATTTAGTCCTCGTCGTCGGATTTGTTGAAGGCGCTCTTCATAGAGGCTCTTTTCAAAGGATCCTCTCCCTGGTCGCCCTTGAGGGCTGTTCTTTTTTTGATGACCTGCATGTTCCTTTAGTAATCCCTGATTCGCTTCTAGAAGATGCTTTTCCTCTTTTCGACCTGCATACCCCCTGCTAAGATTTGAAATAATGGTATTAAAATATGCTATGGCAACTAACAGTTCTTTACGATGCTTCTGCTATATTTTAAATAGAATGGGTAATAGCAAGTCCCTCTACTCCAAGCAGGACCTCCTCTACTACCACATCTAACGCAAAGACATCCCAAATGTACGTACCTTGCTCGAGAAACATCCTGAAATCGTCAATGATCCTCTTGTCAAGGACAACAAACAAACTGCCCTTATGAGAATTGCATTTAACGGCAACCTTGAACTGCTCAACCTGCTCATTTCCTTTAATGCTGATCCCAACGCAGTCACTCCCAAAGGAGAGACAGCTCTCTCCATCGCAGTCAAGAGGGACCGTCTGGAAATTGCATAAAGACTGATTGAGGCAGGAGCAAATATCAACCACACTTCTCCCTTAGGATTCAGAATACTCGACTATGCCATTTTGGGAGGGTTCTACGAGCTGTCCAGAGTGATATTCTCTCGACTAGAGCGAAAGGATAAGGAGGCCCTTCAGGACCCAGAATACTATGAAACCAATGGCAAAAAATATGCCTACCGCTATGTGAACTATACTCAGTTCCTAGAAGGGCTTGTTCTTAATAAGGACTACAGTTAAATGCCTAACTTCCTCCGAAAGTAAAAGAAAAAGCTACAAGACCCTGTGGTTGATCCTCGCTAGACCTGGAAACAATGGTTCAAGCGTCAAATGGAGTGGAAAGACGCTCCATTGGTCGAAAGAAATTCTTTACCCGAGAACCTCCAGCCTCAGAATCGAACTTTGGGCAAAGTTCACCACTACACAAACAACTGGATGAGCACTCACATGGCTCAGAAGACCCATCTTCACCCTGTCGAGAACAGATAATGCATGTACCTTTGGCTTTACTCAGTTCTTAGATGGCCGACCTCAACACAAAAAAGAACCCCACTGAATAAAAGTTCCACGAAACCCGCTCATAAGTATGATGATATGTTCTTGACTTTGATATAATATAGTTGCCTGAAAATAAGTATGGATGACTCAAACGATTCTATTGTGGAGATCCCGAAACCTCGGCATCGCTGTTTCTACATTAATTATAAAATGGATAGGGCAGTGGGCACACAGGAGAAAATGATAGTGCTGGAACAGGAAGGAAAGTCGGCTGGATGGTCAGTAGATGCTAGACTAAGAAGTTGCTCATAGTTTCTCCAATGCCTGGAGGACGAACATTAGCTCAACGACCAAGTTGCCCTTTGCATCACCTTACCATAAAGTTTGACAGCAAATGCCGAGCTCATAGCCCTTATCGAAGACTTCTACCAAGCTCACCACTACAGCAGATAGCACATCAAGATAAACAAGGTAGTTTATTGGATAAGTAGATCACCATGGAAGGCTATAAAAAAGCATTCGATTCAGTGAGCCTTCAGTACTTAGAGCAAAAAATTATCAGCCAGAACGAAAAAACGATTCGATAGCTATTAGATTTGGTTTAATATCTAAAGTTCAACGATCTCAAACAATTGCTTACAGTCTATGTCGCCAGTCAGTACTTCTATGACTTCAACGATAAACTTATGCATAAAAAAATCAGAGAAGCAGGAGCCTTCTACAGTCGTCAGGAATAAATCGTCCTCCATCAAAGGCTCAAACCCTACGCTCAGCAACTCAGTGTTGATCTGCTGTAAAATCTTAGGAATAAGTACAGTTTGCTTTCAAAGCAGGTCAAGCCTTCTGGGAGAGATAATTTATGATTTTTTAAAGTGATTTGTTATAGGCTCATGGGAGTGAATGTAAAAATGAAAAAGTGATGATCGTTGATGAGTTTTTATTCTCTGTATTTCCTTAACATTTTGATTATGAACCTTGAAAAAGGTGAAAGGAAGCGTTAGTGAAAGGCTGGTGATCTTTTAATGGTGATGTCTGGCGAGATGAAGTAGTCGCTGAAATTATAAACAATGGGTCAAAAATAAAATAAAATAAATTATCAAAGGTGGTAGCTGGGCAGCAAAAGAAGTCCCCTGCAACAACAATAGCCCTACTAACCTATAGCTGAAATACAAAGAAAAAAATTATAAGTTGAAGTGAAATGGAAAAATAAAATCGATAGATCGGATTTTAACTTGCTAGAGTTAGAAGGAGCAGTAGGGAGGATTGAACTTCAAGGCGGAAAGGGATTTATATTTTTATGGAGTTCTAACTTTTTTCTGCTTCTGGAGCTCTGATATTCTTACGGAAAATCCAGTGACGAAACCTTATTAATTAATCTTCGGCAATGGGTAAAAGGATAGCTCTCCGCAGAAACACCTCTCCCTGCAAGATGGAATCTCCATAGCCTTACTTAGAACACCAAAAAAGCACCAATTTCTCCTTGACAGAGAAAAACTACCTGGAATTCTTTGAATTTCTAAAAGAGCTTCATCTCACTCCCTCCACTGCTAAGCCACCTCAAGAGGCTCACTAAAACTCTCTCAATCTCATTACTTCATCCCTCCTCTATTTCTTCAATCAGACCAAAGCCTACACCTCTCGGTAGCTCGAGTGCTCCACCATATGCCTCGCCAACCTGTTCGGTGTCCTGGGCAGCAATTTAACCCAGCTGACTCTAGGCCGGTAGTTCGTGTTGAAGCTGAGGAGGTTCAGCTGCGAATTAGCAGAAGACACTCTGCAGCTGGGGTACAATCAGAAGGTGCAGGCCCTTCTGTACATATTGGTGATGCTAATATACAAAGAAAAGGCGGGGTAGATTTGCCCCATAAAATAGCTCAACAAGCTGATCTGGACCGATAGAGCGCTTGTGTCATCCCTTCTGAGGCTAAAGCTTCCTCAGGACAAGCGGATGTCCAAATTTTACGGAATAGCAATTGTGTATCTTTCGAACCGCAAGAATAATCCTAAACTCAAAAAGCTGATAGTCAGTAGCATTTTCAACAACTTCTAGTCCATCGAGCACGAAACCACCCTTCTCAACCTATTGGTCTACCTTCGCAATGAGAAGAACAAGGTCACCCTCAACCTCAGAGATATTCAAGAAGGTCGAGTAGTCAAGCTTCTGATCAGTGCCTATCCCAGGCATATTCATTAGTACCATTCTTACTACATTCTGGACTATCTACATCATCTGGTGGCTCTCTTTCCTGCTCTGGCCATCCATGTGGCATCCTCAAGCTTCATTCCCTACCTCATAGAAACTGCTTCACCTACTAACCTGCACCACCCACTTCACTAATCCACCATCATTTCCTTTACCCAATCTACTTTCAAATATATCGAAGCATCTCACAAGCAACGCCTGATTGAAGCCATCACAACTATTCATCCTTTCAATCAATTCATAGCCATTAAACTAGTTCAAATGTTGGTCAATCACGAACTCGACTGGAGCCAACTACTGAATCTGGCCTACAAAGGATATTTTGACAACCTTTTAGAAATCGTTAGTAAAGAGTAAGAATAAGGAGTCAGGAAGAGTGCAGCTGAACAATACTTGAAGGTCGTTGAGAAGATAGAGACAATTAATGAAGCTGCAGGAAGCTACTTACTATCAAAAATGCAGAATAAAGTGAGCAGATCTAACAGTCCCTGGCTGCAAATGATGCTGGACAACCACAGTCAGAACCCTCTGTCTGTTAATATCCTTCTGATGTGAATATTACTATCTATTCTCATTCTCTATAACTCAAATATTAAACCGATGAGGAAAGTCACCCGATAGGAAGAGCACGAAGAGGATAACAACAACAGCAAAATAAACAAGTCAAGGTCACGCTCCAGATCGAGATCGAGGTCGAGAGATGAGTAAGGCAGAAGCCATGTTGTGGAGGTCAGCGGTTATCACAATATCCTCCTTCAATCTAGGGACAAGTTCTTCAGGAAAAAAATATTTTGCAGGACATGTGATAAGTAGACATGCAGCATTCGCAGATTGGAAGCCAATGAGTTCACCTGGGTCTGGTGTGCTCTTACCACTCTCACTAGCTTCTGCCTTGCTACTTTCCTGATCGAGTCATGCAACGATCAACTCTTATACTGTTCAGAATGCCTTGAGCTTAAAGATTAAATCAAAGGAACAGCCTGTAGCTGTTTTAAGTGCTGCAGATAAAATTGATTATTTTGAGTGTTTGTCAATCTATTATTCCTTGCTTTATTAAAGTGGTTGCATGGTGGAAATTGCTATTATATTTTTCATTGGCAGGGGGTTGGTTGAGGTGAGTGTTTCGAGGGTCTGATTTATTTATTAATTGGCTTATTTAATATAATATTTTCCTATCCATAAATGGCATTCGTCAAGCTCGTCAAGAACAAAGCCTATTTCATGCGCTACCAGACCAAGTTCAAAAGAAGACACACCGGTAAGACCGACTACTTCGCCAGAAAGAGACTCGTCCTCCAGGATAAGGACAAATACAACACCCCCAAGTACAGGCTCGTCGTCAGATTCACCTGCACCAGAGTCATTGCTCAGGTCGTCTACGCCACCATCCAAGGTGATAAGGTCTTCTGTGCCGCTGACTCTAACGAGCTCAGAAGCTTCGGCCTCACCGCTGGTCTCGCCAACTATGCTTCCGCTTACGCAACTGGTCTCCTGGTCGCCAGAAGACTCCTCAAAAAAGTTGGTCTCGACACCATGTACGACGGAAACAAGGCCTACGAAAAGAGTTACGACGCCAGTCAGGATGAGAAGGAAAGAAGACCCTTCAAGGTCAACCTTGATGTCGGTCTGAAATCCACTTCCACCGGCTCAAAAGTCTTCTCAGTCCTCAAGGGTGTTGCTGATGGAGGTGTCTTCATTCCTCACTCCAACTCTAGATTCCCTGGCTTCAACCCTGATGATGAGAATGCCGACAACAAGGTCCTCAGAGAAAGAATTCTTGGTGTTCATGTCGACAAATATCTCAAGGAACTTAAGGGAACAGAAAAAGAAAACGTTCAATTCAGCAAGTGGCTCGAGTGCCTCAAGAATACTGGCTCCAAGTCAGTTGAGGAACTATACAAGAAGATCCACGCTGAGATCAGAAAGAGCCCCGAGCACAAGAAGAGGGCTGTCAAGCAGAACCCCAAGAGAGACCACGCCAAATTCCAAAACAAGAGACTCACCAACAAGCAGAGAAAGGACAGAGTTCAGAAGAAAATCGAAATCAGACAAAAAGAGCTCGCAAAGCTTGCCAAGAAGAAGCAATGATTTCTATTTAACTTAACATTCCAATATATATTACTTACTGTAAAATCATCATGTTTGAGGGCCAAACCTTGAACCTCCGGCTTGACCATACTTGTCCTCAATCACATGAAAGCTGTTTGTCTTAATAATTGCCTTTGGAGTCAGCTCAGTTGTTTCAGATAGATGTTGGCTAGTCTACTTATGCGACTATACCTTTCGAGTTGGATTTTTTGAGCTTTTATAAGGCGGTTGGGCATTCTATGAACTGAATAATTCGAGATTTATTTCTTTGATTAACTTTAGCTCTTCTTTCAGAATCTGAAGGCTTCCTTTTCTCTGAATGTTTTTGCTTTATTTTTCAATACATTCACGGTGCTTTATGAACTAGTTAATTTATTGTTTTTCAAATTATCGGCTGTATTAGGAAAACAGATTGACCCCTCCTGCTTTAATTTTGCCAATGTTTCCCAGCATCGGTGAATCTTCTCCATCGCTCTCAGTGATAATATAATCTTCATTGAATGAAAAATGTTTGTTCCCTGTTTAAACCAAAGATGATCTTTTCATTATCTGTCTTTCTTGAAATCTTTATTATCTGCTGCCTATCATCATCGACTGCATCAGAATGTTGTCCCCTTTCTTGCTTTCAGGAGTTGAGTAGCCAGAATCTTAGCCGTTCACGAACATGCTATCACTCAGTGGTTTCTTTATATCCAGAAAACTTTTGTACCTTTTTTCGGTTGGAATATGTAACCTATTAACGTTGAGATGACTGGCGTTTTCTTTGTTTGAAAGTTTATCGTACTGTTTGATGATATGCTCTCTATCAAGGTCATCAAAATCCATAATCAGGTGGCTAACACTCGATTAACCTATCTCATCTAAGGATTAAAACTCAACTTCATAATCAAATTTTCTGACTCCAAGGATTGAAAGAAAGTCTTTCTTTCTAACAGCTTTTTCACTTTCAAATATACAGTACTCCTCATCTGAATACTATATTTCATCTTTTGAATGAGTAGACTCAGCTGATGAATGCTCTTCCTCAAATTTACCAATGATGATATCACTCCAGTCCATGTCCTAAATGTACTTCTCTTTGTTAGTGAACTGTTTTTCATATATTGGCAGGCTTAGACTGGAGCTTTTCTAATTTTGACCCTATGAGTCTTATAGCTAAGATTATTAAATTATTTTTCCTTTCCTTTGATGCCTTTTTAGAAAGATGTCCTTCATATCATGGATGACCATCATAGGATGTTCATAGGTAAGTAGGTGGGCTGTACTATAAAAATCTGTCTAGACCGGTAGTTACTTTTCAATAGCTTCATACGGTCCTTGATCTCCTCCTTCCCATTGTTTTTTCTCTCATTATAGTATTTCTTGAGGTACTCAACCTCTTCAACATAGTCTAATAGATCTGTGTAGTTTCTCGATTGCTCACTATTTTTGTGGTAGATGATGTTATTGATGCCCTTGACCACAAAAAAGCTAAATTCGTATTCGTATTTATTTTGAAGCAGGGTGGCTGCTGCCTGTGTGAGGAAGACACTACCTTTTAAGGGATGATGCTGATTCTCTCGATCTTGGTTCATGTCTTCAGCTTATACCAAATAACAATAATATTGACTATTCTCTCACTAAATATCAATAATCAACCAAAATTATGCTTCCCTCATCCATAAACTCCTCAGCTTAACATTCGCTCCACTACCACCCTCTCAGTTTCTGGCATCTTTCTTCCCACTCAAAATCACAATCGTACTTTTAGTCAAACATCAAGGTGAATCTGTTCCGATCCAGGAAGCTCTCATCGTAGAGATAGTATGACTCGTTCTTTGAGTAAAAATGATCGATGCTCGGCCTAAAGAGTGGATCCACACATATTCGAAACATGTTTTCCATCATTCTTGGAATCAGTCTCTCTAAAACTCTTGAGCAGAGCTCTAGGCAGGGGTTTGTGTTGATCTCGATCAGGTAGGGCTTGAACTGATTGTCGATAATGAAGTCTAGTCCAAACAGCTAGAATCCAGATTTTTTTCTCGAAGAATCTATTCTCGAATAGGTCGCTTTAATGGCTTCAATAGCCAGTAATTTCATTTTTTAGTGAAGAGAAGACATTTGCCAGCTCGATCTTGGAAATTTGTGATCGAGGTACCTTTGAAACTCGCTATAGTTGAGTTTGTTTCCATCTTAATATTTCCCGTAATTTTATCCATTTTTCTGAACAGCGTCATTGGTCAAATGAATCAGCTGATCTTTAAGGTTTTATAAATCGTAGGGCTCTGAAGCTGTTCGGATGTAGCCCTCCTCATACCAGTAAAATTTATGACGGCCGTTGATGGTTAGGCATATCATGTAAGTTCGAATGTCGAACTTTCTGTAATTGTACAGCAGAATGTTTTTGAGATAAGACTGGACTATTAACTTTTTGGCTGAGGATAGTTCAGACCTTATAAAGGAAAGGGAGTTTGATAGTTTGATTCCCATTCCTCTATTTGAATTTTAAGCAGGTTTGAGGATCCAAATATTATCTTTTATTTTGGGCTAGTTGAAAACTTTTTCAAATTCCAGGAAAGTTTTCCTGTTTCCTTTTTCGAGGTAAAAGGTAAGAGGGACCACGTCAGCCACATCTTTCTTCACAAACCGATAGTACTACGATAGGTTATAGTAAAGTGCATTTTTATTACCGAACATGTAATTGTGTTCATAGTGGTTGTGCAACAGTTCAGGAACATGAATCTTCTACAGTCGCAATTATGATTATTTTGGGTCCAATTTAGTGTGATAACGTTTATGTTGACGATCGTGAAAGATAAGATTTAGAGAAGATTCTCTTGCTTTAGGAGCCTATGAAAATAGTGTGCTGTTTGTCCTTTTTGATGTCTTAAGATTGCCAGGACTTTCAGGAACTTCAGTCTATTCTTCCTCATAGGGAATAACAGTTGTGACCCAACTCTCGTCGTTGAATGCCTAAAGTCTATCGATGACGCTGGGAATCCTGAGTTGGCTCCAGATAAAGTGGGCTTTGGCAATATTGTTTACTTCAACCCACCACCCTCGTTTCCTCATCAGGGATCTCACCAAGTTGGAGTTGTTGCCTCCTCCAATGTAATAGTAGTATCGCTGTTTTTCCTTCTTTCCTTTATTTTATTCAACCTCATTTTCCTAATTTTATTGTTTGGGAAGTATTTTGCAGTGAAAAGAGTTGAGCACCAGATCTAGGCAGTCAAACATTTTGAACATCTTCTTTTGAAAAGAACTGATTTATTCGGTTATAAGCCTCGATTTTCCTTTCTTGTATCTGAGAGCTTCATCTAATTTTCTAATCATAAGATCCTTATTGTTACAGGCAGGTGTGTCGGACGTGGTTTTCTTCCTGGAGAGAATGTTACAAGACTCATCTAAAAAACAGTCAGTCTTATTACTACTTTCTCGGGTTACAATTTTTTTTTCTTTTTCCTTGATCCTTTCCTGTTTCAGCTATTGTTTGGGAGTGTCAATTGCCTTGATCTGGCTGATGTTAAGTCCAAAGTTCCCCATTCTCAAAGAGTCTTCATTTTATCCATTATTCTATCTGGCGTTTGATCTTACAATTTTTTTAATTCTATCAGCAATAGCCTTTCTAAATTATTATGGTCTATCCGCCATGACCACTTTGTAGTTTTTAATGCTCTTTTTCTTTGCCTGAGTAGAGATGTCAGTATCCAGACTTGGCTAGCAATACCACCTGGTCCTTGTCTTAGAATGCCTGGGAATGTACTCTAGCCGAGGCTCAGCTTGCTAAGTCCTTATATAATCTCTTTTGAGGGAGATGGATTGTTTATGCTAAGGTTGTTGGCTGCTTTTGGGGACAATGTTGGTGAGGACATATGAGGAGTAGTGATTGTTCATTTCAATTGAGCTTTACTGCTTGATCATCTTGTTGACGACGAACGATCTGAGTATCAACGAAAGTACGTGATTTTGCTGTTGGTTTTTTTGTTTCTGCTGAAAGTCCGACGATTCCTGTGGGGATCGTTGTGTTAATTTATTTTATTAAACATATATTATTGCTTCATTGGACTAACCTTCTGATCTCATTCATTTATCGCCAGCTTATCAATCATTATAGTGAGATTATCAATACTCAAAGAGCTAAAGCCATCAACCTAGATTCTCTAAAAATGTCTCCACTTCCAGCACTAAATTCTCAGCTGCGTTCTTCTCCTCCGTCTCGGAAACGCCTTCCGAGTCACCTTTTTCGCTCTATGTAAGCAAAGGAATACCAAGAACTGTGCGAGTCCCTCGAATGCTTCAATCAATTTTTGCTTGACATTGGACAAAACGCTTCCAGACTCAATCAAAAACTATTTCTGAGTTAGATAGCTGAATTACATTTTTGCGGAGACTGGCTTCGATTTCTTAGTCCTTGGTGATCTGATGCTCTTCCTCAAGTTTTTATATTTTCTACTCGATGGTCTTGGTTTATTTTTCATAGGACTCATATTCCTTTCGCAGCCGTTTGAGCATGGCCGTCTTGATCTTGAGCTGTTTGAGGTTTTCAGCTGACATGGATGATTTGAATTAAATAATATAAGGCAAGGAAAATGAATAATGGTGAAAGACACTTCTGAGAAATAAGTCTTTAATAGAATCACCAGTATCAAGACTCACACTGTCAAAAAATGCTTACGATTGAGTCATATAATTTTGAGTACCAGGGATCCTAATACTCAAGAGTTTAGAACTACCCGACGGTGTAACCGGCCTTCTCATAGAGCTAGATGACACCCCGGCCGTACCTATCATGGTAGTGCTATTTGATGACATTTTCAATGGCTTTTTGATCATACTCAACTGGATAGGACTAAATGTTACTTTGAAGTTAGTTGCTCATTGATAACAAAGTTTTAAGAGCTATAGTGAGCTCCTTTTCTTTTTTGGCCTTGTGCAAAGCCTTGATCTTGAGAACCATAGTATCTGTCCACTATAGCTCTTAACTGTAAGGTAAGTTTTATAATTTTCCTTTGATCTTGCTGAGAGTATCCATGAGGTTGACGGTATTCTTCTTGCCCTCATCTTCATATGCTTTGTCTAGTCTGAATGTCGAATGGTATACAATTTCATGCACTCAAGATTATTGTCCCTACGATGCACTCTCTTCGGTGAAGTTTGCCTATGATCGAATGGGTAAGAGTTCATTTTGTTGTTATTATAAATCAAAATTATGAAGAAGCCACCCATCAGTCGTATTTCCACCTGGTGAAGCTACTCGGCTCCTCAACGGCAGATACCATCACGTGGTAATATTTTATCATCAGCTTCTTCGATTTGATGCCCATCATGCCCCTCAATATCTTGTGCAAAAATTGACCTGAGTTCATCTGACGACGTACTCCAGCATTAAACCACTTATTGTTCAATGCTTTGCGAATATCCTCAAAGCCCACCCTGTTTGGCGTAAATATCTAATCCACAAATGTAAAATCTTCTGTTTCTTCCTCGGGGCAAGACACCAAATCTCGAAGAACTTAGCGTAACTTTGATCTAAAATGACGGTTCAAGTTTTTCGTTTCAGTGAGCTCCTTGTCAGCACAGCCTGTCATGTTCGAACTCTTCCTCCTGTTTTTTATGATCTGATCAGGGATCTCCTGGTCTTTGCCTTTCTAGATGATTAAAGATTGACAGGAGTCTATCTCCTCATCCATCTCCTCTTTCAGCTCTATTAACCTTTCAGTTTAAGAAATATGAAAGTCCTCAATAGTCTCCATCACTTTCGCAAGAACGTCTCCTATTTTGGCACTCGGGGACCACTTTTCGGAGGTGAGAAGTTCATTGAGGGCAAGGAAATTTGGAACTATGTATTAAGGGTGCTGCTGGGTAAGATTGCAAGAGTGAATTTACAACTTGGGAGGTTCTTCTGGATATTTTTAGCTGAAAATGACTCTGATGTTTTATTGAATGCTCTAACTAGTTCATTAGCTACTTTGTTCTTTAGTTTGTGGTACAGTATTATCTCGATCTAGGACAGATTTTGTATATCCTGTACCTTTATTCGCCCTCTCAGGCCTTCATGCTTGAACAGGGAAAACAGTTCGTTTCTTATCAGTATCTTCTGACTCTCGCTCAACTCCGTCCCCCTGCCCTTTTCGGCAGTTTTTTCTTCCATCTTCGGCATGCGTTATTCTTGAATGTCTTCGATGACCTTGGGACCGACTTCCTATCTTTTTCCAGCCTCCGGAGTGTTCATTTTATTGTTGGGTAAGCTACTATGATATAATTATTTGTGAATAACCTATTTTCAATGTCACAATGAGTAATATAATGATCTAAACAAAACTACCTTTATTATGCCTAACCCAACATATAATAAATGACATATGAGAATGTAATGACCTGATTATTAATATCAAAAATGAAGGATTTTGAGATTTTTCCGAGCATAGTGTTTCTCAACTTTGCTTGCTGTCTTCTCCAATAGTTATTCTAAAAATGATATGTTTGCCTTCCTTTCATTGAAACTGTTCCTGTTGAGGACAGGAAGCATCGGTTCCTTCACATAAAATACGTCATCCACTATTATCGATTTTTTGCTTATTGATTATCTCTCCTTCAATACTTTTCTCTTTGTACGCCTATCTCTTAGGTTCATCTCCTTCCTCTGCTGCCTCTCCTTCCCAAATTATTCCTATTCTTTCTCAAGTTCATCACAATAGCTTAGTGTGATTTGGTTAAGCTGCTTGTTTTTGTTGATGTCAAAGTAAGGATAGGCTTCTGAACCAAAAGGATCTGAAAACTTTTTCCAATTCTTGTAATGAACTTTGTTCAGTTAAATATCAGAGTCCTATAATCCATCTATTACTGTAGTATTGTTGAGAATGGAACTCTTGCATACTGGAAGTGTCGGTGGCTAGAGCTACTGGACACTGATTACTTTCAACTTTCTCTGGATCTTTTCTTTAACAGGAGATAATCGCTATATAGCCTTGGTAGATTTTTACTTCTGAAGGGTCTTGGTTTTTCCTTCTTTTATGGGAGACTTTATAGGAGTCATGATTCCATTTGGCTTTTGAGCCTATTCAGTTGCCTTTTTCTTCTTACTTTTTGGAATATTTTTGATGACCTTTAAACTTTCATCAGAAGCATCAGCTTTCATCATAACTTTGAGCTATTTGTCAGTGTAGTCGCAACCTTACTCAAAGTCAGAATCAGAGGACTATCCTTTGTCAGTTTTAGTCGCTTTTTCGTTTTATCCACTTGTCTTGCCCTAGTCCTTCAAGATTTATTGAAGAAGATCTTTGTCGCCTGAAAGTGCCTCTAGGATACTTTTATCAATGTTGAATAAATTTGAGTCAATGCCTGTCCTCTTTGATTTTCTATCTTCCTTTGAAGGGGATTTTATTGAATCCCTTCTGATTTTTTATTTTGATCTCATTTTCAAAGCTTATTTTTACTCCTTAATCTCTTATCTTTTTGGTAGTTTCAACAAAATATTTGTAAAAGGGTCCAGGCTGTGAGCTATTTTTTCTCCAACAGCTCGATAAGATTCTTGATCGAAAATCTTATTCTCCACCCTCGGTCCATATCCGTGAGAACTGGCCTCTACAGTAAAGGGGAATGCCACATTAGCATTTTTAAGCATGATGGCTCTACTGGTATGAATTTTGCAGGCACTGATTTTAAAGACGCAGCTGTAGTATCGAAAAGCATCTGACATTTTGGATATTATTTTTGGAAATAGTCGACAGGTCAAGTAGTGCCTGTGGTCAATGGAATAGTTTGGACCATACATGAATGCACTTCTCTTGGTCGAATGTCCATGAAAATCTAAAAATATCAGGGGGTTATTTTTCTCAGCTACCGCTTTGACAAGTGCAACTTATTCATACTGATCAGGACGATGAAAAAATCGATTGATATCTCTGCCAACTATTGAAGTTCTGAAGTTCCCAAGGACAACTCCGTCTACGTTGATCATTGGGATGATTCTAAAGATTATTTTTTATCTGAGAGCATGAGCTTTGGGAGAGCATATGAATCTAAGAAATCCATCCATCATCCAGCTACCTTGTGTTTCACCCGGATGAAGCCTACCAATAGCCATGCAGGTTGCTTTGCTTTCATTTTAGTTGGGATTAGTAATATGCAAAATGGGTATAGTGAGTCCTCCGGTTGAGTAATTTTGATAATTGACATTCACAATCTGAGGGTTTTCTTTCTGCAAGGTCCCGACTGTATGCATCAGATACGAGTATGAATACGGAATACAATAAGCAAAATAAACATAGCTGTCTTATTTGCTAAACTCATATGTCCAAGAAAGGCATTTCTTTACGATGGGTTCATCTTCTTCACAATACCTGAAATTTTTATCGGTATATGACACATCTTCACCACCTTGCTCCCAAATTTTCTTGGAGGACCGAAAACAATATGGTCTCATGCCCTAGTTGTAGAGAAGTCCACTTTTTTGGAAATTAATTAGATTAAATTTGACTTTTTCATTGTGTTGGAAGTTGGTAACCTTAAAGTAGAACCAAGTAGTGTGGCCTTTGGTGTTGCTATCGACTCGCATCATCAAATCGTACTCATAAGGACTGACTAAGATTGCTAGATCCAAATTTCCACACTCGAAGTTAGAGTGGAATTGCAAGTCAGACCTCTTTACTGTTGGGTTCATTCCTGTAAAGAGCCTGTACTATAGAGGTCGAATGGCAAAAGGCTTCTATCTTTCTAAAGAGTATTTAAACTCAAATTTCTCAATTTTTTCACCATACATGTCAGCTTCATCTCTCAGCTAATTATCTCCTTCAGCATTTTTACTGTATGCTTTGAAAGCCTTAAGGTTAGAAAGGTGTCGAGGGCCCATGTAGACCACCCGATAAG
>Ga0100385_1001697_pt1 | contig 21712 bp, 20 predicted proteins | sample CryGeymeta201509_FD_81543 | JGI IMG/M metagenome (GOLD analysis project Ga0100385, IMG submission 81543) | Groundwater microbial communities from Crystal Geyser aquifers in Utah, USA - Crystal Geyser metaG 2015-09 | ecosystem: Environmental > Aquatic > Deep subsurface > Groundwater | place: USA... | reverse complement strand
TCTCTCTTGAAACTCACGATATTATTGGAATCTTGATTGGCAACCAATAAAAATTTGTCATCAAGAGTCAATGAAAAATTTCTTGGATTTGCCCCTTTTACAGGTTCAAAACCAACCAATACCAAATCACCATTTTGTAAATTTACTTTAAAAATCGCAATTGAATTGTGTCCACGATTCGAAGCGTACAAAAATTTTCCATCATTTGAAACACGAATATCAGCCGCTTTTGTATATTTTTCATAGCCTTTAGGCAATGTTGAAACAGTTGTTTTAATTGAATAGTTTCCATTATTATTGGTAACCAAAGAAATAGTGTTATTCAATTCGTTTAAAACATACATCCAGTTCTTATTTGGATGAAAAACCAAATGTCTTGGCCCTGCAGCCTCGGCCATATTCAACGTTTTTTGATTGGTAAAAACCAATTCTTTATTTCGAGCATCAATCTTTGAAAACCACAATTGATTGGTTCCTAAATCGACTGAAATCACATCATTCGTTTTAGGATGAAACCAAGCAGAATGTGCATGAGGCGCTTCTTGTCTTGAAGTGGTTCCTTTGCCAAAATGCTGTTGAACAAACAATAAATCCGATAATTCTCCGTCAGCATTTAGTGCTAAAAAACCAACATTTCCTCCTGAATAATTGGCAACCAACACTTGATTTTTATGATTAACAGCGACAAAACAAGGATTTTCACCTCCTGATTTTGAAGTACTTTTATAAATCAACGTATCCTTTTCAATGGCAAACGATTTTAGATATCCACTTTTATTCTCAGCAAGTTCGCTAACTGCAATCAGTATTTTTCCATCTACAGTTTTTGCTAAAAAAGAGGGATTTTTTGTGATTGCTTTCAAACCATTATTCTTCAAAAATCCGTTTTTATCAATTTCATATTGATAAATCCCTTTGCTATCGCCATTTGTATAAGTGCCAACGAAAAAAGGCTCGCTATTTTCTGGATTTATTTTGGTTGAGGTACAATTCATAAAAATCGTGATGATGGCTAAAAAAAATATTTTTTTCATGTTATCTTACTTTAAATATTGGCAAAAGTTGAAAGGCTTTTTCAAAATGGGGTGAGTTTTCGTAAATAAAATCAAGTTGCCATTTTGGATTTTTCACAAACGAGGTATCTGTTTTAAATTTTTCTTCAAATTTAGATTTCAACAGAGGATTTTCAATCAATAATTTTTCGGCGATATCTTCAAAAACATAAGACGAATAGCCTTCTTTTTGTTGCAAAATGGTATCAAAAAAGTTCCAATTAAAGAAGGAATCTGTAGCTTCAGCTTCCAAAGTTTCTAATAAAAATCGCACTCCTTTTTGATTGGTTGAAATGTGTACATCACCTTTTTTGAAAGTGATTTTTTCAGTTGACTTTTTAATGCTTGTATTGTAGTGCAAATAATGCCCTTCAAAAGGAGCATTTACAGTTTTAAAATCATCAACATGATTCACCTCAACCAAAATTGTGGTATCTTTATCAAAAAGAACAAATTCTATTTGATTGATTTTCAATCTTTCAACAACTCTATGCCACCCTTTTTGTATAATATATGCTTTCGGAATTTCGATTTCTTTAGTAACCATAAATTCGTCAAAATACTTCACCTCTTTTTCAAACGGTTTTTTTCGATTGTAAAACAAACGCTTTCCATTGGTAACTTTACTATCAATATACCCCCCTTCAAAACCTTTGAAATTTAGAATTCTATAGTTATCGGAATCCACTCTAAACTGGATTGGGTAGGTTTTTTTTGATAAGATTTCTTGAGTGGCATTTGAACGCAATTCTTTGATTTTTTTTGTATTCATTTCTGTGAAATCTAATGCAGAAAAAAGCAATTCATACGTTTGTTTTACTCGAATCTTATAGGGTTTCAACATGTGCGTTTCCACCATCAAACCCAAAGTATGAAAAAGTGATGTGAAGCCTGTGGAATATCTTGGCGAATCAAAAAATTGTGAAAATCCAGCTTCAGGAGTATTTCCCCAAACATTTACGTAAGGCGTAATATCAATATTTTTCTTTGCAAGTACATTTTCAATTTCAGGACGCATGATACTTTCTAAAAAATCACCCAATTTGCCCCCTAATTTGTTATGTTGCGTAAATAAATGAGTAATTGTATATTGATAATCAGCGCCATTACTCACGTGATTATCAATAAAAACATCCGGATTTATAGTGTGAAAAATCTCTGAAAAAGCAGCGGCATTTTTAGTGTCTTGTTTGATAAAATCACGATTCAAATCATAATTTTGTGCATTTCCTCTAAAACCATATTCTTCAGGGCCATTTTGATTGGCTCTTGTATGCGAATTTCTGTTCAAAGCACCTCCAATGTTATAGACAGGAATAATGCAAATAATAGAATTTTGGTATTTTTTTTTGAGAGAATCGTTTTGAACCAAGTCTCTCAAAAACAGCATGGAAGCATCAATTCCATCGGATTCACCTGGATGAATACCGTTGTTTATCAGAATTTTGTTTTTTAAAGAGTTTTTGATTTCAGCAACATTGTCAATTCGTTTTTGGTTGAAAACAACTAGATGCAGGGGTTCTCCAGCATCAGTTTGTCCAAAAGAAAACATTGAAATCTCATGATAGGTTGTTGCTAGATTTGAATAATATTTAATAACCTCTTTATATTCTGGAGTTTCGGTTCCTTTTGATTTTTCGAAAAGGGTTGTAAAATCAGTAGTAATTTTTGAAGAAACTTTGCAAGAAATCATCAAAACAGAAAACAAAAAAACCTTTAAAAAATTTGAATGAAACAATTTCATACACCTTAAATTCTGACAGATTTTGGAACCAATTTTGTGTAATCGCCATTATTTCTGATCACATCTCTGACAATTGAAGAGGAAATATAAGACGTTCTTGCTGCTGTTAATAAAAAAACGGTTTCAATTGAAGAAAGATGTCTATTGGTATGCGCAATCGCTTTTTCAAACTCAAAATCCGCAGGATTTCGCAAACCTCTTAAAATATAACGAACATCATTTTTTTGACAAAAATCAATGGTCAAACCCGAATAAGTTACTACTTTTATATTTGTATTTTTTTCAAAACAAGCTTGAATAAACTGTTTTCGTTTATCTAAACTAAACATGTATTTTTTCTCGGCATTGATACCAATTGCAATGATGAGTTCATCAAAAAGTTTAGCACCTCTTTCAATAATATCAAAATGTCCCAACGTAATTGGATCAAAAGATCCAGGAAAAATGGCTTTTTTCATGTTTTTAATTTAAAGCCATTTCAATGGCATTATCTAATAATTCTCTCATCGAAATTCCTGCGGCAGCAGCTTGTTGAGGCAAAATACTCTCTTCAGTCATTCCTGGGACTGTATTCATTTCCAAGAAAAAAGGTTCCTCATTTACCAAAATATATTCTGACCGTGAAAAGCCACTCATATTTAAAACTTTATATACTTTTTTAGCCACTTCTTCTACCTTTTTTTGTACTTCCGATGAAATACGTGCTGGGGTGATTTCCTGTGATTTTCCCAAATATTTTGCTTCATAATCAAAAAAATCATTTTCGGAGACAATCTCAGTAATTGGCAACACTTTCAAGTGATTTTTATATTGAACTACACCAACAGAAACCTCTGTTCCATCCAAAAAAGATTCAATCAAAATAGCGTCATCTTCATGATAGGCTTTTTCAATTGCTGGTAAAATGGTTTCTTTAGTATATACTTTTGAAATTCCATAACTTGAACCTGCATTGTTTGGTTTTACAAAACAAGGCAATCCAACTTTTTCAATAATTTCGTCAAAATTCAATTCGTCACCTTTATTCAAAAAAACAGATTTTGCAGTTTTTATGCCATATTGTCTCACAACACTCAAAGTATCTCTCTTGTTAAAAGTTAGTGCCATTTGATAAAAAGGTGCAGAAGTGTGTTTGAGACCAATCAATTCAAAATAAGCCAATAACGAACCATTTTCACCAGGATTTCCATGAATTACATTGAAAACGCAATCAAAAACAATCATTTCATTATTCAAAATAAATGAAAAATTATCTTTATTTATTGGATATTCAATATCAAAATCATCCAAAGCCACCCATTTTTCTTTCAAAATATGAACACGAAATGGTAAAAATTTTTGTCTATCAAAATGTTTAAAAACCACTCCTCCACTTTTCAGAGAAATGTTTACTTCGGATGAATAACCACCCATGACAATGGCAATATTTTTTTTCATGGAATTAAAATTAATTGTAACAAATTTATCAAAATATAAATAGAATTAACCACGTTTAGTTTTTATATATTTGTGTAATCTGAAAAAACAGTGTATGAATATTTTTCAATTCTTTCAAAGTAGGCCATTTTTAAAACAATTAGTGATTTCTTTCGTTGTTTTTACAGTACTAATTATTGTATTATCATCTCTGCTGAAAATCACCACAAACCACAATCAGAAAATAGAAGTTCCTGATTTACATAAACTTAGTATTGTACAAGCAGAAAAAAGATTAAAAGATTTAAATCTTGATTTTAAAGTAATTGATAGCGCAAGTTACAATCCAACCTATCCAAAAATTTCGGTGATTGAACAAAACCCCGAAGCTGGAGAATTTGTAAAAGCAAAACGTAAAATATACATCACTTTAAACCCCACAAGATATAAAGATGTTACCATTCCAAATTTAAATGGGCGTACTAAAAGACAAGCAATTTCTGAACTGCAAGCTATTGGATTTATTGTAGGTAACCAATTTATATATATCAATGACATTGGAAAAGACGTTGTTAGAGGTTTGAGATTTAATGGAAATATTTTAAATCCGAATGACAAACTACCAAAAAATTCAATTATTGATTTGGTTTTGGGTGATGGTTTAAGTGGTACATCCGAAGAAATGAATCAACAACAAGACAGCACTTCACAAGGAGGAGAATAACATTTTGAGTTCAAAATTTAAGATTCAAAATTCAGAGATTCGAGTTTTGAGGTCAAGATTTAAAGTTTGAAATTAAATAGATTATTCATCTAAAAGAGTATTTTAAAACATTTAGCGTGCAAGAAAACGATTCTCAAGATTTTGAAAATGATGATTTGTATGAACATCACAGATTTGTAGCAAGTATTGGACAAGTTCCATTGAGAGTTGATAAATTCTTAATGAATTTTATTGAAAATGCTACTAGAAACAAATTACAACAAGCCGCAAAAGCTGGAAATATTTTGGTGAATGATGTTGCCGTAAAACAAAACTATAAAGTAAAACCCCATGATGTTGTTCGTGTTGTTTTGAGCCATCCACCACATGAAAATTTGTTGGTTGGTGAAGATATTCCAATAGATATTGTTTTTGAAGATGATACCGTAATTGTTGTCAACAAACCTGCAGGAATGGTGGTCCATCCGGGACATGGAAATTATTCTGGAACTTTGGTAAATGCTTTGATTCATCACATTGAAAATTTGCCTGTAAATTCAAATGAAAGACCAGGTTTGGTTCATAGAATTGACAAAGACACGAGTGGTTTACTGGTGATAGCAAAAACGGAATTTGCAATGGCAAACCTTTCAAGACAATTTTTTGAAAGAACTACAGAACGTTTTTATTATGCGTTGGTTTGGGGAAATATCGAGGAAAATGAAGGTACAATTGAAGGGAATATTGGAAGAAGTTTAAAAAATCGATTGCAAATGGCTGTTTTTCCTGATGGAGATTTTGGAAAACCTGCTGTTACACATTATAAAGTTTTAGAGCGTTTGACGTATGTAACTTTAGTGCAATGCAAATTGAAAACTGGAAGAACTCACCAAATTAGAGCACATTTTAAACATATTGGACATACACTTTTTAATGACGAACGTTACGGAGGCAATGAAATTTTGAAAGGAACAACATTTACAAAATACAAACAATTCGTAAACAACTGTTTTAATGTGTTACCAAGACAAGCATTGCATGCAAAAACATTGGGATTTACCCATCCTATAACTGGTAAATTTTTACAATTTGATTCTAAAATTCCTGATGATATGACCGCTTGTTTAGAAAAATGGCGCAGTTATTCTGAACACTCAAAACTAGAAGAATAATTTTTAGAAATTATTTCTTTCTTGTTACATCAAATAAATAACCAATAGAAAGTCCAACAAAACTTGTATTGCTCAAATTGGTTTCATTTGCAACAGGTTTTGGAATATTTAAATAATATCCCAATTCTACATCCCAAGATTTTTTTGAAAAAGAAATTGGAAAACCAATTTGTGTATTTAATAAATTAAAAACTTCAGTGCTCGTATATTCTAATACTCTTCTTCCATTAATGATTCTTATGGTATATTTCCCAAAAGTTTGATTTGCAATCACAAAACTAATATTTGGACGAAATCGCAAAGCGAAATTGGCGGTTCTTGAAAGTGTAAAATTCGCAAAACTATTGGAAACAATTTGATACGATTCATCTGTTCCAAAAATATAAGAAGCTGCTAATGTAGTTCCTAGAGTTCGTTTTTTATTTCTAACTCCAAGACTGACGTCTAGAGAATTGGTGAAATCGTCAAAATCTTCCGAATAAAAATATTTTGTATATCCTAAATTGTACATCCCATTTTTTGATTTTCCAAAGGTTTTAAAATAACCTAAAGAGACACTTGTAAAATCCCAACTTGGAGCAAAGTTTTCATAATAAATTCCTGAAATACTTGCATTAAAACCCGAGGAATGATAAAAAGATACTTGTGGAATGATATTGAATTGATCTGTTCCTGAATCGCGTCCTGAAAAAAAAGTGTTGCTATTATAGGAAAGTGAGGTGTAAATAAAATTATAGGTGTAATTTGATTCAAGAATTTCGTCTAAAAACTGTTGGTCATCAAAAAACAATTCATCAATCAAAGAATCTATATTTTCGTCATTATTTTCTTGACCATAACAACAAAAAGAGGTTGCTATTGAAAACAATAGCAACCAATATAATCTTATTTTCTTAATCATTTTTTTGTAAGAAATCATACTTATTGAGAGTTAATTTCCTCTGTTACGATGTCCTTTTCCATCAATTCTTTGATTTCTTGGCCCTTCTTTTAACTCTCCTCTGTCTTTCGAATTTCTTATTTTATCAATTCGTTCTTTCAACATTTTTCTTTGCTCACCTGTCAATGATTTTCTGAAATGTTCTCTGGTATCTCTTATTCGCATTTGCTGATTTTGAACCATATTTCTTTGCTCTAAAGAAAATGTTGCTGTTAACCGATTTCTAATTTCATCTTTTGATAAATTTTTATCTTGTAAGATTGCCAATTGACCTTTGGTTAAAGAGGTTTTAAATGCTTCACGATTTGATTTTAATAATTCTTGCTCTTTCTGCAACAATTTTTTTTGCTCATTAGTGAGCTCTTTTTTTATTAAATCGTAGTTAGATTCTTGGGCAACCATTTTTACGTTGAATAACATGCAGGAGATGAAACTGAAAATAAATAGGATTTTTTTAAGTAACATTTTTATTGTTTTACGCTTTTAACCTAAATTACAAATATATCAATTAATTTTTACAAGAATTATTTGCTACTCTTAATGCTAATTCACTAGCTATAGTAGTAGTTGTACCATCTTTGAAAGTAACATCAACCGGAAAAATTAGGGTTCCTCTCTCTTTGATTGTTGGATTTGCTTTGTGCCATTCTCTCAACAATTTAAAGTCTTCTCTCACATTTACAGTTATTACATTTGCATCTGGCATTGTAAAACTTACAGGTAAAACCAATTCAACACATTTTCTTTCGTCTCTATTTTTACGGCAAGAATCTTTTAAAACCAACAATTCTTCTTGATTTAAAATAGTTTGTGTAGTTCCGTCTTTCAAAGTAATATTAATTGGAAATACGAATGTTGGTCTGGTTTTTACAGTTGGATTGGCTTGATACCATTCTTTGATTAAAACCCAATCTTCTTTGCTTGTCAGCGTGATAGAAGAATTATCAGGCATAATAAAATCAATTGGGAAAACGAAATTGAAGCATTCTCTTCTTCTGGCATTTCTGTGCTCATCTTTGTCATTTAATTGTTTTCCGCTTAATGAAAAGTAAACATTACTTTTTAATTCAGATTTTGATACATTGTCTGTGATTAATGCAACTTTATACCCAAAACCTTGGGCTAATTGAACGCTTTCTACAAAACTATCAGCCAAATCTCCGTTAAAAGCGGTATTGGCTGCAGTTGGCAAACTAGTTACGCTTACTGTTGTTTTCGATGAACTTTCAATTTGTTCAATTAATGCTGTGTCATCAGCTGCTAATTCATCAATTGTTGCTTCGTTAGAGCAAGACATAAATAGGACAACTGATAAAAAAACACCAGCGATTGTTAGCGATTTTACACTTGTTTTAAAAAAGCTTTTGTTGGAAATGATTGTTTTCATAATGTTAAATATTAAGTTTTTATTGTTTCTTTTTATTTAGAACTGTGTTTTGAAAAATAGTTTGAAAAAATTATAAAATAATTGATTCAATAATACTTTTATTAGTATAATTATCTATTAATGAGTCTTCTACAAACAAAGAATTTAAAAATAAATTATCCATTTTTTGTTCAGAAAGTTCCGCTTTCAGCACAATTTCATTCATTAAAGTAATGTTTGAAAACGATTCTATGTCGTTTTCATCAACTAATAATGAATTAATGAGAATATCATCTGAAAAAGTGAGCAACTCAAAATCTACTGTTTTTTCTTCTTGAGAAAAATGGGTATTTTGAAACCAAATTGTCAATCCTAAAAACAAAATCAATGAAGCAGCAACAGCAAATTTAAATTGAGGTTGCAACCAAAAAATGGTTTTTCTTTCGGGAATAATTTTAGATTCAAGTTGTTTTTCTGATTGGATTTTCTCTAAAATAGACAATTTGGAAGCTACAAAATATCCTTCAGGAATTTGGGTTCCCAAATATTTTGAATGACGCTTGGAAATATCTTCAAAAGACGAATCTTCTAAAAATTTTTGCTTGCCTTTATGTTTGTTATATTGTTCCATATAAAAAGTAAGACCTTAGTTTTTTAAAATAGTTTGTTTTATAAAAATATTTTTTCTTCAATAATTTTTACGGCTGTATAATACGCTGATTTTAAAGTACTTTCAGATACATTTATCAATTCTGAAATCTCTTTAAAACTCAATTCATCAAAATATTTCATCTGAAAAACGCGTTTTTGTTTTTCTGAAAAACCTTCAACAATTTTGTGCAATTTCAATTGAATTTCGTCTCCGTTGAAATAAGCATCTTCAGACAAAATTTGTACTTTTTCTTCGATAAACTCCTCAGAAATCTCATACCCTTTTTTGTTATTTTTCTCTAAATAACGAATGGATTCGTTGTAAGCAATTCTGAACATCCAAGTATGTAAACTGCTTTTTTCTTGAAAATTTTGGATGTTTTTATAGACTCTTATAAAAGTATTTTGCAGCACATCATCTGCATTTTCATGAGTAATTACAATTTTTCTGATATGCCAATACAATCGCATTTGATAGGCATCAAGCAGTTCATTAAAAGCGCGATCTTTTAATGCAGGATTGCGCAACTTGCTCAGAAGTTCAGTTTCTTTACTCAAGTAAATGTTGATTAATCTGTTCTTTTGACCCTAAAAAATTGAAAAAGTTTGATGTTATCAGAAAATTTGATGAATATATAAAAAACCTATCAATTTTACGAATAAAAATATCATAAAACCCTTTGAATTTATTTTTCAAAAACAGGTTATGATTCGTATTTTTACATCAAGTTTTACAATTTTTAGATTCTAATTTTATGAAAATAATCATATCTCCCGCAAAATCATTGGATTTTGAAAGCAAAGTTCCAACGAGTTTATATACACAGCCTCGTTTTTTAGAGCAATCCACAAAACTGAATCAATTATTAAAAAAACTTTCTAAGAAAAAATTATCGGATTTAATGTCGATTTCTGACGATTTGGCACTATTAAATTATGAAAGAAATCAAACTTGGCAAACACCATTTACGCCAGAAAATTCAAAACAAGCTATTTATGCTTTTACAGGCGAAGTATTTAGAGGCATTGATATCAATTCGTTACCGATAAAAAAATTACCATTATTACAAGAAAACTTGAGGATTTTATCAGGATTGTATGGAATCTTAAAACCTTTAGATTTGATGCAAGCTTATCGTTTGGAAATGGGCACAAAATTACCTGTTGGAAACAAAGAAAATCTCTATAAATTCTGGGGAGATTCCATCGCAGATGCCTTAAATGAAGAACTTTCTGAAAATGAATTATTGATCAATTTAGCAAGTGCTGAATACTTTAAAGCGATAAATCAAAAGATTTTAAAAGTGCCCTTAATTACGCCTGTTTTCAAAGATTTTAAAAATGGGCAATATAAAACAATCATGACTTTCGCTAAAAAAGCCCGTGGTTTAATGGTGCGTTATATCATCGACAATAACGTAAAAACGGTTGATGAATTGAAACTTTTTGATGTAGAAAATTATCGTTTTGATGAAAATATGTCTTCAAATAATGAATTGGTTTTTACCCGCTAATTTTTCATGCGATACATCACCCAAATGTGAGGTGCAGTCACTGAGAGTAAAATGACAAAAACGATGGTTGATAAGCGTGTAACTTCGGGAATGAATTGATACAAAACAAATAATCCAACAACACTTATCGCCCAGAAAAAAAACGCTTTTCTCATATAAAGTAAAATACTATTCTTTGTAATATCACCAGAAATAAAAAGAATTTGATGAATGATAGAAGGAATAGAATGCCAAAAAATAAAATAAATAGCAAAACTTAATATTAAGGAAGACGCTTTAAAAACCAAAAAAAGTAGTCCTAAAAAAAATATTTCTTTGGCTAATATAGTTCCTTCAATTTCCTTTCTCCAAAATAAAAAAGCGTTCATTAATAAAAATAATATTAGAGAAATGATGAGTGTGTTTTGAACCAAAACCTCTGAAAAGGAAGCTTTGGTAAGTTCTATCATGATTGAATTTACTTCAAAAAGTGCTTCATAAAAAAGCATTGAAAAAATCAATAATCCATAAACAATAAAATAAATAGTATCGAAAATGGTATTTATGTTCATTTTTTCACTCAAATGCTCTTCACCAAAATGATAGGAACTGATAAAAATAAACAATAAAACTGCAAAAAAAGGACTCAAAGCATAGCTTATCCCAGAGAAAAAAACAATACCTAGATAAATTAATAGATTTTTTACGAATTTACTTTTGTTTACTTGTTTTAATGAAATAATCAACAAATCATTCGCTCCATGCATGATTCCTATAGAAATGATGAGTATGAATGCAATTGAATCTTCTAAGGGATTACCAAACTGAATGCTAAACCAAAATAAGAAAGCAGTAGAGAAAATCTTAAAATTTTGATAATTTTTAATAATGTTATTTTTCATTAAACAAAAATATAAAATTTAATTGTAATTTTGTTGAAGTGTTTATTTAATACTTTAAACAATTTATTACTAACTTAATTTTATACACAATGTTTTTATTTACAAATTTTTTAGCAGTTGCAAAAATGGCAACCGATGATTATGTAGGCTTTACATTCTTTGTAGGAAGTATGGCAATGATGGCAGCATCAGCATTTTTCTTTTTATCTCTGAACCAGTTTGACACTAAGTGGCGAACATCTGTATTAATTTCAGGTTTGATTACTTTTATCGCAGCTGTTCACTATTTCTACATGAGAGATTATTATTCATCATTTAATGAATCTCCTACTTTTTTCAGATATGTTGATTGGACTTTAACTGTACCATTAATGTGTGTGGAGTTTTTCTTGATCTTAAGAGCCGCAGGTGCTAAAGTAGGCTTGATGTGGAAGTTAATTTTCTGGTCTGTAGTGATGTTAGTTACAGGTTACTTTGGTGAAGTTGTTGCACTTGGTAATCCTACTGCTCAATGGGTTTGGGGTCTTGTTTCAGGAATTGCATATTTTATTATTGTTTACATCATTTGGTTTGGAGAAGCTAAAAAACTCGCAGTTGCTGCAGGTGGCGCAATTTTAAAAGCTCACAACATTTTATGTTGGTTTGTTTTAGTAGGCTGGGCTATTTATCCAGTAGGATACATTTTAGGAACTGAAGGTGGTTTATTTGGAATGCAATTAGTTTCTGATCCTAAAGCAGCACAGGAATCAATGGATGTAGTTTATAACATTGGTGATGCTATCAACAAAATAGGATTTGGTTTGGTAATTTACAATTTAGCCATTCAGAGTTCAAAAAAGTAATTAATTTTACATTTTAAAAATATGAATCTCAAGGTTTTAAAAGCCTTGAGATTTTTTTTTAACAATCAGCCAAACGAACTGTAACTGCAAGTCCGCCTTCAGAAGTTTCTTTGTAATTTTTATTCATGTCTTTAGCAGTTTCCCACATCGTGTCAATTACTTTATCTAAACTCACCAAACACTCTTTAGGATTTGTTTCCAAAGCAATTTCTGCTGCATGAATTGCTTTGATAGCGCCCATTGAATTTCGCTCAATGCAAGGCACTTGCACCAAACCTCCAATTGGATCACAAGTCATTCCCAAATGATGTTCCATGGCAATTTCTGCAGCAGACAAACATTGTGCAACTGTTCCTCCCAACATTTCCGTTAAAGCAGCTGCAGCCATTGCAGAAGAAACTCCAATCTCAGCTTGACAACCACCCATTGCAGCAGAAATTGTAGCGTTTTTCTTAAAAATACTTCCAATTTCGCCAGCTGTTAACAAGAATCTTTTTACATGACTAAAATCCGCATCGTGATTTTCTATGACCATATAATACATCAAAACTGCTGGAATAACCCCAGCACTTCCATTCGTTGGTGCAGTTACAACCCTTCCCAAAGATGCATTTACTTCATTTACGGAAAGCGCCAAACAACTTACCCATTTTAAAATTTCTCTAAATTTCACTTCTGAACTTCTGATAGCTGTAATCCATTCCTCAGGATTTGTATATGAAGTGTCTTTTATCAATTTTTGATGCGTATCAAAAGCACGTCGTTTTACGTTCAATCCTCCAGGAAGTGTCCCAAAAGTATGGCATCCTAAATACATAGACTCTAACATCGTATCCCAAATTCTACGTAATTGATGATCAATTTCTTCATATGACCGAAGTTCAAGTTCGTTTTTAAATACAATTTCAGAAATTAATAAGTTTTCTTTTTCACAATATTCTTCCAATTGAATAGCTCTATTGATTGGAAACGGAAAGTTTTTTTTACTGATTTCAATCTCATCTTCCAAAGAATTATTTTCTTGAACAATAAATCCTCCTCCAATAGAAAAATAAGTTTCTGAAGAAATTTCCTTATCCTCACAAAACCCTTTAAAAGTCATTCCGTTCGCATGAAAAGGCAAAAATTCTCTGTTAAATTTGATAGAGCTTCTCGGGAAAGGAATGATTTTACCACCTTTACAATATATTTCCTCTTGAATATTGATTCTCTCTACAATAATAAAAATATCTTCAATAGGAATGTATTCGGGGTCAGCTTCGCTCAAACCCAACAAAATAGCCAAATCAGTTGCATGACCTTTTCCAGTTAAAGATAAAGAACCATATAAATCAACCTGAATTCGGTCTAATTTCTTAAATAATTGTTCCGATTTTAATTTTTGAATCCATTGTTGTGCAGCTCTCCAAGGGCCAAGTGTATGAGAACTTGAAGGACCAACACCAATTTTGAGCATCTCAAAAACACTAATAAATTGTGACATTCGTAAAAATTATAAATTTGAATGCTGTAAATGTAAAAAATCCAACTCAATGAGCTGGATTTTTATCAAATTAAAAATATGTTTTTCTATTACAATCCATATACAGACGCTTTGTCGAATTTCTCAACAAGCAAATAATAGACAACAGCTCTGTATTTTTTTCTTTCAGATTTTCCAATAGCCTCCATGACTTCATTTATTTTTTCATCTAAGTCAGGAGAATCAGCCAAGCCTAATTTTTTTATTAAAAAATTATTTTTTATTGTTTCTAGCTCTTTAGCATCTGATCCTGAAACAGTTTCTGCATCTATTTTATAAATAGATGGACCTAATCCTTTTGTCACAGCAGCTAATAATTCAGCATTTGAATCAAGATTCTTTTTATCCATAAACTGCTTGTACAAAGCTACTTTTTCGTCGAATTTACTCATGATTATTTATGTTTAATTAATTATTTTTCAATTAAAATGCTTTGATATTAACAAATATAAGAAAAATTACACTGTTTTTAACTATTAAAAAATCGAATTAAAAAAATTTATTTATGTCAATATGTCATATTATCTATAAAAAAAACATAAAACTGTCATTTTTAAACCAAAAAAGTGGTTGGCATACAGTTTGCCTATAAGGTAATGTAAAATTGAGTTAAAAATTAAATATTAATAAAGTTATGAGTAAAATTATAGGAATCGATTTAGGAACCACCAACTCGTGTGTTTCTGTCATGGAAGGAAACGAACCTGTTGTCATTCCAAATTCAGAAGGTAAAAGAACAACCCCATCAATTGTTGCCTTTGTTGAAGGTGGTGAAAGAAAAGTTGGGGATCCAGCAAAAAGACAAGCTGTTACAAATCCAACAAAAACTATTTATTCTATCAAACGTTTTATGGGAAATAAATTTTCTGAATCAAAAAAAGAATCAGAAAGAGTTCCATATAAAGTAGTAAAAGGTGATAATGACACACCAAGAGTTGAGATTGATGGGCGTTTATACACACCACAAGAAATTTCGGCAATGGTGTTGCAAAAAATGAAAAAAACTGCAGAAGACTATTTAGGATATGACGTTACTGAGGCTGTCATTACAGTTCCAGCATATTTTAATGACGCTCAAAGACAAGCTACCAAAGAAGCTGGAGAAATTGCAGGTTTGAAAGTTCGTAGAATTATTAACGAACCAACTGCTGCTGCATTGGCTTATGGATTAGACAAATCAAATGATGATAAAAAAATTGTGGTTTTCGACTTTGGTGGTGGAACTCATGACGTATCAATCCTTGAGTTAGGAGATGGTGTTTTTGAAGTGTTGGCTACTGATGGTGATACACATTTAGGTGGTGATGACGTAGATCAGAAAATTATTGATTGGTTGTCAGCTGAGTTCAAATCTGAGGAAGGAATGGATTTAACGAAAGATCCAATGGCTTTACAACGTTTGAAAGAAGCCGCTGAAAAAGCAAAAATCGAATTGTCAAGCACCTCATCAACTGAAATTAATTTGCCTTATATCACTGCAACTGCAAGTGGTCCAAAACACTTGGTAAGAACATTATCAAGAGCAAAATTTGAGCAATTGATTGATGATTTGGTAAAAAGAACCATTCAACCATGTGAAACTGCGTTGAAAAATGCAGGTTTATCAAAATCAGATATTGACGAAATTGTATTGGTTGGAGGTTCTACAAGAATTCCTGCTGTACAAGAAGCTGTTGAAAAATTCTTCGGAAAAACACCAAGCAAAGGTGTAAATCCTGATGAAGTAGTTGCTTTAGGAGCTGCCATTCAAGGGGGTGTTTTGACAGGTGATGTAAAAGACGTTTTGCTTTTAGACGTTACGCCTTTATCACTAGGAATTGAAACAATGGGGAATGTGTTTACCAAATTAATTGAAGCTAATACAACCATTCCAACAAAAAAATCTCAAGTGTTTTCAACGGCAGCTGACAATCAACCTTCTGTGGAAATTCATGTCTTACAGGGTGAAAGAGCCATGGCTGCTGATAATAAAACCATTGGACGTTTCCATTAGATGGTATTCCGCCAGCTGGAAGAGGCGTTCCTCAAATTGAAGTAACTTTTGATATTGATGCAAACGGAATTATCAAAGTTTCTGCAACTGACAAAGCTTCAAACAAAACACAAGACATTCGTATTGAAGCCTCTTCTGGATTGAGTCAAGAAGATATTGAAAAAATGAAAAGAGAAGCTGAGGCAAATGCTGATTCTGATAAAAAAGCAAGAGAAACTGCTGAAAAAATCAACGGTGCTGATTCTATGATTTTTCAAACTCAAAAACAGTTGAAAGAGTTTGGCGACAAATTATCTGCTGATAAAAAAGCACCTATCGAAAGTGCATTGGAAGATTTGAAAAAAGCTTACGAAATGAAAGATTTGGCTCAGATTGATGCATCAATGGATAAAATTAATGAAGCGTGGAAAGTGGCTTCTGAAGAAATGTATGCTGCACAACAACCTGCAAATGGAGCTGGCGCGAACACCAATCAAGGACAACCAAATGCAAACCAAGGAGATAGCGTTGAAGACGTTGACTTCGAAGAAGTAAAATAATCATTTTAAAATTATTTTCAAAATAATAATTAAAATAGCCCAACACCTACAAGGTTACAAAAATCTTGTAGGTGTTTTTAGTTACCGTAAAATACGATTTTTAAACCCTTTAACGATAAAAATATACCAACAAGGTTTTAAAAACTTTACAAAATTTTAAGAAATTTGCAAAATCGTAACATAAAATCTGAAGCAACTAAAAAATCTATTTTTGAAGACCTACAATCATACCAACTTTTTTAAACACACTTTCTGTGAATTTCAACAAGTTCCCTTTTTTGAATTTCCAAAAAACGACTTCTTCAAAAGTAAATCAGATAGTTGTTATTTTTATTCAGATAAAGGAGTTTATCGCAAATCCAACCATTGGGGAAAAGTAGGTAATTGTCACTGGAAAATTCTTCCATTAGCAAATTATAAAAACCAACAAACCATCATTGGTTTTGCAACATGGCATCAATTTTTCACAATCAATTCATCTGAAAAAATATTTTTTATTTGGGTTGATTTTGAAAATAATACAGCCAATATTAAGGCTAAAGAAAAAAATTCCTCTGATGTTTTGTTAAATTTTTCTGATGCGCAAGAAAAGCTAAAAAAAATTCGTGATTTGCTGAAAATTGATGGTTGGACAAAGTATTTCAACCAAGATAAAAAAACATTGAAGAAGTCAATCATTCAAGAGTTTTTAAATTCTTCAAAAAAATTACAACTTATAAAACAAGAATTCAAACTCTAAAATTTAACTTCATTCATAAATCTGGGAATTAATTAAGTTTCAATCATATTCACCATAAATTTAACAATTCTAAATACTAAAAAACAATTTTCTTCTCAATAAAATTCTTTCAATTATCCCTAAATTTGTTGAACTTAAATTTTAACAAATAAAAATGAAAAAAATCCTCAATTTTCTATATTCAACAAGATTAATGGCAGTTTTATTTATCCTATTTGCGTTTGCAATGGGCATTGCTACTTTTATAGAAAATGATTTTGGAACTCAGACTTCAAAAGCATTGGTTTATAATAGTTGGTGGTTTGAAGCAATCATGGTGTTTTTTATCATCAATTTCTTTGGAAATATTTTCAGATATCAATTGTATAAGAAAGAAAAATGGCCTGTTTTGATGTTTCATGGTGCCTTTATATTTATAATTCTTGGTGCAGCTGTGACAAGGTATATTGGTCATGAAGGAATTATGTTGATTAATGAAGGTGAAACAACAAATCGTTATTTATCAGAAAAAATCTACGTAAATCTTGTTGTTGACAATAATAAACTTCAAAAACATGAGGTAAATAAACCCATTTTACTATCAGCATGGGGAAAAAATAGTTGGACTTATACTGATGATTTTCAAGGAAAAGAATATAAAATCAACTTAGTTGATTACATTCCTTGGGCAAAGAAAAAATTAGTTGAAAACGAAAAAGGTAAAGAACTGTTACTTTTTATTGAATCATCAAGTGGCAGCAGACACGAACATTATATTGAGGAAGGAACTATTCAAAACATTCACAATGTATTAGTAGGATACAATACGCCTAACAAAGAAGCAACTATCAATATTTTCAAAAGAAATGACTCTTTAAAAATTCTCACAAAATCTGAGGGAAATTTTCAAGTAATGGCCACTCAAAAAACTGGAAATGTTACTAGAGACAGTGTTCAAGATTTTAATTTGCGTGCACTTTATAATCTTTCAGGTTTTCCATTTGTTGTACCTCAATATCCAACAAAAGGAAGTATGCAAACTGTTCGTGGAGAAAAGAAAGATGAAAAAAAATCGGATGTGATTGTGTTGGATGTTTCAACAAAAGAGAAAACCCAAAGAATTGAACTTACTGGAGGAAAATTTAATAGTGATAATTTGCAACAATTTTCTATTGGAGAGTTGAACTTCAGAATGTGGTATGGTTCAAAAACCATGCAAACTCCTTTCAGTGTCAAACTAAATGATTTTCAATTAGAAAAATATCCTGGTTCCGAAAGCGCTGCTTCTTATGCAAGCGAAGTTACAGTAATTGACCCAAAAGAAACCTATGATTACCGAATTTTTATGAACCATATTCTTGACCATAAAGGGTATAAATTTTTCCAATCTAGTTATGATTTATCGGGCGAATTTGAGCAAACACATTTATCTGTAAACCACGATTTTTGGGGAACTTTCATCACTTATTTGGGATATTCACTACTCTACACAGGAATGATTACTATCTTTTTTGCAAAATATACACGTTTTGATAGCTTAAAAACCGCATTAAAAAATATTCGAAAAAAGAAACAATTAAGTGCATTTGTTGGATTTATGTTCTTGTCAACATTGGGTTTCAGTCAACAAGAAGCACATTCATTTCGAATTACTGACCAACAAATTGATTCTATTTTAAAAGCCAATATGGTTTCTTCAGAACATGCTGAAAGTTTCAATAAATTGATTATTCAAGATGCTGGTGGTCGTATGAAACCAGCACATACTTTTGCATCAGAATTGGTTCGAAAAGTAAGCCAAAATGAGGAATTACGTGGTATGAATCCTAGTCAAGTTTTGTTGTCAATTATCGAAAATCCAAGACTTTGGTATGAAGTCCCTGCGATTTACTTAGAAAAACAAAACTTTAAAATTCGTGAACAATTAGGCATTCCAGATACTACGAAATTTGCAAGATTGTCAGATTTTTTTACAGAAAGGGGTGATTATAAAATTCGTGAGCAAGTTGCGGATGCTCAAAAAAATAAAGTTCAAAATAAATTTGAGCAAGATCTCATCAAAATTGATAAAAGAGTTGGATTGTTGTATAGTGCGATTGGTGGGGGAATTTTAAAAATTTATCCAATTCCGAATGATGAAAATAACAAATGGGTTTCACAACCGGAAACTTTTGAGGAAAAAGGTTTTAAAGCTTCTGATTCAATATTTGTTCGCAAATCTTTGCCTTTATATATTCAATTGTTACAATCTGCAAAATCAACCAATGATTATTCAAAAGCAAATCAGATTTTAGACGGCATAAAAAAATATCAAAAACAATTTGGTTCGAAAATTTATCCATCAGATAAAAAAATAGAACTAGAAATTGCTTACAACAAATACAATATTTTTAAAAAGTTAGTCAAATATTATGGTTTGGCGAGTTTGCTATTAATCATATTTGTAATTGTTCAGATTTTTAATGAAAAAAAATGGGTTTCTTTTTTGGTAAAAGCACTGATTGGGTTGGTTATTTTTCTGTTTATTTCTCACACTTTAGGATTGGTCTCAAGATGGTATATCAGTGGAAATGCGCCTTGGAGTAATGCGTACGAATCTATTATTTATGTTGGTTGGGCAACCATGTTGTTTGGACTTTTCTTAGGAAGAAAATCATCATTAACAATTGCAGCCACTACTTTTGTTACGGCAATTATTTTATTTACAGCAAGTTTAAATTGGTTAGATCCAGAAATTGCAAACTTGCAACCCGTATTAAATTCTTGGTGGTTGATGGTGCATGTTTCCATCATTGTGGCGAGTTATGGCCCCTTAACTTTAGGAATGATATTGGGTGTTTTTGCGTTGTTTTTGATACTTTTCACTACTAAGAAAAACAAATTAAACATGGATATTCACATCAAAGAAATCACTATTATCAACGAAATGGCGATTACTGTGGGTGTGGTTATGCTTACGATTGGAAACTTTTTAGGGGGTATGTGGGCCAATGAAAGTTGGGGACGTTATTGGGGATGGGATCCAAAAGAAACTTGGGCATTGATTTCAATTATGGTATATGCTTTTGTTTTACACATGCGTTTGATTCCTGGTTTACGGGGTAGATACACGTTTAATTTGTGGACAGTAATTGCGTATAGTTCTATTATGATGACTTATTTTGGAGTAAATTTTTATCTTTCAGGATTGCACTCTTATGCAAGTGGTGATAAAGTAATTACACCAACATCAGTATATTATTCTGTGGGATTTGTGATGATATTAGGTATTTTCTCTTGGTTAAAATATCGAAAATATTATGGAAAGAAAAGTCAGTAGGTTTTAGACTATAGTCTCACGAATTTAAAGCTTAGAAACCTTTAAATATTTTAAGAATTAATAGTTAATGTAATTGCAAATTTTACGTTCCATTCAATAAGAAAATGTATTTTTGCGCTTTAATTTAAAAATAAAAAAAACCATGTTTCATAAAAATATAAAAGTAGCTTTAGCTGTTTTAATCACAATTTGGGCGATTTACGAATTCAGCCAAGTTCATATTATGAACGGAATTTCTATTCTTTTATTAGCTGGAATATTTGTACTTTTTTATTTTAAAAACGAATTTATTTTATTGGCTTTCTTGCAATTGCGTAAGCAAAACTTTGTTGGAGCACAAAAATGGTTGTCATACATTAAAAATCCTGAGGCTGCTTTGATTCAAAAGCAACAGGGGTATTTCAATTATTTACATGGAATTATGGTAAGTCAAACCAATATTTCTCAAGCTGAAAAATACTTTAAAACTGCAATTAAATTAGGCTTGTCAATGAATCATGATTTAGCATTGGCAAAATTACAGTTGGCAGGAATAGCATTGACAAAAAGACGTAAAAGAGAAGCCACATTGTTACTTGCCGAGGCAAAAAAACTTGACAAACAAGGTATTTTTAAAGAACAAATGCAACAAATAAAACAACAAATGAAAAAGATTTAATTTGCTGTTTTACAGTTAATTAATTTTTAAAATATTGCTTTTATTTTAATTTTGATAAGGTCAAATCTTGATTCATCTGCAAGATAAAAACTCCTTCATTTTCAAAAGAACCTTTGTTTTTAAAATCAAATTTGGTATCAACTCTGATAGAAGCACCTTCTTTGAAGGTCGTTGATAATTGTTTTCCTGAAGCCAATCTGATCAACATGTCATACGTGATATCAAACCCTTTTGTTGCGTAAAAAGATGGAATCGCATTGTTTTTAGATTGGTAAAGTTTGGTGAAAATTTTGGACGATTCCGAAGTTTCATCTACAAATTCCTCGCTTACATAGGTAAAACCAATCTTAGCCAATTTTCTGTTGTCAATTTTATCATAAACACTTCCTTTATTGTAGGCAAATACTTTCGTTTTTGTTTCACTAGGAAGGCTGATCAAACTGTTTATCGCATCAGAAACAATCACTTCATTATTTGTTGCAATAATGATCCAATTATTGGTATTGGGTCTTAAAATTTGTAAAAATCTGCTCTTTGCAATCACACCATTATTAGGAGTTAAAATAGTGATATTTGATTGCAAAATATCAGTATTCAAAGCATTTTTAATGCTATTACTCACTTCTGATTTGTCACTCACAATAATTACATTTCCTCGATCGAAATTGCTTTTTATGTAGCG